>Ga0180301_10003245_pt1 | contig 12735 bp, 13 predicted proteins | sample GuaBasSediGuay16_FD_121797 | JGI IMG/M metagenome (GOLD analysis project Ga0180301, IMG submission 121797) | Subseafloor sediment microbial communities from Guaymas Basin, Gulf of California, Mexico - Guay16, Core 4569-2, 12-15 cm | ecosystem: Environmental > Aquatic > Marine > Hydrothermal...
ATTTATGGTAAATTCGCGGAAATAAACGTGAATAACTTAAAGATAGCGCTGATTCACGGCGAGGAGGAAAATTTACTTAAAGCCTTGATAAATTCAAACTATTATGACGTTGTTATTCATGGTCACACCCATAAGGCTGAAAAATATGTTGCTGGAAAAACTTTAGTGATAAATCCTGGAGAGGTTTGCGGATATTTAACTGGCAAATCTACAATAGCGATCCTAAGCGTAGATAAACGTGAAGTTGAGATTATAGATATTAGTTCGCCTGAAACTTAATCTCGAGAATACGGTAAACTTTAAATCTGTATGCACTTACCTAGGATTTAATGCTCAAAAAAACATTAATAGCTTTAGGTAAGAAAGTGCTTAGCTTAGCATTAATATTCAACTTCGTAGTTAGTTTAATCTCATCGCTGAGTGTGTTATATAGTCAGTACTGGGGAATATTTCGGGAGGATCTTTATAAGCCATATCTTGTGGATAGCTCGCTCTTCTGGTTTATTGTTTTGACATCAATATTGAATATTATTCCAGCGAGAATGTTAGGTAAGGTCAATATCAGAAGGATTTTATTCCACCATTATGTTTATGGTTTTCTATCAATCCTTATCTACATTGTTCTATCGATATTGTTTTCTTTACTTCATACTTCTAATTTCATAGCCTTTCAATATCAAGATAGTCAACCATTCATGGTTTTACTTCTTTATTGGGGTATAACGCTTATAATAGATGATATGCCAGATGTTTCTCCGAAAATATTACACATTCTCAATCGTATTAAAAAGGAAGTGCATAAAATAAATGGATTAATCATGAAGATTCATTTAATCTCTAGCTTCGTCTCAATTTACGTTGCGATATGTACATTTCTATGGTACTTCGAGAACAACTTTTTGATAGGTAATTACTCATTATTAGATTTCACGTATACCCTATTCGTAATAAATTTATTTATAACCGCTATTTATGGGTTGAAGATAGCTGGGAAAAGAACGTGGCTTAAATACTTTTAATCTGCCCCTAGATATTTCCTTTTTTAGGGTTTAAGCCGTTCGATTTCCTTCTTTAAGCCCTCCCAGCCGCCTTCAGCCTTCAACATCAAGATCTTAAAGGCAGTTTTTGAATCAATTTTATCCCAAGATTCGCCGGTTACTTCTCTAATCAAGTATTTAGCCGCATTAAGGACTTCACCATTCATTTTCGAGTCCGCTTCATCCGCAATGTGGCAGATTAAAGCTTCAATAGTTTTAGGCGTTATTGGGCTTGCTTGACCGTGACTAGCAGCTACAATGTGAATTAGGTCAAGTGGGAAACCTCTTCTTACAAGCTCTGTTACCACTAACGTTAAGTGATCTAAGCGTTCACCTAACGGTGAGTTTCTATATGTCCCATTATTTTTCTTTTCGTAAGTTAGAGGCTTAAATACGTCATGTAATATAACTCCGCTGATAACTAAATCTCTATTTACCTTGCCGCCGTAAATTTTCTCAACGGAATTGCAAAGGGCCATAGCAATATTAATTACCGACAAAATATGTTCTACAAGGCCTCCCGGATAACTATGATGATAAAATCTACTTGCCGGAGCTTCCTTCAGCGGTAATCCAACATAAGATTTACCATTTATTTCAACCGACAAATTATCTAAGAATTCTAGAAGTCTCTTTCTTAGGGCTTCATCTTTGATCTTGTTTATGATCTTCTTAAGTTTAGGATCCAAATTTTCTTTTTCACCCCACGTATTTTTTTTCAGTGAGACTCTATTCATTTTTCAAAGTCATTCTCCTTTTAGTTTTTTCGGCAGTTATGTGTGCCTCACGTAATGGTTCCGGAATTCTATGTCCTCTTGAGCATGCCAAAACAATTTTTATGGCAGTTTCTAAAGAAACTTTATGTCCAATACTAACATAGACTGGTTTGGCGCCCAATTTGGTAAATACAGCTCCGCCAATAATTTCTCCCTCATAAATTATAGGTTTCCAGAACTTACTTCCTCCTTCAGCAACTTTCCCGCATAGGATGCTCTTTGCAACACCTATCGTAACGGCGTCTAGAATTACGCCCAAGTGACTTGCGAAGCCAAAACGATATGGATGAGCGATTCCCTGTCCATCAATCAAGAAAACATCAGGTTTAATAGTTAATTTTCTTATTGCAGAGATGGCTGGGGGTATCTCCCTAAAAGATAAAAGTGTGGGTATGTAAGGAAAACGTGTTTCAGTAATCGCCACCTTTAATTCCACGGTTCTCATGGAATGGTAATCTAAAACTGCCACAGCCCCGATTGAATGATTGCTTGTATATGCAACATCAACGCCAGCAACGTATTTAATTGGCATGGTTAGCTGGTCTTTACGAATAACTCTTTTTGAAAGAGTAGCCTGCATTTTTCTCGCTTTTTCTATAGAAAAATTAATGTTTCTAAGCAAAATAGATTTCCTCTCTGAACTTGGATTATCTTTCATTTTAGATTCTCTAAAGTTTTTTGTAGTTCTTTCATAACGTTATTAAGCACCATTCTTCTAACCTCGGTCGTTACATCGCCTCTAGTTGCCTCAATAATTCTTCTAGCAACATCGCATTTTCTTCTAAGTCCGGGAATAAGTAGTAGTAATTCATCATAACTTATTATTTCATTATATATTGTTTCCATAATGTTCAAGTTTTCTTCGGCAGCTTCAATATGTCCTTTTCTTATAAGATCTAGTGATCTACGTCTCAATTCGCCTATAACGTCCGCTAAGCCAAGTACATAAGCCTCATCTGGAACATCAATTTCTTTTGGATCAACAAACCTTTTATTTTCAATAAGATTCAAAAAGATTTGAGCTTCAGAATACTCTTCAAAAGCTGAATCTATGGCGCCAGTGTATAAAAGATTTGGATAGATTTTTGACATTTCGATAAGTCTATTGAAGTTTATACTCGCCTTTTTCAGAAGAGCTTCAGCCTCATTGATTCTACCTTTATGTGTAAGGAAGATTGCTTGCTTTGATAACCTAGTGGTTTTCCGAGCAATTGTCTGAATCTCCTGTCGTATTTCATCTTTTTTTAAGATTTCTTCTCTTATTCTGCCGAGAATTTCCTCTAATGACATGAACCTCACAAGTAAATAATTTTAATTTTCTTATCTTAAAAGAGTACTGGAATAAGCAAAGATTTAAATGTAAGATTATTCTTTTCTTTTCGATGAAAAATGGTATTTGGTAAATTATTTAAGAGAAAAAAGAAGCAAAGAGGCTTACAGATACCTAGAAGCACTTTTCTTAAAGTTAAACCAGTTCGAAATCCCATGTTAAAATGGGAAAAAAATAGAAAGACGAAAGAAATAAAAATCATAGTTCCTTTAAGTCCTCCTCAACAAACTAAAGAACAAAAAAAGGGCATTTTACGTAAATTATTCATATCAAAACCCAGGGAGAAAATAATTAATCTTGATAAGATAGGGTCAATCGTATGGGAACTTTGTGATGGAGAAAGAACAATAGGTGACATTGCCAATTATTTAGTTGAAAAATATAAGGCGATGCCTGAAGAAGCTGAGCTCTCGCTCAGTGCATATTTCAATCTACTTTCTAAGAGGGGATTAATAGGTTTCATTCTACCGGAAAAAATGAAAGGAAACATTAACGCTGAGGCTGAGTGAGTATAACTTATAAAAAGAAAAACCTCACTATTATTTTTGTTTCAATTAGTAAGAGGTGAAGGGATGCCTAGATTTAAAGCTAGTCAACTAATAGAGATTGGAACAAAAATATTTTTGGCTGCTGGAGCGCCTATTGATGAAGCGCAACTGGTTTCAAAGTTTCTTGTAAAAGCTAACTTGGTGGGTCATGATTCGCATGGTGTTATCCGTATAATACAGTATGTGAATGACATTGAGAAGGGAATTATTAAACCAGGTGCAAAAATTGAGGTTGTTAGAGAAACTTCCTCATCAGCCATTTTAAATGGAAATTGGGGTTTCGGACAGGTCATAGCTAAGAAGGCTATGGAGAAGGCTATTGAGAAAGCTAAAGATTCTGTTGTAGGCGTTGTGTGTGCTTTTAATTGTAACCATGTTGGTCGACTAGCCGACTATACATTAATGGCTTCAAGAAATAACATGATTGGCATAGCTATGGTTAATTCAACGAAGTTTGTGGCTCCTTTTGGCGGTAGAGAAAGATTGCTTTCGACTGGACCGATTAGTTTTTCCTTTCCAGCCGATTTAGAGTTTCCTTTTGTTATAGATATAGCAACAAGCGTTGTGGCTGAAGGAAAAATTAGGGTTGCATTACATAAGGGCGATAAAATACCTTATGGTTGGATTATAGATAAAGATGGTAACCCAAGTGATGATCCACGAGACCTTTATAATGGAGGTGCAATACTGCCTTTAGGCGGAGACAAAGTTGGATATAAAGGCTTTGGGTTAGGGTTAGCTGTTGACATTTTAAGCGGTATTTTATCGGGTGCTGGCTGCGCCTATGAGGAAACAAAAAGGGGGAATGGAATATTTTTTGAAGCTATAAATATTGAAGAGTTTATGCCAGTAAAAGAGTTCAAAAGAAGAGTTGACGAACTCGTCAGAATCATAAAATCATCTAAAACTAGACCTGGTTTCAAAGAGATAATTATACCTGGCGAGCCTGAATACTTGACTGAAAGAATTAGGCTAAAAGAGGGCATATATGTTCCAGAAAGAACTTGGGAGGAAATAAGAAAAATAGCCGAAAAGCTCGGCGTCAATCTTTAAGCCTAAACGAAAATACTATCACCCTAAATAATTTATTTATTCCGAAGAAGCTATTTAATAAATTCTTTTTGCGCATAAAATTCGTTAAGAAAAACTCAAATATTTTTCCATTATAAAGTGTATTAATTCTATTTTAGTAGAGTTCAGGTTAATAATATGCTATATACTAGCGTGTTGAAAAATGCTTTTAATTTTTTCCTTTACACTTCATACTTGATGAGAAATGACCCTAATAAGAAATGTTGAAAGCCTAAATTTTGAAATATCTTTACTTGAAAAAAGAAGAAGAACATTAAGAGACTTATTTAATAAAGGCAAAATATCCCAGAGCACCTTTGATTTACTTGATAAAAAAATCTCTAAAATTGAATCGCTAATCATGAATCTTAAGGATATGATTCAAGAGGAGACGGGATTCTGGAATTCAATAGCTTCAGAAAAAACTAGAGTATTAGAATCTATACTTGCGAATTTCAGGTTTCTTAATATAATAGGGGAGATAGATGTCGATGAATGGATGAACATAAGCAAAACTATAAGTTTAGGAGTAGAGGCTTTAGATAAGAAACCTTTTTCAAAACATAAAGAAAAAATTTCTGAAGTAGACGCTGAGGAATCTTCGATTAATGTCGATTTTAAGGATACACTACCCCCATTAGAAGAAACATCTGATGCTTTAGACCTAAATAGAGAAGAAAAAGCAGACAATATGCGGATTAATAGGAAGCCAGTGCATAGTAAAGCAATTAATTTCTCTGATTCACATTGTATGAATCCTTGGAAGCCTGAATGTAGAAGAACAAATATTAAATTGAGTATTTACTATAAGGGTCGATTCTTACCGATCTGTGAGGAATGCTGGAAAGAAATCTCCAAGAAAAACATAGAATGGTCGATTTAGATCTAACGATTACTAAAGAATAGCTAATCCTCTTTTCTAAATTCCAGCTTGATTCCCAGAATGGATCTTTAACTTTGACGTAATTACGTTTTTATTAGAGGTTCAATCTTCTTTTTGATATCTTCAGTATTCATTCTGATTCTTCCAACCTTAAAGACTCTCCAAATTTCAGTATGCTGGATAATATTAGAGGGGGGAACTGTTCTTAGTGGTCCAAGAGTTTCTAGCTCGAGCATATTTGAGTTAGTGTATGTTTCAACATTACAGCCGAAATCTGGATATTCGCCCTCTTCTAGGGGGAATTGCTTGATGAAGAGCATTTCGTCAACCCAGTAGGCTACCCATTGAGGATTAGCATTAACTCCGATCTTTAGCGGCTTCTCAATCTCTGGATCCTGCCTAACGAAAATATACTCAGGAGTGAAAATTAACCTCTTATCCGCAATATCAGTGTATGGCCAAAGAGAGATGTGCCTGTCCGGCAATAAACCTTCTTTATCGACCTTCATGGGTTTTACAGGTATTATAGCGAATCCATTTTTCTTCATAACTGAGATAGCCCAGCATGCCAGTTCAATCGGCCATCTACCTATGTTTTTAATTCTATGAATTACTTGAACTCCACCCTTAGGATCCTCTTTCAGAATTATCTCTTTTTGTATTGAATTTTTCTCCTCGGGATTTCCATAAATAGTTAGAGTATTTTCATTAAACTCTATTTTTACTGGCTGATTATCAAGCGAATAAGATCTAGGTTTAGCTTCCGGGGAAGCCCAAAGTCTATGCCCACCATAAATTTTCCAAAAGCCCTCTGAAGTTTGGATTCCGAATTTAGGCAGTATGCCGAATAGATTTAGCTTTGGCTTATCGCTACTTGCAAGATAAAGTATTCTCGGACCTATGTCGCATGCTACGCCTACAAACATATTGCTTATGGAAGCTACTTTCACTCTGAAGCCTTCAATAGTTTTCTCTTTAATCATCATTTATCCATCACCATTATATTGCTGTGAAACTCTCAACCGTCTCCCTATTAAGTCTTTTAATAAGTTCTATCATTAGCTTAACTGCATTCTCAACATCCTCTAGGCTTAATAGGCCAACATGGCTATGAATATGTCTCGTAGGTATGCCTATAACCACGCTTGGACAGCCAGCTCTACTAATGTGGATTCTTCCAGCATCTGTTCCACCCTTAGCGATCTGTGATAGCTGGAGTGGTATACCAGCTTCTTTAGCTACTCTGATAACAAACTCTTTTAGAGGTTGATTTGGAATCATACTACTATCATAGGTGCAGAGGCTAGGTCCCTTACCCATTCTCGTTGGAGCTTCCATGGGTTTTATTCCAGGAACATCTCCAGCTATATCAACTTCTATCACTAATGCAACATCCGGGTCAACTATGTGAGCAACCGTTTGGGCTCCTCTGGCACCAACCTCCTCCTGAACGGTTGCTGCTCCATAAACTGTATTAGGATGACTTATTTTATTCTCTTTTATTCTGCGTATTGTTTCCATCATAACGAAGGCTCCTATTCTATCATCGAAAGCTTTTCCCATGGCGACTCTTCCATCGTTAATTAGCATGAAGGGAGACCATGGAACAACTGGGTCGCCAATCTTAACGCCAGCTTTAGTAGCTTCTTCACCGGATGTTACCCCTATATCAATGTACATGTTCCTCCTATTAACAGGCTTCTGCCTTTCTTCATCGGTCAGTAAATGCGGCGGCTTAGCGGCTATAACGCCATGTAGGTCTCCTTTTTCAGTTCTCACGATGACCCTCTGCGATAATAATACTTGATCCCACCATCCACCTAGCGGATTAAATGATAAGAAACCGGTTTTCTCATCTATGCCGGATACGACGAATCCAACTTCATCTATATGTCCAGCTAGAAGCACATGCGGTCTTTCAGCTTCACCTTTAGCGACAAAAACTATTGAGCCAAGTTTATCAGTTAGAACCTCATCCGAATAAGGCGTCATAAACTCCTTTATTATTCTGGCCGTTTCCCTCTCAAAACCTGATGGACCGAAGGATTCGGTCATTCTCTTTAGAACATTTATTGCTTTATTATCAAACATTTCAAAACACCTTTTTCATCTTCTTTATAAATATTTCTCAACGAAATTTTTAATTCTTTTTACAGCTTCAACTATAGTTTCAAGGTTTGTAGCATAAGATAATCGTATATGACCTTCACCACATTCGCCAAATACGCTTCCTGGAATTGAGCATACACCTTCTTCCTCCAAAAGCTTCATGCTGGCCTCAAAACTAGACATCTTTAGATTCGATAATCTCGGAAAAACATAAAATGCGCCTTTAGGCATTGCACAGTAAACACCTGATATTTTATTAAGTGCTTCAACAATGTATCTTCTCCGCTTATCATATTCCTCAACCATCCTTCTGACATCGTCTTGAGGTCCCCTTAAAGCCGCTACACCAGCCTTCTGAACGAAGCTTGCCGGGCAAGTTGTTGTCGCTTGTTGAATTCTCTTCATGGCATCTATTATAGTTTCGTTTGCAACAGCATATCCGAGCCTCCAACCAGTCATTGCATAACTCTTACTGAAGCCATTAATGAGTATAATATTCTCCCTTACATCTTCAAAGTTAGCTATGCTCCTAATTTTAATTCCCTCATAGACTATTTCATCATAAATTTCATCTGAAAGAACAAGTAGATTATATTCAGCAGCTAAATCAGCTATAACCCTAAGCTCATCAACGCTTAAAACTCCACCAGTTGGATTATTTGGTGAGTTCACTATAATCATTCGAGTTTTACTAGATATTTTTTCCTTGAGTAGCTCTTCGTTTAAACTATAAGTTTCACCGCATGGAATTTCGATCGTTTTGGCTCCAGCGGCCCTAGCGCAAGTGAAGTGGGTTGGCCAAGTTGGAGCTAAAACTAAAACTTCATCGCCGGGGTTTAGGGTTGCCATACATGCGCAGAATATGGCGTGCTTTGCACCAGGCGTCACAATGACTTCCTTTTCTGGGTTAATCTTAATTCCTTTTCTATCCTTTAGAAAATCAGCAATGGCTTTTCTAAGTTCAATTATGCCTAGACTTGAGGTGTAATGGGTGAAATCGTTCACTAACGCCTCTATAGCAGCCTTCTTTATGTGTTCTGGGGTAGCAAAATCCGGTTCACCCACATCTAAATGATATAGTTTTCTTCCTCTCCTTTCCATTTCGAGAGCTTTCTCGGCCATTGCTATGGTTCCAGAGGGCTTAATGCTTTCCATTCTATTGGCTAGCCTCATAAACATACCTCTATGCAACAATCCAAGATATATAAGGACAAGTCTTTTATTTTTTAGCTCCGATTGATGGTGGAGTCTTTCTTTTATGCTCGGTTTTAATATGTCGGCGTAAAATATCATTAACTATTTCTAGTGGAATCTTTAGTTTTTTGCTTATCTCCTCCGCTGACAGATTTTTCTCAAACAAACCGACTAATATTGGATCGATGATGGAGTAGTCTGCCGGAATCTCGTCAGTTAATTTATGACCCGGATAAAGTTGTGGGCTGCTCGGTTTCTTTACGATCCTCTCTGGCAGACCTAGATAGAATGCAAGTTCTCTAACTTGCGTCTTAAATAGATGTAATATTGGGAAGAAGTCCGCTGCTCCATCACCATATTTAGTGAAGTATCCTATTAGGTATTCGCTTTTGTCACCTGTTCCAACTACAAGGTAGTTGTAGAGATTTGCGTAAAAGTAAAGGATAACCATTCGAATTCTAGCGCGTATATTAGCTAGTGGAATCTTAATTTTTGGATCGTTGGGATCTATTTTTAGAGTTTTAACAAATGCTTCGCATATATCGTCTATATTAACGAACTTTATTTTTATGCCAAGTTTATTAGCTAATTCAAGCGCATCTTTAACATCTTCCTTCGGAGTAAAGTGGGTGGGCATTATTACGCCCAGAACCCTATTACCGCCTAAAGCTTTAACGCATAAAGCTGCCGTCAAACTGCTATCTATGCCTCCGCTTAAGCCTAAAACTACTCCAGAGGCCCCAGCTCTATTAACCTCACATCTTATGAAATTCGTTATTTCATTAACTGTTTTTTTAAACTCGATCTTGGGAATGCTGATTTCCATTTGAAATCACTTACTCCACCAATTTTATACTAAAATCTTTCTGAACTTCTAAATATTTAAACAGTTTGTCTCGTTCAGAAGTGAATAAATATTTATCTTTTCCAGAAATTACTCTAAATTTAGTCTTTTACTCCCCATAATTGATGTTATTCCACTTTGAAAAAGAGAGATTTCTATCCAATAAATTTGTTTATGCAAACCTTATTCATAATTCACTTCATATCCTTTAGAACCTCAATAAATCTGTCTATTTCCTCTTCCGTATTGTAGAAGTGGGGTGAGACTCTGATTCCGCCTACTCTTTGTGAAACAATAATGCCGTTTTTAGAAAGAAACTTTAACACCTTACTCGGGTCTTTTACCTTAAAATTTATGATAGCATGATGTTCTTCTTCGTTGAGGGGGGTTCGAATTTCATAGCCATTTTCTAAAAGCTTTTCAATAAGATACCCGTCAAGCTTCTTTATTCTCTTCTCAACGTTCTCTATACCAAAATCTAAAAGAAGACGCATTGACTCTCTAACTCCAATATAAGCTACATCATTCAAGTGGACAACTTCATACTTGCTTATTCCCTTAGAGTATTTTAATTCGAAAAGATCGAAGCGATCATAAATATTTGTCTTAACTATTTCAGGGTCCAAGCTGTACTCGCCTAAAATTGGTGGATTAAATTCATCAATGAGATTTTCCCTTATATAAAGGAAGCCAGCGCCAGGAGGACCTAAAAGCCACTTATAGGATCCACATGATAGGAAGTCTATTCCCTCTTTTGTCACATTTATTCTCATGTTACCTACGGCTTGTATTGCGTCAACCACCAGAAATGCGCCTCTATCATGAGCTATCTCTGATACGGCTTTTAAATCATGCCTAAAGCCATTATACCATCCAACTTGACCTATGGTTACAGCAATTGTTTTATCATCAATACTTTTTTCTAATTCGTCCAAACTAATTCTTCCGTTAGCATCCTTTACAAAGCGAACTTCAACGCCTCTTTCCTTAAGCTTCAGCCAAACAATTATGTTCGAAAGATACTCAAGAGTATTTGTTACCACGTTACTGTCAGGCTTATATGGTAGCATATGGGCTATAAGATTTAAGCCAAAGGTCGTATTTGGTATATAGGCTATTTCATGCTTCTTCGCGCCTATTAGTTGAGAAAACAATTTCTTTGAATCTGCTATTTTATTCCACCAAGATTTTAAATCAATATCTTGAGTCGACTGGAACCTAATTTTATTGTCTAAAAAATTCTTCATAGCCCTAGCGGCGCAGATCGGTAATGGACTTGTAGCAGCATGATTGAGAAAAACTTTACTTTTAATGATTGGGAACTCTTTCCGGATATTATAAATATTCATATGAGCCACCAATTTAGGACATTAATTAATTCTTTCGTTAGAAAATATAAAAAATATTTAAGTTTATAACTGGTTTATTTAAACTCAGGCAGATATTCGACTTCCGCTTTAAACATTTCTTCAACCATTCTCTGTATTTCATCTATTGTTAATATTGCGCTGGTTAGTGGATCAACCAAGATTGCTTGGAAAGCTAAAGTTTTATCCTTCTCAACAGCTGCTTTAACAGCCAACTCTTGAACGTTAATGTTTGTTCTGTTCAGCGCTGCGCATTGTGGCGGTAAATTGCCTATATAACATGGGTGTATGCCTGTTTTATCGACTAGACACGGAACCTCAACGCAGCATCCATGCGGTAAATTGGTTATGAGCCCATCATTTCTAACATTACCATTAATTCTTCTAGGCACTCCCATTTCGATCGAATGGATTATATATGAGCAATATTCTCGGCTTCTCTTAAGAGGAAACTTTGAGCCTTCTCTAATAAGCTTTTTTAATTCTTCATCCCGCTTTATCCTGTTTTTCTCCATCTTATCTAATCTCTCAAGTGGATCAATTAGCTTAAATCTTTTCAATAGTTCAGGACGTTTCCTGAAGTATGGGACATATTCTGACATATGTTGGCTGGATTCGGTGTTAAAGTATCCAAATGCCTTAAAGATTTCAACTCTAACTATGTCAGCTCCTGCCCAGTGCGCATCATCCCTAATGTAAACATTAGGATCCTTAAACTTCTCTCTCAATATTGGGTAAGCATCTTGTCCGCGCCACTTGAGCTCCAGAAACCATGCCATGTGATTTATGCCAGCAACCCAATATGACAGTTCATCTATTGAGGCGCCAATATAGCGTGCTAGTTCAGCTGCGGTTCCCTGAACACTGTGGCATAAGCCAACGCTCTTTATGCGGGTATAATTGTTTATAGCCCAGCATATCATAGCCATAGGATTCGTATAATTTATAAGCCAAGCATCTGGACATAAATCCTCCATATCATAGCATATATCCAAGATTACGGGTATATGGCGAAGACCATAAAATACTCCTCCGGGGCCTATAGTGTCTCCAATCCCTTGCATTACACCGTACTTCGCTGGAATTTTAAGATCAAGCTTATATGCTTCAAGTCCGCCAACCCTAATGGAAATTATCACGTAATCAGCACCATCCAATGCAATACGCCTATCAGTCGTAGATTCAATTTTTGTTTTAAAGCCATATTGTTCAACAAGTTTCTTCGCAAACGCTGTTATGAGGTCAAGTCTCTCCTTATCAATATCCATTAGCGCTATAGTGCTATCTCTTAGCTCTGGATAAGAGAGTATATCTGTTATAAGACGCCTTGAGAAAACATGGCTTCCAGCGCCGATGATCACAATTTTAACCATAAAAATTCCTCCTCACCAAGATAGTGATATCTTGAATATTAAAATTTAGGGAATATTGAGGAATTAGAATATTCTTTTAATGAAAAATTATTTATTTACAATTGTTCTCTTTCTTAAGAATAAAAAGGCTTAGGATTGATATGGTAGTGGATCTATGAGGGCTATTGAAAAAAGATCTCTTGCTAATCTGAAATCTTCTTTTC
>Ga0180301_10003246_pt1 | contig 12731 bp, 12 predicted proteins | sample GuaBasSediGuay16_FD_121797 | JGI IMG/M metagenome (GOLD analysis project Ga0180301, IMG submission 121797) | Subseafloor sediment microbial communities from Guaymas Basin, Gulf of California, Mexico - Guay16, Core 4569-2, 12-15 cm | ecosystem: Environmental > Aquatic > Marine > Hydrothermal...
GGACGCAAAATTCAGACTTATAAAGGCAACTCCAAGATATCAGAGGTTTGAGGTTAAAAGTATTTACCGCAGCTACCCAGACCTTTTTCTTCCTCTACCGGGAGAGCACCAGCTCCAGAATGCTGCCTCTGCCATACTGGCTGTGGAGCTTATAAGAGAGGATGGATTTAAGGTAACAAAGGGTTCTATTGAAAGAGGTTTAAGAAAAGTGGACTGGCCAGGGAGAATTCAGTTAATTTCCGGCCGGCCACTTCTCATACTGGACTGCGCACATAATGGTGCCTCGGCCCGATTTCTTGCTAAATACCTGCAACAGTTTTACTCCCGAAAAAAATTAATCCTTGTTCTTGCTATTCTGAAAAACAAAGACGTAAAATCCATAGGAGAGGCTCTGTGTCCACTGGCAGACAGGGTGATCGTTACTCAGGTAAAAAGCCCAAGAGCCTTGCCACCTGAAGAAATTTACCCTAAAATTAAGGTGAACTGCCGCTTTTTTCCTCTTGTGGAGAAAGAGGTAAAAAATGCGCTTGAAAAAGCTAAAATTATGGCTGGAAAAAGCGGGGTTGTAGTAGCTACAGGATCGGTTTATCTTGTAGGGGAGATCCTGGAAGTTATGAATAAAAAAACAAAAGTCTAAGGAGCATTTGAATGCCAAGAGGAATTGCTGCTTCTCCAGGAATAGCTATTGGAAAAGCATACATTCTGGAGAAGGAAAATTTCTGTATCCTGGAGTACAAGATTAAAAAGGAAGATGTTGAAAGAGAAATAAAAAGATTCAGGGAAGCGGTGGAGCAAACCAAGAAACAGACCATTCAGCTCCAGGAGAAGGTGAAAAAGAAAGTAGGGGAAAGAGAGGCTTACATATTTAAGGCCTATCTTAGCATTCTTGAGGATCCGCTTCTGATTGATGAGACCATAAAAAAGATAAAAAGGGAGAGGTTAAATGCCGAAGCAGCTCTGAGATTAACCTACAAAAGCTTTCCGGAAAGATTCGGTATGTCTCAACCAGAATTCTTCGAAGAGCGATTCAGGGATGTGGAAGATGTTGGCGAGAGAATCCTGCGAAATCTTTTGAAACAGCCTTCTTTGAGCTTATCCCATCTGGAGGAAAAGATCATTATTGTTGCCCATGATCTTGCCCCTTCTGACACTGTATCCATGGACAAAAGTAAAGTGCTGGGATTTGCCACCAATATTGGAGGCAGAACTTCTCACACTGCCATAATGGCACGGGCTCTGGAGATACCAGCAGTGGTGGGACTGGGTAATATAACCAGAAAAGTTAAACCAGGTTCTACTTTGATTCTTGATGGAAGTCGGGGGAGGGTAATTGTAAATCCCTCTCATGAGCAGATTAGAAAGTACGGAGCAGAACAAAAGAGGTTTTTGATCTACAAGAAAAAACTGGAAACTCTAAGATCCCTACCGGCCCAGACGGTTGATAGGAGAGAAGTTGAGCTGGCAGCAAACATTGCCGGTCCAGAAGAAGTCGATCTGGCAATAAAAGAAGGTGCTGAAGGTGTGGGTCTTTATCGAACAGAATATCTCTATATGAACCGCGCAACACTTCCCGATGAGGAAGAACAACTCAGAGCTTATCGAATTGTGGCCGAGAAAGTTTCTCCCCACTCAGTCATTATCAGGACCTTAGATCTTGGAGGAGACAAATTCTTATCCCATCTTGAAGTTCCCAAAGAGATAAATCCCTTTATGGGTTGCCGTGCTATAAGACTTTCCTTAGAACTGATAGACATTTTTAAAACTCAGCTTAGAGCTATTTTAAGAGCCGCCCAATTTGGCAGGGTAAAAATAATGTATCCCATGGTTTCGGCTCTTGAAGAGGTAAGAAAAGCCAATCGCATATTGAATGAGGTTAAAAAAGAACTGGAAAAAGAAGGAGTTTCTTTCTCCAACTCTGTTGAAGTTGGTGTCATGATTGAAGTTCCCTCTGCAGCTATAATCGCTGACAAACTGGCAAAAGAGGTGGACTTTTTCAGTCTGGGGACAAATGATCTAATTCAGTATACCCTGGCCGTTGACAGAGTTAATGAGAGAGTAGCCTATCTTTACCAGCCCCTGCATCCCACGATTCTGCGTCTTATAGATAATGTAGTTAAGGCAGCCCACAGGGAAGGTATATGGGTGGGTGCCTGTGGTGAAATGGCCAGTGATCCCTTTTGTATGGCGGTTCTTCTGGGATTGGGAGTGGACGAACTCAGTGTTGCACCTACCAGTGTGCTGGAGATAAAAAAAGTAATAAGAGGTCTAAGCTGGGAAGAAACCCGGGAAGTAGCTTCCCACCTGCTTAACCTTAGCACCTCTCATCAGGCTAAAAGATTCTTAAGGCAGACACTGGGCAAAAAGATAAATAAGATATTAAGGGAGGACTTAAATGCTGGATGAGGTAGGTCAGATTGAGAAAATAGACCGGTCTAACATGAGAGGAATTCTTAAAAATTTTCCCGGGCAGTGTGAAGAAGCCGTGAAAATGGCAGATAACTTAACCCTCCCTGCTTTTTCTCAGGAGGAAATTAACAGGGTTGTTATCTGTGGACTTGGAGGTTCGGCAATTGGGGGAGATATTTTGAGGACCCTTTTTTGCAAAGTGAAAACCACCATTCACGTTAATCGTAATTATTTTTTACCCTCTTTTGTTAACGAAAAAACAGTTGTGCTTGCCACAAGTTATTCAGGTAATACCGAGGAAACCATCTCTTCCTTTAAACAGGCCTTGCAAAAAGGATGCCTTATTTTTGCCATAAGTAGCGGAGGAGAACTTGAGAAGTTAAGTAAACAAAAGGGAATTCACCATCTCAAGGTTCCTGGAGGAATGCCCCCTCGCTGTGCTGTTGGTTATCTTACCATACCCATGATTAAGTTGCTTGAGAAAATCCTAAGGGTCAAACTTTTTAACTATAAGGAACTTGTTGACGTTCTTGGAAAACTTTCGGAAAGATACCATCCAGAGATAAAAACAGAAAACAACTTTACCAAGCAAATGGCACTCAAATTAAAGGGTAAGATTCCACTTATATACGGAGTAGATGGCCTGACTGATGTTGTGGCACACCGATGGAAAACCCAGTTTAATGAAAACTCAAAGATTCTGGCAAGCTGGAATACTTTTCCAGAGATGAATCACAATGAAGTGGTCCCCTGGTCTGGAGAAGGAGAAATTGATCTTAATCTATTTTATCCCATCTTTTTGCGAGATAAAGCTGAATTAAGGAGAATAAGTAAACGTATTGAGATAACCCAGGACTTGATAAAAGAAAAAGGAGTGGAATATTCTGAGATCTGGACAGAGGGAGAGTGTCTGTTATCCCGGATTTTCTCTTTAATTTACACAGGTGACTGGATAAGCTTCTACCTTGCCATATCTCAATCCGTGGATCCTACTCCCATAAAATTTATTGAACTTCTCAAAAATGAGCTGAAAAAATTCACCTCCTCCGGGGAGGGAACATGAATGATCTCTTTGATAAAAAATTAAAAAATAAACATCAAAAAAATGAGGATTTTGTTCCTCTTGCTGAGAGGATGAGACCGGAAACACTGGAGGATTTTCTCGGACAGGAGGAAATTGTTGGAGAGGGGACACCTTTAAGAAAAGCAATAGAGGAGGATAGATTAGTTTCCATAATTCTCTGGGGTCCTCCTGGTTCCGGCAAGACCACCCTGGCAAAAATAATAGCTAAAATGACAGAAGCTCATTTTGTTTCTTTCAGTGCGGTCACCTCAGGTGTTCCTGCGCTGAAAAAGATTATAGAAGAAGCAAAATGGAGAAGAAAACACCAGTCTCAAAAAACAATTCTTTTCGTGGATGAAATACATCACTTCAACAAAGCCCAGCAGGATGCCTTTCTCCCTTATGTTGAGGATGGAACCATAATACTTGTTGGAGCAACCACAGAAAATCCCTCTTTTGAGATAAACTCGCCACTGCTGTCACGCTCAACCGTTTACATCTTAAAGCCTCTTTCTCCGGAGATTTTAAAAAAGATAATTCAAAGAGCTCTTCAGAATAAAGAAAAGGGGCTTGGGAAATACAAAATAAAGATCGATCCAGAGGTTATAGATTACATCGTGGAGATGGCCGGTGGTGATGCCAGAGTTGCTCTCAACATACTGGAACTCTCATTCATCAGTGCAAGAAAAGGTGATCGGGCTCATATAACCTGTGAAGTTGTAAACAAGGTGGTTCAAAAAAGGGTTCTGCGTTACGATAAAAAGGGAGAGGAACACTACAATTTAATTTCTGCTTTGCACAAGAGTATGAGAGATTCTGATCCGGATGCCGCGGTTTACTGGCTGGCAAGGATGCTGGAAGCCGGGGAAGATCCCTTATATATCGCCCGAAGAATGGTGGTTTTTGCCTCGGAAGACATAGGAAATGCTGATCCACAGGCTCTTCAGGTAGCGGTGGCTGCAATGCAGGCTGTTCAGTTTGTGGGAATGCCCGAAGCAAATCTTGCGCTTACTCAGGCAGCTATATATCTTGCCTGTGCCCCTAAAAGTAACGCTGTCCTCCAGGCCTATACGAGAGCTAAAAAGGATATCCAGGAGAAGGGTCATCTACCTGTACCCCTGGTCATAAGAAATGCTCCCACTCAACTTATGAGAGATCTGGGTTATGGCAAAGGTTACAGGTATGCCCATGATTTCCCGGGAGGATTCGTTAAACAGCAACACCTTCCTTCTCCTCTCGAGGATAGAGTCTACTATCAGCCCACCGATCGCGGTTTTGAAAGAGAAATTAAAAAAAGGATAGAAAAACTGAGGAACGGTTCATCTGAGGTGTAAAAAATTACTTTCACCTGTTTTCTATCTCAGGAGTGGCCCAGCTTTCCTCATCAAAGTAAAGCTCCCGCTGGGAGACCAAGGTGGGGAACTGGGGCTTTCTTATCTTGTCAACAGCCTCAATTCTAACCAGGGAAGATCTGTACCAGTCAACTTCTGGCAACTCGACCCGGGGTATTTCTCTCAGGAGCCTGTAACTTTGATAAAATCTCTGCCATTTGTTTTCTTCTTCGGGATAAAAACTAAAGTCTCTCCAGATATCGGTAATAACCAGATTACAATTTAGAAGGAACTTCTCAATCTCATACCATTTTCCTGATGAGGCTTCCAGATGAGTCAGTCCAAAATAGCCACTACAGCCTCTCCCTTTAAGACTCTGAATACACCTTCCCAGGAAAAATTTTATCCCTTTCCAGGTTTCAACAGGATCGGTGACAAAAGTATCGTAATTCCCCTTTAAACTGGAGGGTAGCTCATTTACCACGTTGTATTCCAAAACCTCAATTTCCTTGCAGCCAAGCTTCTTGGCAGTCTCTTTTATAAAGTCAACAATCCTCTCATCGATCTCCACCACAGTTATGTGTTCAGCCAGATTCATAAGTGCCAGCGCCAAAGTTAAAAGATCATCATCTCCCAGAATGAAGACCCTCTTATCCTCCAGGTCTCCTCTTTCATAGATAAACACAGCTCTTTTTAAAGTATCTTCCCATCTCATGAAACCCTGGTCGTAGTCTTCCCGGGGAGGAGGTCTTTTCTCCACCAGCTCTCGAAATCTAACCTTTATATTTATGAAATCCTTATTGAGATCAATCCCCTGACCACACGCATCACACACCCAATCAAAATGTACGTGGGGTATTTCAGTCAGACTTTCCTTAATTAACTTAAAAAAAGTACCCTCCCTTTTTATTATCTTCTCCCTCTCCAGCTTTTTCAGCTCTTCTACAAACTCTTTAATTGAAGAATCCTGGTGTCTGATGAGTTGCCAGAGGGTTTTAGACCCGCTGATGAGCTGTCTCAATATCTGATTTTTTGTGCGATCCATCTTCCACTTTTCCCCGGGTAAAAATATTGGTGGAAACCTTTCTGGGTTTAAAAAAATCTATTATTCTCTTGTGGGCAGAAAATGAGCCATCAGGAGGTCCGCAACTGTAAACATCCAGCGAGACATATCCATGCTCCGGCCAGGTATGGACCGCCAGATGAGACTCCGAAAGCAAAACAACTCCTGTTACTCCGTACGGTTTAAACTGGTGAAAATAAGATTTTATTTTATTTAATCCTGATTCACGTATAGTAGTTTCTATCATTTCTTCAATCTCTTCCCTCTTCATAAGTTTCTGAGGGTTACATCCGTAAAGATCGGAAACTATATGGACTCCAAAGTTATCACGTCTTCTCATTTTCCCCTCCTTACCCAGAGTATTTATGAAAATCACACTTTTTTGACTTCTTCCACTTTCTTTTCTTGGAGCTCATCTATAACTTTTACATACTCATCGGTAAGAGATTGGATCTCCTTCTCTGCACGTCTTTTTTCGTCCTCCGATATCTCTTTATTTTCCTCCAGTTCCTCTATTTTTTCCCTGGCTTCACGGCGAATATTGCGAATAGTTACCTTAGCCTCCTCAGCCCATTGCCTTATCAATCTGGCAATTTCTTCTCTTCGTTCTTCGGTAAGAGGAGGAAGAGAGATACGTATTAAATTACCATCATCACTCGGATTCACCCCCAGATCAGAGGCTAATAGAGCTTTTTTAATATTCTCTATGATAGATTTGTCCCAGGGTTCTATAACTATGGTACGGGCATCAGGTGTAGAAATTGTAGCAAGATGAGCCAGGGGCATCTTCGAACCATAACACTCCACCCTGATTCCGCTTACCATATCTGGAGTTGCCCGGCCACCTCGCATGGTGGAGTATCTCTTAGCCAGAGCCTCCTTAGATTGCTCCATCTTTTTTCTGGTGGCTTCAATTATTTTTTTTATGGGTGTCATTTTTTCCTCCTGGAGACTCTTTATTCCTCAACTATAGTGCCCACCTTTTCCCCAAGAACTATTCGTTTTATAGAGTCTGGCTCATCAAGACTGAACACTACTATGGGCAAATTGTTGTCCATACAAAGGGTTATGGCCGTTGCATCCATAACCTTTAGCTTTTTTTGAAGAAACTCCTCATATTTCAATTTATCAAACTTTCTTGCTGTCTTATCTTTAAGAGGGTCTGCTGAATAGATACCCTCAACTTTGGTTGCTTTGAGGATAACTTCTGCTCCAATTTCCAGAGCTCTTAGTGCTGCAGCTGTGTCAGTTGTAAAATAAGGATTGCCTGTCCCTCCAGCAAAAATAACCACCCTGCCTTTTTCCAGATGTCTCAGAGCTCTTCTCCGGATATAAGGTTCGGCTATTTCATACATATTAATTGACGTTTGGACTCGGGTGACAAGCCCTTTTCTCTCCAAAACGTCCTGCAATGCCAGGGCATTTATGATGGTGGCAAGCATACCCATATAATCAGCCGTTGCCCTATCTATTCCTCCTTTCTGGGCGAATTTTCCTCTCCAGATATTTCCACCCCCAACCATAATTCCCACTGCCACTCCAAGATTTTTTACTTTCCCTATCTCCTGGGAGATCCAGCTTAAACGGGAAAAAGAAATACCAAACCCACCTCTTTCAGCAAAAGCTTCTCCTCCAATCTTTAAGAGTATCCTTTTCCACCTAAGCCCGGCAGCACTCATCTTAAAAAAGTTTATTCCTGTCCTAATTCAAACCTGATAAACCGGTGAATTCTTATGTTTTCTCCTAATTTAGCTATCATTTCCTGTAGATAGTCCCTAACTGTTTTTTCCTCATCTTTTATATAGGGTTGATCAAGAAGACAATATTCACTGTAAAATTTTCTCATTCTTCCCTGAATTATCTTGTCTATAATGTGGTCTGGCTTACCTTCCCTTTTTGCCTGTTCCTGAATTATCCTCTTCTCCTCTTCAAGCACCTCTTGAGGAACTTTATCCTGAGAAAGCCATCTGGGATTGGATGCGGCTACATGCATGGCCATATCCCTGGCAAATTGTTGAAATTGCTCATTTCTGGCAACAAAGTCAGACTGACAGTGAATTTCCACCAGAGCTCCCACCCTTCCATTATGGTGTATATATGAGGCAACTAACCCCTGATTGGTAACTTCTGCGCTCTTTTTTTGAGCTATCTTTATACCTTTTCCTCGAAGAATCCTCTTAGCTTCTTCGAGGTCTCCCTTACTCTCTTCCAGAGCCTTTTTACACTCCACAATCCCGGCGAGTGTTTCAGCTCTGAGTTTTTTTACTTTATCCAGGGATATATCCATAATTACGAACCCTCCTTAGTAGATTTTTGATCGGTCTCTTTTTGAGATTGTTCATGGTTAGAGTCGGCATTATTGCCAACATTTGACTCTAACAGCACCTCTTCTGGTTTTTCTTCCTCTGGTTTTTTTTCTTCCTCTACTTTCTCACTTACAGCTAAAGACTTTTGCGCGGCTGATTCTTCTGCTGCTACCTTTTCCTCCAGGAGTTTTTTCTTCTCGAAGATTTCCCTCCCCTCTATCACAGCATCAGCTATTTTACTGGTAATCAATTTGATACTTTTAATAGCGTCATCATTGGCAGGTATAGGATAATCAACAAGAGTAGGATCCACGTTGGAATCGATGATGGCTACCACAGGGATGCCTATCTTTTTTGCTTCCTTAACAGCTATATTTTCCACTCTAACATCAACAACGTATAGAGCATGTGGTAGTCCATCCATATTTTTAACTCCACCCAAATTCTTTCTCAGTTTTTCCAGCTCTTTCCTCAATTTTGTTTCCTCTTTCTTGGGCAGTCTCTCCCATAAGCCTTCCTTTTCTTCTCTTTCTAAATGAGAGAGTCTTTCAATTCTCTTTTTAAGGGTGGAAAAATTAGTTAAAAATCCCCCCAACCACCGGCTATTTACGTACGCTGAACCACATCTATCCGCTTCTTCTTCAATACATTTTTTGGCCTGTTGTTTGGTTCCCACAAAGAGTATCTGTTTTCCTTCCGCAGCAAGATCTCTGACAAAGTTGTAGGCTTCCTCCAGTAATTTAACCGTCCTGGTTAAATCTATAATATGCATACGATTACGCTCCTGGTAGATGTAAGGCTTCATTTTGGGATTCCAGGCACTCTTTCTATGACCAAAATGAGCTCCTGCTTCTAAAAGTTCCTTCATGGTAACTACCGGCACTTTGCCGCCTCCTTCACTTTTTATTTTTCTGAATTCTTATTTTTTCCAGATTAAAATATTCCTTCCTCCACTCTTATTAATAGAGGATCTCCTTTTACTACAGGCAAATTTTTTATTTTCTTTAAAGCTTCTTGAATATTTTCCTCCACAGCTTCATGGGTTAACATTATAATGGGAACCACACCCTCTTTCTTTTCCTCTCTTCCCTTTTGAATAACAGACTCGATGCTTATGTTATGTTCTCCAAGGACATGAGCTATTTTAGCCAAAACACCTGCTTTATCCAGAGCAAGGAATTTTAAATAATACTTGGTTTTTATCTTTCCTACAGGTTTCAGTCTCAGGGGAGAAGCCTCCCGGGAAAAAAAGAGCTTTCTCCCCCGGGCGATACAAATTAAATCTTCTATAATGGCAGTAGCTGTAGGATATTTTCCTGCTCCAGGTGCCTGCATTCCTATTTCCAGTCCTATCTCATCCCGTATCTCCAGGCCATTTTCCACTCCCTCTAACCTGGCAAGACCTCTGTCAACAGGAAGTAAGGCAGGGTGCACTCTTGCCTCTAAAAGATCATTTTCTTTTTGAGCAATAGCGACCAGCTTTATCCTGTAACCGAGCTGCCTGGCAAAAAGGACATCCTGACAGGTAATATTACCTATCCCTTCGATATAAATTGAATCCGGAGGAGGAAAATAACCAAGAGCCAGTCCCAGAAGTATTATAAGTTTATGGGCTGTATCATAGCCATTAATATCGTCTGCCGGATTGGCTTCAGCATAACCCAGACTCTGAGCTCTTTTCAATACCGTCTTCAGGTTTTCGCCTTTTTTTTCCATTTCGGTCAAAATATAGTTGCAGGTGCCGTTAAAAATTCCGATTAACTTTTTCAGCCTTGAAGGTGAGGTGGTCAAGCTCTCTATTAATCTATAAGCCGCTATGTTAGAGGCTCTCACTCCAAGATAGCAATTATTTTCAATAGCTTTTTGAAAAATAAAGCTACCCGAGCTTGCCAGCAAAGCCTTATTAGCAGTTATTACATTTTTACCTTCTTCCAGGGCTTTAAGAACAAACTCTCGCGCCGGGTGAAGTCCTCCGATTACCTCAATAACAGTATCTATTTCTGAATTATCCAGAATATCCTCCGGATGAGAGGATAAAATCCCATCGGGAAGAGAAATCTGTCTCTTCTTGCTGATATTTTTGACTACAACTTTTTCCAGTACAAAATTTAAATCATCCCTTAACCCTCCTCCTTTCATGAGGAGTTCTACTACTCCCGTCCCCACTGTTCCCAGACCAAATATGCCGATATGGAGCTTTTTCTCCGGCATTTTAAGCTCTGAAGTAAAAGTAGAAAAATATCACATATTTTTGCTTCTGTCAAGCTCCTTTATCTGAAGTTGGGACAGTTTTCCCGCAGCTTTTTCTGGGTCCCAACTTCAACCTTTATAACCTTGCTTTTTCCTAAACCCCTTTCAACCTTTTCTCTATCTGGTCTATCTTGTTTTCCAATCGGGCAATATCATCCTTAGTTGCCAGTCTTGTCTGATCAATAATTTTCTCTAATTTTTCTCCTATTCTTTGTTCAAGTTCATTTCGGGTTTCCTGTCCCTTTTTTAGTAGTTCGGACAAAAACTCATTTATCTGCATTTTTTCCGGAGCCTTGCTTAACTCTTCAAGTAAACTCTCCATCTTCTCTTTGGTGAGAGCAAAGGCTCCCATTCCCAAAAGCAAAAATTTTTTCAGAAGTTCCTCCATCTCGCTATCTCCCTTAAATAATATATTGTCAATATTATAATAGAAACTCGGGAAAGGTCAAAATTTTAATTTATCTCATCCTGACAACGCAGCCACTGGCAAGACATGTTTATTTAATATATCAATGACCTGCTTTCCGTCAAACTGAGAAAACCCGTAAATTGCCTCAATCTCAGAGAGGTAATATCCTTGACAACTCATATGGATTTAATATTCTATAAGCGAAAAAACGAGGAGTAAGATGCTGGAAAGGAAAGCCTTTTTTGTAGTGGTAGATGGTCTCGGTGACAGGAGTGTTAAAGATGGCAAAACTCCTCTACAGATAGCAGATAAGCCTGTGTTAGACGAGCTGGCTATGGAAGGATGCACGGGAATCATGAATACACTTGGTCCAGGTATTATTCCTGGAAGCGATACAGCACATCTTGCCCTTTTTGGTTATGACCCTAAGCTCTATTATAAAGGCAGAGGTCCCTTTGAGGCTTTAGGAGTTGGTCTGAATCTGGAGGAGGGAGATGTAGCCTTTAGATGTAACTTTGCTACTGTAGATGATAACTTTAGAGTTATTGACAGAAGGGCTGGAAGACTGAAAGATGAAGGTTCTGTTCTGGCAAAAGCGCTGCAAAACCTGACTATAGAGGACGTTAAGATAATATTTTTCCCCTCCACAGAACACAGAGGAACATTAATTCTCAGGGGCAAGGGACTTTCTCCTGCCGTTTCCGACACCGACCCTCATTCACCGGAAAAAGTACCTCCTCTTGAGTCAAAACCCCGGGATAATACTCCAGAAGCTAAAAAAACGGCTCGCATTGTAAACAAATTTGTCAGGAAAAGCCGGGAGATTTTAAGTTCGCATCCCTTAAATAAGGAAAGGAAAAAGGAGGGTAAACTTCCAGCTAACATAGTCCTCACAAGGGGAGCCGGTATATACCAGAAAGTGGAATCAATTAAGGATCGTTATGGAATAAGTTCCTGCTGTATAGCTGGCTCTGCCCTTTATAAAGGTGTTGCCAGATATGTAGGAATGGATGTTTTGAACGTGGAAGGTGCTACAGGAAGGATTGATACCGATATTGAGGCCAAAGCTAAGGCAGCCAGGGAGGCTATAAAAACCTACGACTTTGTTTTCATTCATGTAAAGGGAGCTGATAATGCCAGCCATGATGGTAATCTGGAGGGTAAACTCAGCATGATCAAGAAAGTAAATCGACTTGCTGAGATATTAAGAGAAGAAGACGCCTGGCTGATAATTACTGCTGATCACTCCACCCCTCTTAGTGTTAAAAGACATACAAGTGATCCTGTGCCTGTACTCATCTATGGAGAGGGGATTCGTAAAGACAGGGTTAACTTTTTCGACGAAGTTTCTGTTGCCTGTGGAGGTCTTGGTCACCTGAATGGACTATCTCTTAACCGGATAATTATGGACTTGATGGGTTGCGGACACATGGTTGGTTCATAAAAAACAAAAAGAGGAGGTGAGTAACTTGATAGAAGTGGATGTAGTCAATGTAGCCATAGATATAAAATCAAAGATGCCAGTAATTGTGCTTAAGGAAAAATACGGAGATAAAACTCTGCCAATATGGATAGGTCTTTTCGAAGCTCAGGCTATTGCTCTGGCTATGGAAAATATTAAACCACCCCGTCCTCTAACTCACGATCTGGCAAAATCCCTTATTGAAAAACTCAAAGGGAAAGTTGACAAAGTGGTGATAAACGATCTGCGGAACAACACCTTTTACGCAAAGATTTTGATAAAACAGAATGGAGAGAGTATCCAGGTGGATTCTCGACCCAGTGATGCTATAGCTCTTGCCTTGCGACTCAAGGTTCCCATCTTCATTGAAGAAAGTGTGATGGACAAGGTGGCTGTTGGAGGTAGTCCCATTGCCGATGAAGAGATAGAAGAGTTCAGGAA
>Ga0180301_10003247_pt1 | contig 12731 bp, 9 predicted proteins | sample GuaBasSediGuay16_FD_121797 | JGI IMG/M metagenome (GOLD analysis project Ga0180301, IMG submission 121797) | Subseafloor sediment microbial communities from Guaymas Basin, Gulf of California, Mexico - Guay16, Core 4569-2, 12-15 cm | ecosystem: Environmental > Aquatic > Marine > Hydrothermal...
TATGATGATTTGCGTTTTGCTGCAATAGAAGCCTGGCAAAAAGCCGCTCTTGATCCTGAGATTATTAAATCAGTATGCCGAGCAAAATATGTTGAGCGCAATTATTAATCACAATTGGTATAATACCTTTCTGCCTAAACGCTTACCCAAGCGAGACAATCGCATTTTTTGACTATCATTGAGAAGTATTCGCTTGTTACCGAGTTTTTCCCGTAGAATCTTGTTTTCTTCTTTGAGGTACTCAATCACGTCCTGCTGATGCCTGTTTAGCCATCCTGCCATCATCATTAGCAGCATTGTCCAAGGTCGAGTTTTCATAATTTTTTCATCACCCTTTGTTAAAATATTTAACAGTCACACAAATATTACCAACAATCATATTCAATATCATCATCAAGTGCCACTTCTTCTTTTAATTCCTCCATGACGTTAAAAACTATCGGGCAGGTAAACGTTCGCTCGATCATACCCATAGTTCTACCGTTAAAACCAGGTTCATGCAAATAAGGATAACCCCGGCAATCCTGTGGACGGTCTTTGTAAACAGTGCATTTATTATCTTCCTGAAATGGACAAGGTACATCCCTCATCTGCCATCTTGGCTCATCGTCCGATTCGTCGTATTCAAGATGTTGCTCTCTTAATTGCACCACAGTCATTTCCAGTCTGTCAGCCAATCGTTGCTGATCTTGCTGTTCAAGCGTTGGCTTTAACTTCTTGCAACATCGGCCACAACTGGTACATTCAATCTCGGATTCATACTTGCTCGCAATCTTGGAGACAAGCTTATCAAGTTCATCCTCCGAAAGCTCGTCATGGAATTTTAAGAATTTGCGAAAATCCCAGTTTTCGCTTTCTTTTTCTTCAGCAAGTTTTTCTAATTCGTCATATTTCATCAATACCACCAATTATAAAACATCTCTGGCCTCTTGTTTTAAAAGCCCAAGAATAGTTTCTCTTAGATCGGTCTTAATTCTATTTGATTCTCTCAGTACTCTTTTTGATAACTCTGTCCGAACCAATTGCTGGCGATTGCTCTTGCTTGCAGCACTCATTAGCTTCGTAAATGCTGCTCGAATATCTATCGGTGCAATAGGATCATAGAAGCTGCCAGTCAAATATACCATTACCGCTTTGACGCCAACATTCAAAGCAAACTCAGGATCCTTCTCAGCAAAATCTCTTGTGGCTCTGAGAAGAGTGTCCGGGTCGGAATCGCCTGTCATAGCACATTCGAGGGCAATGTCAAGCTGTCCGGCAGTTTTTGCAGCTGCAAACCACTTTCCTTTAATGCCTTTTTTTTCTATTAAGTCCAACAATATCTTTCGCTTATCAATAGTTGGGTATTTTTTGCAGACTCCTCGATAGATATTGAGATTTGTTCCATAGGATGGCACCTTCAATCCATACTTCTCGTAGGCTTCTTCGATTTTACCCATATCGAGAAGAACCGATTCACAAAAGCTGTCTATTTCGGGGTCACTGTTTTTTGTTCTCTGTTGAGATAGAATCTGCCCAGCATAATCAAGGGCCTCCTGTAGCTTACCCTGCTTGACCAGTGCCATTGCCCAAAATTTATGGTGGAACCAGGAATGCCTCTCGTCAAGTTGCAGAAGTTCTTCAACTTCTTGATATCGTTCAGTATAGACAAGGCACGACAAGCACATATCGACGGCACTACAGTATTGGTTCGTAGATGACAAGACGTCTTTGGTGCAATCCATGAATTGATCCGCCCAGAGATGAGCAAGGCCGGGATAAACACACAAATCACCCCAATAATCCCGCAAGCTATCAAAGGTTCCCCAACCATCCTCAATAATAGCATCGTAGAGTTTATCCAGCTGTTTGCCCCTGGTGTTCATGTCCCAATCGGCTTTTATAAGAATTGGCATAAGGGAATCGATAGTTTTGTTCATAGCTGTCCCTAATGCTCCTGAGGAACTATCTATATGCATCAGAGCTGGGTAAAGACGGACAAACAGTTCAATGACACCTTCGCCAGCAAGCGATGAGTCTTTCTTTCCTACTTTTTTATCTCAGAAACAGCTTCTTTCATTCGTTTAGAAGCTTTGGCCGTCCCATTCCAGCTATAAGCTTCTCTTCGAAATCGAGATTTAAATGTCCATTTATGCTTTGCCATGTCTTTCCAGTTTACTCTTTAGGCTCGTAGGCCTCACAATGAAACCCCTCTTCTCCTTGTTGGTCAGCCATTGTCAAATTACATAAAATTTTTTCTTTGCCAGACTGTCCATCTTTTTTGCAGGATACGCACAAATCCGGCTTGGAGATAATATCTGGATTAATTTCTGTCCCATCGTCATCAAAATATTTAGGTTGATTATCGTTCATTTTATTCTACATCTTCAAGTTCATATCGTACTTTTTTAGTTTTTTGCCAGCCCTATATATGAACATAGCGATAAATATCTTTATGCGGGTGAGATTTAGAAAACATTCATATATATTTTCTCAACTCCACAAGAAGAAAAGTCTAGATATCCATACTGCATGTCGAAATATTTTCTATTATCTTCTTTGACAAAAGACTCCTTTTTCACTCGCACATTACCAGTTACTTTGTAAGACAGTTTCAAAGTTGCATCATTTTCCCATTCCAACCGAGTATATTTGCAGTGACTGTCATATTTTACCTTTGCTGTTGTATTACCATCAGGACTAAAATTGACTGAAGGACGCTCAAAATCCTCAATGATATCTGCCAAAGTTATGACACAGGATAATGGATCGGTATCAAAGTTTAGACGCAAATGACTGTTCTCGGGTGATGCATATAGATTATCCCCCCAATATATTTTAGTCATATCGTGCATCATAATTGCCATGGCCGCCCATTCAACACAGAATTGTCGAATAGCAAAATTTTTTATTGTTGGAAAATCCTTTATTACATCATTCAAGTATAAAAATCCTATTGCTCCTGGCAAGCCATGTGTTTCTCTTAACGCTTTAGCGGCAAGTCCAACTAACTTGTTTGGCCATGTTGAAGGAGTGTTTCTATCTAAAAGACGATAACCATTTAAGGGGCAGAACAATAACCTTTCACCAAAAACTTTGATTATTTTTTCTGCATCTGAAGTTGGAGAATCCACTGGATAGCCAGCATGTTCAAGTTTGCTATTTAATGAGTTTATATACTGCCAGGGATATCCCATATCATGAAAAACAGCTGCTAAATAGGCGGCTTCAACAAATAGTATTTTCCAGAATTCCCTTGCTATTGGGTTATCTTCGAACAATACATTTGCATTACCAAAATCCTCAACAAGTGTACTTTGAAGACATTTGAGAATATAAGCAGTTCCATCCCATTCCAATATTTTGTTAACACAATGGTCTAATAATGGTTCTCCATTTATTTTGAGGGCATTTCTTATATTTCTACCACCAGTGAGAATTTTAAGAACAATATACGCTGTCAATGGCTGATGAAGAGCATGGTCTCTCTGGAATTTGTGCCAATCTACAATTGCCAACCAATCATCAGCAAGCACTTCGGGTAAAATAAACTTATACGCAGGAAAAGACATTTGTGCATAATTTAATGTTCGATTTTGAATAGGATAAACTTTCCAGTAGTAATCCCATCCGACACGTTTGTATAATTCCTTGAAGCAATCATCTACATTATGGTTTTTCTTTTGGTGCTCGTTCTCCAAGACCTTGTACTCAGCAATATTTATTGGCATGTAAGGAGAAAAATTTACAGGTGGCTCATAATACCCTCCTTTTAACCCTCTTTGATAATCACTAAAACTAAAATCCATTACAAAATCCCCCATTTTTCCACGATCCCAGAAAGCACGTTTTCAAATTCTTCCATATATGAGGCACTGGCGAAACCTTTAACGAATTCTTTTTTTCCTCTTTCATGTAAAAGTGTTTTCTTAACAATTACCTTTTCTGCTATCCCTCTAATATATGGCAAAATTGGTCTTTTAAAGCTATTGTCTCGTACCAGTTGCCTAATCAGCATTAATAAAAAATCAATATCTTTTTGCAAATCGATTAACCTTGCCTGAGCTTTGCAACAGGACGTGTATAATTCTGGAAAGAAGTCAAATTCTCTGGGGCCATGAAAATGTCGTAAAAAGTGAAATTTCATATCAAACTTTTCAATATCATTCTTGCCGAGTTTTTCATTTGCTAGAAACATCGAAAGGTTAATTTTTTTATTTTTTTTGCGGCCTCGTTTTTCCCAGTGCAATGATTGAATGGCTGCAATAACTGCGAAAAGTTCGAGAAATTCTTCCTGAAACTTTTCCCTAAAGATATAGTGTGGGAAAACCGTAGACAGTGCTAAAGCCCAAGTGAGAGATGGAATAAAATCATCCGTGTATCTTTCGCTATAAGGAACTTCCAATCTTTTACTAATACGTCTCACCTTAGATGGGAATTTCTCCATAAAGTGAAAAAGTTCGGGATGAAATTTTCCAGGCATAAATGGCATAGGTCCAATTTCAAAATACGGAAATTCTGATTCGACCAATATTTGCCTTAAAGCTTTATTAAATCCTTGAAGTATGTACCCCGGCTGCCATTCTTCGTGTATTAAGCGAGTAACATGGGATAAACCTGAAATACTAAGATAATGAAGAATTTGGTTGAAGATATCCTGGGTTCTTAGAATAGATTCTTGAAGCTTTACAAGGTGTTTCGCATGAATCATTCCTCTTGGCCTAAGAAGTATTTCTTCGGTTGATATTATAGGTATTTTATTAGAGCATTCTTCGACATACATTAACAATGGTTTTTCAAAATGATATTTTCTTTGCTCGTATTTATCTCTCCCTAATGAAACAGCACTTTGAAGAAATTGATATTCAATATATTCATCGTATCCAACCATAATGGACTGTGAGATTCTTTTCGGATACACGGATCTTGTTTCGAGAAGGTTTTCAATAAATTCAGGGTTTTTTACATTTTCTAAGATGTCATGAAAATCATAGAAAAAAACTCCCTTTTTAATTTCTCTTGGTACACGGTTTACAACAATCCCTTGATATTTCTCAATATTTTCCGCATAATGTGCTCCGAGTTCCTTTGCTGAAATTTCATTTTCTTTTGATTTATTAGGAAGATAAAACGATAGCACCATATCATTACTCTTTACCCCTTGTTCTTCAAATAACCTGAAGAAAAACCGTTTTTCTTTGTCGTTCAAGTCAAACTTGCCTTCCTTGCCCTTTTCAAAAGCCTTCCGAAACTTGCAAGAGGTATTCCATTTATTTAGATACCTGTGGTGAATTTCTTCAACAGCATTGCTGCAGGATATAATATCTTGTATATCCAAAGAAGAAATCGTGAGAAATTTGCATTTAGATGGGCCAACGTCGGTTAACCATTCCTGAATAACAGGAGCTACGCCAACGTACCCAGGAGAGTTATCGATAACAACCGCTACATTGTTCCGTTTTACAATTCGTGAGAAATTATTACAGAGTTTCTGCAAAAATTCTATAAACCAAAAAGCATGAAGTTCATCAAAAAGTAAGTTTGGTTTACAAATGATACCCTTTTCACCATAGATCTGAGAGCCCATCACATTTATTTTATTCGAATTTATCGACAAACAGTCTTTTTGCCGTTGACTGATCGTAGTAAAATTAGGAACACCTGAGCCAACCATAAACTGCTGCTCAAAAATTGCTAAAAGGTTTACAGTATCTTTTGTGCTTTCCCTTTTTACTATATGCGTTATGCCTTCCCAAAAGGGAGACTTGTTTATATGTGCACTAACAATATTTGTTCCGGTTATATCCAAGTCTAAGAATAAAACAGCATAGTCTTTTTCTTTGAGAAGTTTTGCTAAGTTAAGAGCCGCTGTCGTTTTGCCCACTCCTCCTTTACGAGATTCTACGCTGATGAAAATATTTCTTTTTGTTGCCAGCATTTCCACATCCTCAAATATCTTACCTGTTTTTTTCAACTAAAAGCCGTCAAATTGTAAGCTTACCGATCCATAATTTATTCCTTATATAGAATTCTAAAATCCAGCGTCTTCGACCGAGGTGGCAAGGTCGTAATCAACGCCAATAGCTTCAAAATGTCTGTACCCGCAAGCGATTTTATCCGTTTCAGGTAAACGAAGCTTAAGCTTGTCTTTTGTCGATTTTGTTTCTCGGATCATATACACAATTTCACCATTCTGCTTAAGGATAGCCCAGTCTGGATTGTAATCACCAACAGGAGTCGGAACCCTGAACCAGCTAGGTAATTTTATAAAATACTTAATGTTTTTCATACTCTCCAGAGCTTCAGCGAATGTCTTCTCTACGCCGGAATCATACGTAATGTAATTGTAAACCGACTTATTCGTTGGTACAATTCTATCTTTAGCAAACTCAAGCTTATGCTCCTCTGCCCGGAATTTTGACATCTCATAGCTGATCGCGTCCAGTTTCTCATACTGAATACCTTCGATGATCATTCTATGAAGCACATCTCGAATTGCTTTTACGACGGCATCCATAAATCGCTGGGGATTGACTGGAAAGTCTCTCAGCCTTCCAGATTTTTTCAGAATCTTAAAAATAGTACTCCTGGTAAGTTCCACCTTGCTTTGAATGTATGAAAGAATATCTGGCACTCTTTTGTGTGGAGCCGAGTAAGTTGTTTCAGGTGTTTGAACTTGTTTAGCAGTTACGCCTTTTGTCTCCACCTCTACATCTACCAGCGAAGTGCGGAGCTTGGGCGGAGTAATTTTCTCCATTGCCAGAACGGCATTTGAGGCTTTCTTGATTAGTTCATCCGTAGAGTATTCTACAGAATATATGGTCTTAATATTTATAGCATTCCAGAACTTTTCAAATTCTGGGTCGAGCAGCACTTTTTCATTGATTTTGCCTTTAATTGGTTCATGCCTTGTGACATGTCGTTCAATCTGGTGCTTTTCGACAGTTTCAATAATGTTTTTAGTAATTAATTTAAACTGTTCAGGAACAGTAAGGGTATGGTCATCAACGGCTTGACGGAAAGAGTCCTGAATAAGACCATTATCACCAATCCAGCCGGAGTCTTTCAGATGATCCCATATCGATTCTGATTGCTTCAAGTCTATCTTTTCTGCTTTGCCATCTTCAGCATAAGAATAGACCATGTCGACAAATGACTCTATAGGAAGCCTGCCAAACACAACGCCGCATTCTTCCTCAAACTCTTTTTGGAGTGTGTCTACAAACTGCTCGTAGCTTTCGTTAGCTACAACAACAAGGTTATTGACATACTCATCAAAAACCCGCTGCCCATTCTGGTTTACAGGCAATCGAAGCCCCCGACCTATTTCTTGACGTTTCTTGATTGTCGAAGTAGTTTCATTCAGAGTACATATTTGAAAGACATTGGGGTTGTCCCATCCTTCTCGTAATGCCGAATGTGAAAAGATAAATTTAAGGGGATTGTCCAAGTCGAGCAGCTTTTCCTTGTCCTTCATAATAAGGTTGTAAGTGCCCTCATCATCCTTTGATTTCCCAGTTGTGGAATTTTTCAGCTTGCCCTTTTTATCCTTAGCAAAATAACCATTATGTACATTTTCCACAGGAAGAATTTCTGTAAAGAGATTTTTGTAGTCTTCGGCAAGCTCATTATATATCTCTTCAAACCAGCGGGCATAACGACCTAATTCAGTACCATCATCCGTATAAACTCTGTAATTTTGTACACGATCAAGGAAGAACAAGGATAACACTTTAAGGCCCATATCTTTAACCTGTAGCTCTTTTTGAAAATGAGCCTCTATGGTTTTACGAATCTGCTGTTTAACGACCTCATCTCTTGATCCGCCTTGTTCATCTCCAAGACGGAGACGTATTCCATTAGAAAAGCGGACAAATTCCATCCCCGGACGTGTATTGATCTCGGTTACCCTGAAACCATTGCTGTAAATACCATTTTCATTTGATTTAACAAACAGATCATCATTCTGCTTAAAACTTCCGGTAGACAGCTTAGGGCCTTCTTTGCTCTGCTTGAAATACTTCAGCTTAGCCGTAAAGCGATTATTCTTATTTGAAACACTCTCAAGTTTTAAATAAGCCTGGGTTGGATCGCTTTCTGACACTATGGATGCAACAGAAATTTTCTTGACCAATTTTTTCTGGAAGGCTTTTACTGGGTCAAGCTGGTAAATAAGATTATATTTGTCCCGGTGTGTAGCAGAATACCGCAAAGTACAAAGTGGATTAAGAGAGTCGATGGCCCTTTTAGCTGTTTCACTTTCCATATTCTGTGGCTCATCCATTATCACAATGGGATTGGTAGCTTGGATAAACTCTATAGGCCTGCGCCCTCCCATCTGGTCCCGTCTGTCATGGATGATGTTAATATCCTTCTTGTTGAAGGAATCTATATTTATGATCATAATCTGCAGACAATTTCCGGTGGCAAAACCGCGTAACTGGCTGACACGCTTTGAATCGTATACAAAGTGGGAAAATGGAACATTGTTGTAAAGGTCCCGGAAATGCTCTTTCATTATCTCGACAGATTTAAGGACTCCTTCCCGAATAGCTACAGAAGGAACCACAACAATAAATTTCTTAAAGCCGTATTTTTTATTAAGCTCAAAAACTGTCCGCAGATAAACATAGGTTTTACCCGTGCCTGTTTCCATCTCGACGGCAAAGTTTCTGCCCTTGGTTTCTACAGAGTCAGTCTGATGAATATTATTTCGTTTTTGAATCTTCTTGAGATTGGCGTTAAGAACATCATCACTGGCAGAAAGATTGTTGCCAAACCCTAAATCCTGCTGAACCAGGCCTTTTAATTCATAGCCGTGCTGGAGTTTGATTTCAAAGTCGCCCTGATTGAGCGGCTGACCCTCAAAAAGATCTACTGCCGCATCAATAGCATCTAACTGAAATTGCTGATTAGGATCAAATTTTAGTTTCATAAATTTCTCAACTATGGAATCTAATTGTCTTTCTGGTCCCACACATTAACCGTTTTTGAATCATATAAGTTAACTTTGCATTTGAATTTCCCCGCTATAGACTCTATATACTTTTTGTCGTCTTTTGAATAAACGCCTATATAGATACTCCAAAGCTTGGGGGGAGTTTTTTTCCGATGTTTAGCCGCAATATTGATAGCATCAATTATATGCTCATCATGCTTACCAAAGTTGAAACCAAAAGTCACAAGTGACCCATCTAAAGAACTTAATTGATCGTAACAATGTGATAAATACTGATTATGCATAATATGAGTCAACTTTTCCTTGCCATCTCCTGCAGTCACAAAAATAGGATATTCTCTATTTGCAATCCTCTTCTTGATCTTTTCTAAGAGTAAATCCTGAGTATCATACTCTTCCTTGACAATAGATATTCCTGCATCAAATAAAGGCAAAGCACCATGCAAATAATGTATATTTTGCTCATCCCTGTGCTTTCCCCACTCTAAATCAGAAAATTCTAAATCTTCGTAAGCTTGATATTCATCGGATTCCTCTGCATAGCGTCCAAAACCATCGATTGCATTAGCAATTTTGTCCATATTTCGCATTAAAACCCAATACAGCAGAATATCGTAATTTGAAGTAAATACATGTCCCCCAGAGCCAAGAAAGGTATTGATAAATTTTGCACAACTTTTACTTTTCTCCTCAGGAATTTTAAAAACGTGTTCAGGATGCAGCTCCTTAATTGCATCTAAAAGGCTTGTTTTCAACGTTTCACTTGCAGCCTGTATCTTAGCCCTAAGTTTTTTATCAGAACTAAATTCCTCCGCCAATTGACAGAAGTTGTCTAATTGTTGCATGATCAATTCAAAGTTTTTTGTATTTACTATCTCAAATAGCTTTTTCAGTAAATTGTCATTGCTCTTTTCAATAAACTTATTTAAAGCATTGTAAGAAAAAATACCCGCGTCATATGCCATACTAAAACCGTTACCCAACAAAAGATGTTTAGTCCTTTTGGTTTTGTTGAGATGCTGAATTATGTCTTGATAACTCTTCAATTCCATTCTATCTATTCCTAAACCGTTCTGAAATCTTCTACATCATGGCTTCTCATTATCTGCACTGCGTTGGTTTTTAACTGGTCGTTATCAGTAAAGCCGGCATCAAGACATACCACCCTTGCAGGTTGCAATTTGGCCATTTCGGTGATGACTTCCTTGGTGAGTTTTCTATCAAGGCAAATTAAAAGAGCGTTATCAGCGATCGAATAAACTTTTTTGCCTGCCAAATCTAATTCTTCTATCTTTGTTGTAAGTTCAAAGCCGCTTTTTAAAAGAAGTTCGTAAAGGATATCTTCATCGCTTGCGTCAGGGTCAATATGGTCAATGAACATCTCTATCTGACCGGAAATATCGCCGGATTCATCAACAGTTCCATCCCAGATATTGAAATTGGATTTATCCAGCTTGAACACCCTAAAGCCCAGATCAAGCTCTGCCTGCTCTTCAGCCATCCCCGGCAAAGATTCTTTAGCCTTCTGCGTATCAGCAGCCTGCTCTTCTTTGATTTTCTTTATTACACGACGAATTCGTTCTTTGCCTATATCTGCAACAGTGCCGAATCCTAAAGATATAGCATTTTTTCCTGTTTCCTCATTCGGATTGCACTTCTCGGGAAGCTGAATACAAATATACGTTAGGTTTTTGCACTTGGTTATATTCGCTCTGTATGTTGCTTCAGCAGATGGACACGAGCCTGCAAAGAAGTCCATTAGAATATCCCCATTATTGCAAATAAGTTCAACTAGGTACTGGATAAGTCTGACAGGTTTTGGGAAATCAAGAACCTTCGCACCGAACAAGGATACTAACTCCTCTGATCCCTTCTTAGTGCTGGCAATTTGTCTAAGTACAGATGGTGGATTTATGAAACCGCGTTCTTTTTCATATTGTAATACACCTTTGTTATTGAAATAGAATCGGGTAACACGTTGACCTTTTGTATCATAAGTATCTTCACCTGCTAGCCAACTAAGAATCTGATTTCTCATTGCCCAGCCAGCTTCAATAGTAACGGGTTCAGCCAACTTACCGTTCTGGAACCGTAATACGCCATCGACTATTGTAATTTTTTCACTGCGACCAAGCGTACCTTTAAAGATTGCGTTGTTGCCTTCGAACTCTACTCCAGCAGGAAAAGTAATTCTACTAGCGGGATTTCCTCTTGATATCTTTTTAACAGCTCTTTCAGAAATACGGTCTGAATTACCTTTATACTTGAAATTGGATAAACTCGGTTTATCCTTAGCAAACACTAATACATATTCATGTGATCTAGTGAAATGCCCCGCTGCTGTCCCAGTTCCCAAATCCCAAATTAACTCCCCAAGGCAGTTCTCCTTTCCGAAAATAGCATCCATCATACACCTAAGGTGTGACATTTCATTATCATCAATTGATACACAAATGACCCCGTCTTCACGTAATAAGTTATTGGCCAAAAACAATCGTGGATACATCATGCTCATCCATTTTGAATGAAATCTGCCTTCGGTTTCGGTATTTGTGGAAAATTTTACACCCTCAGCATCCAGTTGACCCGTATATGCAAGATATGTTTCAAGAGATTCTGAGTATTTATCCGGATAGACGAATTCTTTGCCTGTATTATAAGGTGGATCTATATAGATCATTTTTACTTTGCCATAGTAAGACCGCTGAAGGAGTTTGAGGACTTCGAGGTTATCACCTTCGATAAATAGATTTTCGGTATTGTCCCAGTTAACGCTTTCATCCTTGGCAGGTTTCAGCGTTGCAATGCTTGGCGTTTGGATAACCTTAAAGCAGTCGTTCTTGCCCGGCCAGGTCATACCAAAGCGTTCTTCACCTGTATCAATTTCTTCGCCCAAAGTGCGTTTTAGCTTGTCAAAATCGATTTTATCTTCATTGAAGACTTCGGGAAAAAGCTGTTTTAGTTTTGCCTTTTGTTCATCCGTTATGCTCATAGACTTCAAATCCACTTTTGCAGGTGTATCCATTATTTTAATTCCTAAATATTATCAGTTTCATCTTCTTCGATATTATTTTCCGTGTCAGGAAGCTCTATGTCACGGCTAATTGATTTTCCTGTTGCTTGTTCAATTCTGACGAGCAAAGACTCTTTACGTTTATTGAAAAACCCCAAGAAATCATCTTTAGACATACTGTCATAATCAATTAAATGCGATTGCATAATTTGATTTTGCCGGCTTTCGTCCATACCTGAATTGCTGCGTAACTTTTTGAGATACTGACTGGGGGCACTGCCACCGATTATTCTGTTAGTACGATAAGATAATGCAGTTTTGTTTATAATAGAATTAGAATCTCCATCCTTGATATTATTTTGTGAGCACCAGTTTCTCGGGAAGATATGGTGGATATCTATGGCTTCATCAAAGTATGATTGAACTTCTATCGGTACGCCAGTTCTAAAGTCCAGACAGCCATCTCTCATCAATAAAGCATAAATGCCTTTATATGCCGCACTATTACGCGTCCTTAAGGTAAGGAGGCGGTTTGGCGAAAAATTACAGTCGTTTATTGTTGAAGGTTCGCTCCCTCCATTGATCCAATTAATAACTTCTACAACATCACGAGCAAACCGAGTTTCAATAGCACTGCCATATAGCTCGCCAAAAACACCACACCAATACCACCTGATAATTTTATTCCTTACACTATCATTGTCTGCCTTTTGGCCAAGGATTGCCAGCATTGCAGCAAGCGGGACAATTTGAGTGCTATACGGTAGATCTCTATTAGCA
>Ga0180301_10003248_pt1 | contig 12730 bp, 10 predicted proteins | sample GuaBasSediGuay16_FD_121797 | JGI IMG/M metagenome (GOLD analysis project Ga0180301, IMG submission 121797) | Subseafloor sediment microbial communities from Guaymas Basin, Gulf of California, Mexico - Guay16, Core 4569-2, 12-15 cm | ecosystem: Environmental > Aquatic > Marine > Hydrothermal...
GCTGCAGCCATTCGGCCACGCGCACATTCGGGATTTTCGAAAAGGTAGAACTGCAGTTTCTCGTGGGCCTTGTCCAGCTCCATGTTGCCTAAGAGCTTGACAACTTCGTCTAAATCATTATATTGGCTGTTCTCCCCCGCCGGCGCCGCTTTTACCGCGTTGAGCCAGTGCCATATCAAATCAGCCGTATCGACCGTTATCGCCTTGCCAAATATCTCTAAAAGCTTGCTCATATTCCCTTCCTACCAAAACAGGCTGCATGTTGCCGAATGTTTTCCACGCCAAAAATATCGACAATAAGAATCCGCCTCTTTATGCATGTTGGGCCGATTCAGGGCCTCCGCGAGCAATTTCAGCGGTGGTTTTCGCAGTTGTGATACCTGTAGTGGTTGTTGCGGTTTTACGCGCGTTACACACGTTACAAGCCGCTCATACAGCAGATATGTTACCCCCCTGCCGTTATTACGAGGTTTATTTTATCGGCTGCAAAATTGCAAAGCATACTGTGATTACGGAATGGAGCAGGCATATTGCAATTTGGCCTGGCAAAATATATAATCAATGAGAACGCAATGAACGGTAAAACAAATTACGAGGTCTAAAAATGCTACTAACCGGAAAAAGACATCCCCCGTCAGGCCGTTCAAGGTCGAATAAGCTCTTTAGCCGCAATGAAAAACACCGCTGGTGCAGGTTGATATTGCCCATAATGGGATTGTTCGCCCTGATATGGTTTTTGATTCGCGTAATTCCGAAGCCGTCTCGCGCCACCTACCCGTGTCAACGCGTTGCTTTCCCCTTAGCCTCAGCCTTTGTCATTTGGCTCGCAGGGATACTCGGCTCAATTGCCGCTGTCCGCAAGGCAAAACGCTGCCTTGCCCGGTCGCGCTATATAGTTTGTATAGTGTTCGCAATCGTCGCCGTTGGCTCTATATGGCTCGCTCAAAGCTTCACCACCGAGGAAGTACTCTTAGCTGATGAGATGGCCTCAAATTCACCTGTTGGTGTCGCCAGAGGTGTCTGCCCAGGCCGTGTGGTATGGGTACACGACCCTGATGCCACCGATTGGGATGGCCCCAAACATGGGTACTGGTGGGAGCCAGAGCATACAAATCAGGCCGCTGTGGAACGGATGATGACCCGTACCATCCAGACGCTCGCCGATCAAAAAAACACGCCTGCTGCATGGGACAAGCTCTTTAAGTACTTTAACAAAACGCACGGCAAAGGCAATGTCGGATACAAACCGGGTGAAAAAATCGTCATTAAGGTAAATTTGGTCGGTTGTATCAAGGTTTGGGCTCGCCAACCGGTAGAAGACATCGAAGACTACAACCTCAGAAGCGTCGATTATATGAACACCTCACCGCAGATGATAATTGCCCTGCTGAGCCAGCTAACAGACCATGTCGGCGTCAAACAAGCCGACATTACCGTTGGCGATACCCTCTGCTATTTCCCAAACGAGTTCTACGACATGTGCCGGGCCAGGTTTCCGAACGTCCATTACCTGGAGTACCTTGGCAAATTCGGCCGAACAGCCGCAAAGCCATCCTCCGTCCCCCTGTACTGGAGCACACCGGATGCCGCCGGAAAAGAACCGGATTATGCGCCAGTCTCATACGTACAGGCCGATTATCTTATTAACCTTGCCAACCTAAAAAGCCACAACGACCAAGCCGGTATAACCCTCTGCGCTAAGAACCACTACGGCTCACTTGCGAGAAGACCCACACGCCTGGAAGGCTATTATGATATGCACAAAGACTTGCCCTTTAAAACGCCCGGCATGGGTCATTACAGACCACTCGTGGACCTTATGGGCCACAAGCACATCGGCGGCAAGACCCTCCTGTATCTCATCGACGGCCTATATGCCGGCAAACACGCAAAGGAGAGATCACCTCGAAAATGGAACACCGCTCCATTTAACGGCGACTGGACGTCAAGTATTTTCGCCTCGCAGGATCCCGTGGCAATCGATTCGGTCGGCTTCGATTTGCTCTGGAACGAGTGGGACGATGCGCCACACAGACTCGGCACAAACGATTATCTCATAGAGGCGGCACTTGCAAATAATCCACCTTCAGGCTCCTTTTACGACCCCGACCATAAGGGCAATGTGGCTCGTTTGCCCAGCCTCGGCGTGTATGAGCACTGGAACAATCCCACAGACAAGCAGTATTCCCGTAACTTAGGAACCGGCAAAGGTATCGAGCTAATTAAGCTCACCGGCCCCAGCCCCAAAACCTCTGCCAAAAAACTTGCTGAACCATTCATTTATGATGGCTATAAGTGAACGTACTGGCTATTCTGCCTTTTCAGCACCGCAGTGTTCGCAGAAAGGCAGCAGTGAATGACGAATTTCTTCACACTTACCGCACTTCTCATAAAGTCTCGTCCCGCAGGCCGGGCAAGTATAAACTTCCTGCTTGCCAACATCCCCCTGCCCTGCCAAGAGCATACTCTTGCCTCTGCCCCCCGCCGCGTAACGCAGCGGCCCAATGCGAATTGGTTTGCCGCAGATTGGGCACCCATTTTTGTCGTAGGCCTCCTGATATTGTTTTATCAGCCAGTCCTTCTTCGGTGAAATAAGCCGTTTGAGCAGATAAACCAATAGCTTAAGTACGACGGCAAGGGCTATCAGGATTGTAACTTCAACGCCGCAATCTTCAAGCGATGCTTTTTTCTCAACTCGTTAACACCCAAAACAGAAGAACACCTAAAACAAGACTTAAAAGAACAATAAAAAATCGCTGTGACCATGGACCCTTCAATTTCTTGTTTGCATTCATAATTCTACTCCCTTGTCTTTAATGTATGTCTGCAAACTCATGTTCGGGCAAATGTTATTGCGTTTATAGTCGAATCTCAGACAGTCATTGAGCCCTTCCGGGCTGAACCTGCGATTCCACTTCGCTTAGATAGGCTAAAGTTCGCTCGAGTTTGTCGGTCAGGTGCTTCAGTTTAAGCATCGTTCTTACGCGCGTAATCAGTTCCCACTTGTTCACCGGCTTGCTTAGAAAATCGTCCGTCCCGCAGTTAATTGCCCTTTCGATGTCACCTAATTCGCCTAATGCGGTAACCATAATTATTGGAATGTGAGCGGTTTTCGCATCGTTCTTCAATCTCTTGCACACCTCGAAACCGCTCATCTTCGGCATCATAACGTCTAACAGAATCAAATCAGGTGGTGCCTTCTCTACAATATCAATTGCTTCCGGCCCGTTCGCGGCCGCGACCGTTCTGCAATCAACGTCCTCGAGATATGCAAGCAGTAATTCCATGTTCTGCTTGTTGTCATCCACAACAAGCACTGTGGCAACTGAATCGTCCACCTTTTGTTCTTTTTTCATCTGAAAACTCTCTCTCAAATCCAATTACTTCGTCATTCGAAATTCGGTATCCGAATATACATCGAGCATCGAGTACCAAGCAGTGAGGTCCCCCGGCTTGCGCCGGTGGGCTTCTGTCTTCTGTCTTCTAACTTCTAACTTCTAACTTCTGTCTTCAACTGTGCTTTTCAAGAAAATCACGTATCTGGGGCCTGATGTAGATATTTTCGAGGTCAACCATCTCACGTACAGCCCCGGCACAAATCGCCGCCATATCAGCCGTCTGGGCCTCGGCATCCACAAAAAAGACCTGTTTGTCCTTCATTTTGCACAGCCCCCCTCCCGCCCCGCCCATCGGCTCGGTACGGATACTCACACCGTTATGCTCCAAAAGCGCCAAAAGTTCCTCTAAGACCGCTTCAGCTTCCATCGTTCAAGAAAAACCCGCTTGTATGTCGATAAACAGATAACCGTTGCTGACACCGGCCGTTATGTTAGCACATTGACTTTGACGATACAAATAGTTTCTTAAACTACCGTTTTCACAATCAGAGAGGTCCTTTTTGGCAGGTATTCTTGAAAAACGCAGAACTTTGCATAAGCAGTTAGCCGAACAGCAATACACAAACGACCAGTTGCAATCACAAATCGAACAATTGCAGACGCTGGCCAATCTCGGCATGGTCTCAGCCATGATTGCCCACGAAATCAATAATATCCTAACCCCGTTGGAAAATTACGCCCACCTGGCAATCCAGAACCCCGACGACGAGGCTTTAATATTCAAAGCCCTCCGAAAGACCGCCGCCAACTCACAACGGGCGTCAAAAATCCTCGAAGCTATCCTTTCCATGACCAACGACCAGGACCAGGTAAAAACTGATTGCCGTATCAACGCCCTTGTCGATGATGTCTTCTTGTGTCTGGCAAGAGATTTCGCCAGGGATAATATTAACGTGAGTATTCAAATTCCTGAAGATTTAACGGTTCGTGCGCAGCCGGTTTGTTTGCAGCAGGTCCTGATGAACCTGATTCTAAACGCTCGCGAGGCGATGTTGCCGAAAGGCGGCAAACTGACAATCCGGGCCGGGCAATCACACGATTCCGTCATGATAGAAGTCGCCGACACCGGCTGCGGAATCGAGCCTGACAACCTTGCCAAAATCTTCCAGCCGTTCTTCACCACAAAAGACAATAAATCAAAATCCGAGCGCCCCGGGGCCGGTCTTGGTCTGGCTTTCTGCAAGAAAGTAGTTGATGGACACAACGGGATAATCTCGGTAGAATCAGAACCCGGCCGCGGAACAACGTTCAAAATAATACTGCCAAAGGACTCATAGGCCCAAAGCCTTTTCGGACCGGATGTGTGAACGATGACTGCTTTTCTTGAAAATATCGCACGCATTGCGGCGATGCTGATGCTGCTGGTTTGTTCAGCCGTTATGTCCGGCTCGGAAACCGCTTTTTCCAATCTTTCACACCGTCAACTAAAAATCTTTCAGACTTCTGCAAAAAGACTGCAGGCCCTTGCAGCAAGGCTCTTAGACAATCCCAGGCGTCTGTTGACCAGCCTCTTGTTCGGCAATATGCTTGTCAACGTCTTATATTTTGCTCTGGCCGGCGTGTTGAGTCTCGGCCTCGCCAGGCAAATCGGTCCCGTAGCCGGTCTCGTAACCGCAGTGGCGGCATTTTTCGTACTTTTGTTATTCGGTGAGATGCTTCCGAAATCGTTGGCCTATTCGCACCCAAGGCAATTTTGCATTGCTGCCGCCCCGATAAGCTTTCTCTGTACCCGTATCCTGACGCCCGCCCTGAAAATTCTCGAATTCACATTCATCACCCCCCTGCTGCGACTCTTAACAGGGTCGGAAGAGTCGGTCGGCCCCGGCAACAACGTAACGCCCGAGCAATTCAAAACCCTTATCGACTCCTGCCGGCAAAGGGGCCCGGACACCAGCCAGGAGAACCGGTTGTTCGCCGAAGTTGTAGAACTGGGATTTCTAAAAGTCCGTCACGTCATGCGACCAAGAGTTGACATGATTATCTGTGCCGCAACTGATTCAGCCGAGAAAATCCGGCGACTCATGGCCGAAAACAAACTCACGAAAATACCGGTCTATACAAAGCAGCCGGACAATATCATCGGATACATCCATCAGAGGAATTTGCTGCTGAACCCGGATATACCGGTCGCAAAGATGCTGAAAAAAGTCAATTTCGTGCCCGAGCAGAAAAGCGTCGAGTCCCTGCTTGAGTTCTTCAGGAAAAGCAAGACGGATATGGCAGTCGTTGTTGACGAATACGGTGGAATTGCAGGTACCGTTTCGGTGGAAGATATTGTCGAAGAATTGATTGGCCCAATTGAGCCGCCTATTTCCCCTGAACCCATCGAGCAAACCGGACCGCTGCAGTACCGACTGGCCGCCAATCTGGCCATCCATGACTGGGCCCAGGCATTTGGCATTGACCCGGGCCAGTCTCGCCTGGCTACCGTTGGCGGACTTGTTACCGCCCTGCTCGGAAAAATTCCTAAGCAAGGCGATATGGCGTATTTGGGGAATCTGAAGTTTACCGTCGAAAAGGCGCGAAAACACCGAATTGAGACTCTCCTCTTGTCGCTCGAACCCGTTTCACCACAAACCAGGATGGGATAAATACTATGGCTTTGATTTATCAAATCCCTGCTTGTGTACTGCTGGTTGCCCTCGGCGCCTTTTTTGGGGGCTCTGAGACCGGCATCTATCGCCTTAGCCGATTCCGCCTCAGGCTTGGGATAGAAGAGAAACGTCCCTTTTACCCTCTTCTCGGCAAAGTCATGGACGATAGCACCGGCTTGGTCTTTTCCATGCTCATAGGCAACAATCTGGTTCACTATCTCATCACCTGTGTCGTTATGGCCATGTTGTTGACAAAGGTTACGAGCACTCATGCCGCCCAACTGTATGCAACCTGCCTGGTAACACCAATACTTTTCATATTCTCAGAGGTAATCCCGAAAAACGTCTATTACAACCGCGCCAATGTCCTCATGCCACGTTTCGCACCTCTGCTGTGGTTCTTCCACAAGCTTTTCACGTACTCCGGAGCCATCGGCCTGCTTAAGACAATTTCCCGAATCTTCACCACCATCTTGGGTTTGCCTGCTACCACTTCCGGGGCAGTTACCGCCGCTCGCACGGGCTATATAAGACAGATAATTCGTGAAACCCACGATGAAGGGTTCCTGAGCCCTGTGCAAAACGACATCATGAATCGCCTCATAAACATCCCCCAAATTACCATCGCTTCGGTCATGACTCCAATCGCCAAAACCGAGATGCTCGATATAGACAGCACCCGAACTGAAGTAATGACAAAACTGGGCCGCTGTCCCTATACGCGATTGCCGGTCTATGAGCAAAACCGCAATAACATCGTCGGCTTTGTGAACATTTATGAGGTTCTGCAAAGCGGAGATGACTTTCAGAATCTCCGTCAGTTTGTCGGGCAGATCGGCCGATTGGACGCTACTACCTCGGTGATTGACGCTATAAACCGAATGCTAATGCAAAATCACAAAATTGTTTTGGTCATACCCGATTACACCCGCCGCAAGCGGCCCTTTGGTATTGTTACAATGAAGGACCTCGTCGAAGAACTCACCGGCGAACTCGCTCAATGGTAATAGGCCCACCTCCCCCCTACCGCTCCAGGATTAAACCAACCGTTATATTTTGACGTTCAAAAAGGGCTTAAAAATAAATGCGAACACCATCGAGGCGACAAAGAAATAAATCAACCACCATCCGGTGCCGCTGGTCAGGCTCAGACGGTCGGGATATTCAATGCTGATAGATTGAACAACCGAATCGCGGCTGAAAGGTCTCTCACTCGGATGCAGAAGAATATCAGACCAATGCCAACCAGGTCGTTGTATGCTTACACGCATAAAACCTTCACCAACCGCCAATTGTTTTTTAACTTGCTCGTTATCCACCTGGAAAATTATGTTGCTTAATCCATTCTTACGTGCCTTGATTTTCCAGTATATCTGCCGTTCGGTAAAAGCGCGTGTCTGGTCGATAGTAACATCAGCAGCAGGTATAGAGGCAATGCTCACATCGGGCCAGGCAGAATCGATATCACCGTTAAGCTGCATAATGACTAAAGCTTCTTCGCCCGGTAGTAATGGTCGGGCCTGATACCACAGTGCCATCTGCGCCATTATTAAGCATATCGGAACAATCACCACTAACAAGGGTCGAATGGCGTGAAATAACAGGCCGACAGCACCTCTGAAAACTTCACCCTGAGCCTTTAATGTTACCGATATACTGTCTTTGAAAAGCCTCATTGCGAGCAGATTGGCCTTGATGTTGTCTTTAACCCGGCCGATGGCGTCCTGATTGGAAGTGTACTTCCAAAGAATCAGCAAAATCACGCCCATCACGGCTGAGATGACTGTAATCGACAGCCAGCCCGGCACCGCAGCCACAAAAACCGTCAGGCCCCTGCCGGCGGCGTTCAGTGGCACGTTCAGCCAGGCTATAATTTGCGCCAGAAAACTCATCATTCGATATAACCCAAACCGCGGAGCTGGTCGGTCACCTGCTTGTCATCATCGGTTGTCTCGTGTTTAGCCACTTCCGTCTCGATGATGTGAGTAATAAATTCTTCCACACCACTGTACCCGGCCGCCTCGGCTGCTTCCTTGGCACGTGCAAAAAGATTCGAGTCAATTTTTATCTTAGCCATCTCTTTCGCTTCCTCAATCAACTGTAATAAATAATTCATGAACTAAAAATGTTCTTTCCCTGCATAGACACCGGCACATCCAATCCAAACTCAGTCAGAACCGACGGCGCCATATCTATTAAAGCCGGCCCCTGGGCAGCAATAGGCCTGTTGGCAAAGACAACACCCGGCACCTCTGAAACATCGGCGCAGTGGTCGGCACTCCACACTGAGTCGTTATCCAGCAATACCTCCTTTGTCATATCACCCAAACAAGTGGCCCATGAGGCACGGTACCCACGGCGATAACCGATGACTATATCCGGGGCCAGCTCCGTCGCAGGCCCACGATAAGCCTTATCTGTACGGTGCGCCTGGCGAATAACCTGTTTGCCGTTCGTGTCCCTGACCGCTTCGAGCTTCGTTACCAATTCGTTGAGAAGTTCCTCTTTTTCCTGACCGGTCTCTACAATACCGTCCCGTTCACGCCCCTTAAGATTGATATACAACCCATTTATTCCCAATCCATACGCCCTCGTTTGCGACCAGTCAACATCGCTCAAGACAGAGGTGCTCTCCGCCGGTCCTAAGTAGCCATTATCCCGCAGCCAGGTGTTGAGGTTGAATTGCCTCTTGAAGTTGGCAAAGCCATGGTCACTCATCACGATAATGGTGGCCTCGTTACCATAGCGCTTCAGGATGTCACCAACGGCTGAATCCAATCTTTGATAAATGCCCTGTAGATGGCCGAAATAGTCTTTGGCTGCTTTGGCCGAGCGCACGGGGTGTTTCTCATCCGAATCCCACCAGAACATGTGCGACTGCAAATCCGTGCTCGAAAAGTAAAAGAAAAGCAATCCGTCATCATAATTCTTCAGGGCGTAGTCTAACAGATTAAAACGCTCGTCAAGCACATAACCGGCTTGCGTAGCATACTCAGCATCGGTAAATATCTTATTGGATAGGGCCTTATGGTCCTCCTGGAAACCAGTGGTATAAAACAGGCCCAACTTGTCCGATATCTCGCCAATGAACTCGGCCGGCTCGGTAATATGCAGGTACGCGTCGGATGGGTCCGTGTTGATGGGTGTTACATACAGCCTGAAGTTCGGCTCCACTTCCTGCAGGTAGAAACGACATATCCCGCTGATGTGTTTGTCCGGCAGAAAAACAGGCATAGACAAATCGAAGTCCACTTTAAGCCAACGGCTCCACTGCCCCTGTTTAAGCAGGACTTTATGCTCCTGCATCTCAATCACCGCAGTTCCCGCTTGTTTATCACGATGCACAACAAAGTCAACAGTGCTGGCTTTCGGCTCTATGAGCAAAGTATTTGTCGGGCCGACTAATTGCGCCGTTGCCCTTTCATTCTCGAAGAAAAGCATCGAGCGCTTACCACCACCTTCATCTCTTGTTCGGACGGGACCATCCTCGGAATAATGCTGGTACGTCCCGTACGTGCCTAACAAGTCGGGAGTGCCCAAACCGGCCAGACACCTGTGATTGCCGTACTTTGACGGGCTTGGAGGATAATCAGACGGCAGGTCATAAAACGTGGAGCTGATTCCCGCCTTATCCAGGTAATCCCAGAAAGGAACACCCTGCCTTCTGAGCAGCGTCTGAGCAGGTTTATGATTGAAAGGCCAAAAATCCAGTTGCAGCTTGTGGTCTCCTATTTCCCAGTAACCGGCACCAGCAACCGTCTCGGCAACGGAGAAGAATGGGAGGCACTGGTTTTCGGGATGCCGATGGATGAAATCGAAGATTCCGTGGCTGCCTGGGCCGGCACCATTTATAAAGTTGGCCCAGGCCACCGGACTTTGAGGTGGTATGCTCGTGCCTAACGTCCTGAACCCCCCGGCCTCGGCAAGAGATGCAAAAGCAGGCAGTCTGCCCGCACGCATCATCCTTTGTGACAAAATCGGGTCCATACCATCTAAGCCGATGATAATCACCTTCTTGCCGGTTCTGCCTTTGCCCTTACCGGCATACGCCGACCCGGCGTTAAGCCCTGCGGCAAGTGCTGTGGCAGCTATCGTGGACTGTTTAATAAAATCTCTTCTGTTAATCGCTTTTTTACTCACCGTTTACCCCCTTTGTCTTATTTTGAACCTTCGCATTCTCATCATCGCCGTCAGCGTCCGCCACGGCCAATGCCCTTCCATCCATATACTTCGGTACCTCAACACCGAACATGTCCAGTACCGTCGGGCCTATATCCATCAATCTTGCCTCTTCTGTATCAATACGCCGGTTGCAGAAAAGAACACCCGGAACTAAAGACGGATCAAGACAGTGGTCACCACTCCAGGCCTTCGTATTGTCATGGAATATCTGCTCGGTTATCTCGCCGACGGCACTCTCCCACGATGCACGATAACCCTTATTAAATCCCACAAACAAATCCGGTGCCTCGCCCTTATAAGGCCCGCTGTAAACCTTCAACGCGTTATAAACCTGTTTGACGGCGGGCTGATTCCTTACGGGGTCATGCAATTGACTTATCTTTGCCGCTATCTCGTCCCGTAATTGTGCAGCTTCGGCGCCCTGCTCTACAATCCCCTGTGATTCCCTGCCTTTAAGATTAACAAAGATACCCCCAAGCCCGTTTGCGAAAGCACGGGTTTGCGACCAGTCAACCGCGGAAAGATATTTCCCCTCGCGCTGGCCGTCCTTAACCGTAAGATAGCCGTTCTCCTCAAGCCAGCGGTTAATATCCACGCCGTACCGAAAACTATTGAAGCCATGGTCGGAAATCACCATCAGCACGGTGTCTTTACCCCTGCACCGCTCCAGCGTCCTTCCGACCAGAGCATCCATGCGTCTGTATAACTGTTCAATGGCGTTACGCCCCTTATTTTCGCCGCGCTCGCCGCGAGCGGGATGTTCTTCATCGATATCACGCCAGAATGTATGTTGAATCCGGTCGGTTCCGTCAAAAACACAGACACACAAACCCTGTTTGACCTTGTCTAAGGAATCGAAAAACATCTTCTCACGCTCGGCGTCCATAGTCAGACTTTGCTGCATGAACCCGTCATCGTCCAGAACATTTTCATTAAGCGCCCAACTATCCTCGGCTAAGCCAAGCGTAGCAAATGAACCCTGCAGCTTTGAAAGATAGGTTGAGTAAACAACCGGATGGCTGATAGGCATAGCGGGCTTTTCCGGGTCTATATTTACGGGAGTAACATATAATTCAAATTCCGGCTCAGTCCCTAACAGCAGGAATTTACAGATACCATGGACCTTTATTCCGAATCCTGCTTTGAAGTCAACCTTTATCCAGTCCGTATATACGCCTTTTGTGAGTGTGTATTTATCGCCGCTGATTTTGAGAGCCGCACGGTCCGCATCTTTTATGGTAACAACAAAGGGGCATTTCAGGAAATCGCCGTTTTTACTGAATGGACTTGCGCAGCCGATAAGCTCGGATTTTACCGTGTTGCCTTGTCTTTTGACATAATAGTTTTCGCCACCTGTGTGCTCGACATTTTCCTCGGCACATGTCGTATAAAACGAAAACATCCCCTGCGTCCCGCGAAGGTCCGGCACACACAGACCCGATAGTTGCACACCATAGAACTTTTCCGGCGGAAATGTAATAGGGACCCGTAAGACGCTGCTGAACACTCCGTGCTCGCCCAAGGTTACCCAGAATGGCTTGCCTTTTCGCAGCAGACGAATATCGGCCTTGCCTATTGGAAACTGATACTTGCCCAGATTTAACACACGCCTCGGCCCTCTTATATCGACCGAGCTTAGTTTCGGCTGATACGTGCGCTTATCCCGTGTGAGAAAATCAAAGATATTGTGTTTGCCGGGATTGGCGCCCGTCTGAAATGAAGACCACGCCACCGGAGAAATGGAAGGGATGGTGGTAGCCAATGGCTTAAAACACCCCTCCTCACGCAGCTTAGCTAAGTTCGGCAGCTTTCCCTCGGCTAAGAATTTCTCCGTCAGGGCGTGGTCCATCCCATCCAGACCCAATACCACGAACTTTTTGATTCTGCTGCGTTTGAAGGCGCCCCGCCCGCGAATCGCCCTAATCACATAGCGTATCGGCCAGGTAAAAATCGCCAACATACCGACAAAGACGGCGCCGAATATAGCCAGAAAAGAACCGGCCACGGCAAAACCCGCACCGGGGCCGATATACGCATCAGCCCTGGCAGGCATAGCCAACACAAAAATCGCAACTAAAAGCAGAAACTTGAGCATTTGGCCTCCGCGGTTGGCTCTCGCTTTTTTATTACCCTGCCCCACAAATTGAGTTGTGGATGTTTTAGTCTTTGATGTCATACTTCTATCTTTAATCGCTTATTTCGCAAAAAAACAACTTGTTTTATACCTATTTCGGCACATATAAGTTCGGCCCAATAGACCTGCCCCCTTAACCCTTTTGCAGACCTGATCTTAACATAATTAAATATCTCATACAAGCAAATTCAGATTATCACCTGTTCATCTCTATCTCTTCGTCAACTCTATAAGGGAATCTTCTGCCCTCCAAGAGTTTTTCCTTGTATTGACTGTTAAATTTGCTATAATATCATCATCTTGTACTACTGGGTCGCAAGAAGGAGGAAAATGAGCATTAGAACAAGATTGCGTATCTGGCTGATAATACTGATATCAACATTTGGCGTGTGTTGGTCAACCGCCCAGGCCAAAATCATCTA
>Ga0180301_10003251_pt1 | contig 12720 bp, 11 predicted proteins | sample GuaBasSediGuay16_FD_121797 | JGI IMG/M metagenome (GOLD analysis project Ga0180301, IMG submission 121797) | Subseafloor sediment microbial communities from Guaymas Basin, Gulf of California, Mexico - Guay16, Core 4569-2, 12-15 cm | ecosystem: Environmental > Aquatic > Marine > Hydrothermal...
AGGTTCCCATCTCTTTTCATGATAGTTCTAACACCTCCAAGGTCCCCGCTTCTTTAAAGAAGCGGGGACCCTGTCACCTCACTTCACATATCCACCAAGCTTCAGTATTCCTTTCCATACGCTGTCTTGTTCTTTCACAAAATTATAGAATTCCTCTGGACCTCTGATCTGAATGCCGAAACCATTTTTATTCATGAATTCTTTGAATTCCTTTGAATTGGCTATTTTCAAGCACTTTTCATAAAGTATATTTATTATCTCCTTCGGTGTTCCCTTAGGAGCAGCAAGACCCCTCCAAGTACCAGCTGACCAATTTATACCCAATTCCTTCAATGTTGGAACATCTGGGAATCTAGGATCTCTTTTATCAGCCATTATAGCCAGTGCTTTTAACTTGCCAGCTTCTATCTGAGGAGCTGCCTCTGGTAGACTACATGTTATAACATCGACATGCCCTCCCAACAGTTCCACTATCGATGGAGCAGCACCTTTTGTAGGAACCCATATCACGTAGTCTGGTGGAATACCAACAGCATGTAGCATTCCAATCCTCGCCAAATCCCAAATGGTTCCTGCAGCCGAACCTGAGAACTTATATTTTCCAGGATGTAAGGCTATATCTACGAGCAGTTCCGTTACGGAATTCCAAGGCGCATCTGCCCTGACGATCACAGCTGATGGATCTTGATTTAACTGAATGATATACTCAAAATCTTTGTAAGTGATCGGTGTTAGCCCCATCCAGTGCATAGTCGCTATTTCTAATGTAACAAGTGTTAAAGTGTATCCATCCGGTTTAGCATAAGCTCCTGCACCGTGTCCAACAGCTCCACCCCCACCTGTTTTGTTAACCACAACGAATGGTACCCCAAACTCTTTTTGAAGTTGATCGGCTAAGAAACGAGCTAGTCTATCTGTACCTCCACCTGCTGCCCATGGGCAAATGATGGTCACCGTCTTCTCTGGATAAGCAGCTAGTAAGCTTAAAGAACTTAGCAGGAAAAGGCTTATCAAAGCAACGAGCAAGGCTTTCCTCATAGTTAATCACCCCCTTTTTAGAGATTTATTTCTCCTTTTAAAAAGTCTTCTACTTCTTTACGAGTTGGTTGACCATCTGTAGATCCTGTTGATCTGCATACCATAGCAGCAACTGCGTTGGTAAAAGATACCATATAATTGAGGTTCATATTCTCTAGAATACCTACAATTAGAGCGGCAGTGAAGGCATCACCGGCTCCCACGGTATCTTTGACGGTGACGTTAAAAGCCTTTCCTCGAGTTATACCCTCCCGTGTTGATCCTATTACACATCCATCTTTCCCCAGCTTGAGCGCCACAAAGCTTGGCCCTTTCTTCAGAAGCGCCTTGACTATATCTTCTGGCTCTCCCTTTAATCCAAGGTACTCTGCCTCCTTCAGGTTGAGGGTGAGAATATCAGCAAATTCACCTATTGTGAACCATGCCACACTTTTGAAAAGTTCTTTGCTCCATAAGGTCTCCCTGTAGTTGACATCGTAAGATATCAGTATATTTAACTCCTTACATCTTCTCATGAAGTAAAAAGAAGCCTCTAGGCAATCTTTGCTTATGGCTTGAGAAATTCCACTTAAGTGGAATATCTTCACTCCTTCCAACGAAACTCTCTCAGCATCCTTCACAGTGAAGTTGGATGCAGCAGAGTTTTTGCGCAGATAGACGAATCTATGCTCACCGTTGTCATCGAAGAATGTAAAGTATACTCCTGTGTGATGGTAAGGATCGATGAACACATCTGATACATCAACATTAGCTTTTTTCCAAGTTTCTTTTATCATATTCCCAAACACATCATCACCTATTTTTGTTATGTATTTCACACTATGAGCTAACTTTGAAATAGCCAATGCAACATTTGATGTGTCTCCTCCTATTACCCTTATAAACGATCTCACGTTCTTTCCTCTTTCGGTAGCGTAAAACCCTACTAAAGGCTCACCAAAACATGCTACTTCGATCATCTCAGTAATTTCTCTCCTTTACCTTCCTGGAAAGATATGAAATCTTCCAATTCTTGCCACGAAGGGAGGGGTTCAATGTCTCCAAGAGCGCTAACTACAAGTGCACCTGCTGCGTTTGCTAATTTCAGAGATTCATGTATATCCTTCTTCAATAGGATTGAAGCTAGAAATGCAGCATCGAAAGCATCACCTGCTCCAAGCTCGTCAACAACTTCGACAGAAAATCCAGGGGAACAGATGAGTTCTCCCTTTTTGAAAACGCACGCTCCCTCTTTTCCCATTTTCACCACAATGAGCTCATGATGAGAGGCCATACTGGCCAACCTTTCCAATTGCTCTTCCATCTTCAAGTTTGGGAAAATATAGTTCAGATCCCCAAGACCTGTTATTAAGTAGTCTGCCTTGTCTATGAATTCCTTCAAGCAATCTAACGCTTCCTCAGGAGTTGGTAATAATTTTCTTCTGATATTTGTATCGAAGGAGATCTTTACTCCCTTATCTTTAGCGATTTCAAACGCTTTTGAAGTAGCTTCTCTACAGCTGTTTGAAAGGGCAGGGGTTATACCACTTGTATGGAAAAGTCCTACATCCTGGAAGATTTCTTCTTCAATATCATCAGGAGATAGTGTAGAGAAAGCGGATCCTTTACGATAATAGAACACGGTAGTTTTCCCTGGTACAGGGAATCCTCTTTGGACAAAGTATACAGCTGTGGGGTAACTTTCTCTTATTTTTACATGATTTGTATCGATTCCTTCTGATCTAAGAGTAGAAATAACGCTTTTGCCAAATTCATCATTTCCTACTACAGTTAAGAAACTACAGGAAAATCCCAACCTACTCATACCAATTATGACGTTGGCTTCACTACCGGCAACATGTCGTTCAAAAAGTGTTGCATGCCTCAGAGGTCCTTTGTTGATGGGATTTAACTGAATCATGACTTCCCCGAGTCCAAGGATCTTCATGAATATCACTCCGGAAAGTTTTAATCATTTTATGGTATAGAGGTTTTACCACTGGTATTTTAACATTCACGAATAATTCATGCCAAATTCAATTAATACAAATTATTCTTAGTTATCACCAATTATATTCAAAGAGAAAATATATGCTTGATCTTTTTTCACACCTGAAAGTTCATTGCTGAAGAAGCTTTTTCAAAAGTCTATGATACTTGCTACTGATGAACATTTGATCCTAGTCTCAATTTCCATTGGCTCTTCGCGCTGCCTCTTTTCCCTAGTGCACTGAATGATAAAATACTCTATGTGATGCAAATACGTTTGGTGTGTAAAGGAAAGCTGATAATCTTCTTGAGGAGGTGTTTAACTTGAAGTTGATAGAATCTGTTCCAAATTTCAGTGAAGGAAGAAGAGAAGATGTTGTAAAAGAAATAATAGCAGAAGCGGAAAAATACCAAGGGGTATGGATTCTAGACTGGTCCATGGACCCAGATCACAACAGATCCGTCGTGACTATGGTGGGAAAGCCAGAACCTTTGCTAGAAGCATTATTCGACATGGTGAAAAAAGCATCTGAACTCATAGATATGAGGAAGCACAGAGGAGAGCATCCTCGAATGGGAGCAACCGATGTTGTGCCTCTTGTTCCTATAATGGGAACCACTATGAAAGAATGCGTGGAATACTCCAAGGAGCTTGGTAAAAGAATTGGTGAGGAGCTCAAAATACCTGTGTATCTTTACGAAAGGTCCGCGACAAAGCCTGAGAGGGAGAACTTAGCCAATATAAGGAAAGGAGAGTTTGAAGGTTTCTTTGAAAAAATCAAGGATCCAGAGTGGCAACCAGATTTCGGTCCCTCAGAAGTTCATCCAACAGCAGGTGTGACGGCTGTGGGTGCGAGAGAGTTCTTGATAGCTTTTAATGTAAACTTAGGAACGGATAACATAGATATTGCGAACAAAATAGCAAAAGCTGTTAGACATATAAGTGGAGGGTTCAGGTATGTTAAGGCCATAGGAGTTGAATTGAAGGATAGGGGGATTGTTCAGGTTTCCATGAATCTCACGAATTACAAGAAAAGCCCCATATTCAGGGTTTTTGAGGTTGTAAAGAGAGAAGCTGAGAGATATGGTGTTCCCGTTGTGGGCTCTGAGATAGTGGGACTTGTACCTCTTCTCGCCCTTGTTGAATCAGCTGCATTTTACCTTCAACTTGAGGATTTCAGCGTAAACAAGATCATCGAGAGTAATATTCTCGATATTTTCGCAAAGGAGCTTGAGAAAAATGAAAGTAGAGCTGCTGATAGAAGCTGAGAAGGTCGTAACACCAATTGGTAAGAAACCTCTACGAGGGAAGAAGATGGAATTAGAAATTTTGAAAAAAGCTTATATAGTTGTGGATGGAGGGAAGATAGTCGATATAGCTGGCAGTGATTCATCTTACGTTCCTTTGTTTAAGTTGAAGGCGAAGATGGTGCTACCTGGCCTTGTTGATCCGCACACTCACGTTCCATTCTACGGCTACAGGGAAAAGGAATTTGTCATGAGAGCTCAGGGGGTTTCTTACCTGGAAATATTAGAAAAAGGTGGAGGGATCGTAAACACAACGGAAAAAGTCAGAAAAGCCAATATAGGTGAACTCGTGTCTTTTAATATGAACTTTCTGGATGAGATGTTAAGAAAAGGTATTACCACCTTAGAGGGAAAAAGTGGATATGGTCTGAGGAAGGTAGATGAGATCAAGCAATTGAAGGTTTTGAAGATACTGAACGAGTTACATCCTATCGATGTTTTTCCTACATTTCTAGGGGCTCACGCCTTTCCAAAGGATAAAACTAAGGATGAATATATGGAAGAATTGATTGGTATGCTGAACGATGTGAAAGAATATACGGATGTCGTGGATATTTTCTGCGACAAAGGTGTTTTCACTCCAGATATAGCAAGAGGTTTTTTGGAAAAAGCAAAAGAAATGGGATTTAAGATAAGAATGCACGCCGATGAAATAGAAAATGTTGGTGCAACCAAGCTAGCAATTGAACTTGGGGCAATATCAGTCGATCACGTTCTGAAGATACAGGACGAAGAAATCGAGCTTCTTTCCAAATCAGACACCATAGTTGTCCTAATGCCTGGAACGAGTTACTTCTTAAACGAATCGTTTGCAAGAGCAAGAGATTTGATAGATTCTGGAGCGATAGTAGCACTGGCTTCAGATTTCAATCCAGGATCCTGTCCAATAAACGATCCTTCACTGATAATGAACCTTGCTGTTTTGAAGTTGAAGATGACACCTGAAGAAGTGATTGTCGCATATACACTGAATTCGTCAGCTGTTCTAGGAGTAGCAAGTGATAGAGGATCGATAGAGATCGGCAAGAAGGCAGATCTTGTCCTCTACGATCTACCATCATACAGCGCCATACCCTACCTACTCTCCCACGATGTCGTCAGAGCGGTTGTCAAAGATGGCAAAGTGGTGTATAAAAGATGAGAATAAGAGTCATCGTTCCTGGTAAAATAACGGGGTTCATAAGGGATGGAATAGATCATTACAAAAAATTGCTCAAAAGATTCGCAGATATCGAAATAATCACAGTATCAAGAAAGGGAGATGTAAAAAAAGCGAGAAAAGATATTATAATAAAAAAAGAAGCAGAAATGATAGAAAGGTATCTGAGGGAAAGGGCTTTTCTTCTCCTCCTTGATGTGAGGGGAAAGGAGTTGAGCTCTGGAGATTTCTCGGAATTACTTGAAAGAGTTCTAGAGAGTGGAAAAAATCTGGATATAGTTATAGGAGGGCCTTTCGGTATCGATGACTCGATCCGAAAAAAGGCCGATTTTTTGTTATCTATATCCAAGATGACTTTCACTCATGAGTTGTGTGTGATCTTGATTTTGGAACAGTTGTTCAGAGCCTTTAAGATACTGAAAGGCGAAACGTATCATTACTAAATTTGGAGGTGGTAACCAAGTGGATGAGTCTGTGAGTAGTATTAGAGAAATCATCTTTGAAATTTTAGCTCTTGGTTTTCTCCTCTACTTTTCCAACTTCTTTTCCTCCTCTGAAACAGCTCTCACTTCCATGAGCAGGGTGAAGATCAAAGAGTTCTTAGAAACTGAGGAAAGCTCTGAAGAAAAAGAAACTTACATTCATACCTCCAATAAACTTCTCACGACAATTCTCATAGCCAATAATCTTGTCAACATTCTCGCATCATCACTCGCAACTTTACTCTTCATAAACCTCATGGGGAACAAGGAACTTGCCGCCCTCATGGCTACAGTTGTTATGTCAACATTAATACTGATATTCGGTGAGATAACTCCTAAAATCTATGCGAAAGAGAATCCGGAGAAGGTATTCAATTTCACGATAAAGCTTGTAAGGATTCTTTCCAAAGTATTTCATCCTGTCATAATAAGCCTTATGGCCATTTCGAACATGATGATAAGATTTTTCGGTGGGAAAGCTATGGCGGAAGCCCCATTCATAACTGAAGAAGATATTGTGTCTCTTGTACGAGTCGGGGGGGAGATGGGGACGATCGAGCAAGAAGAGGAACAGATTGTAAGAAGAGCCTTTCAGATGAAGGAAACTTCCGTCAAAGAGATTATGACACCAAGAGTTGAAATCGTCGCGATAGAAGAGGAAGCGAGTGTAAAAGAATTATTGGAATTGATCAGAGAAGAGGGGTACTCCAGGATACCTGTTTACAGGGAAACCATAGACAACATAGTAGGGGTGTGTTACGTTAAAGATATCATTACACTCATGGAAGAAAGGGGATATGACATCGTGGAAAACTTGAAAGTTAAAGAGATAATGAGAGAGACCATCTATATACCTGAAACGATGAAAATAAGTGAACTTTTACGACATTTCAAATTGAAGAAGGTTCATATGGCTATAGTTGTAGATGAATATGGAGGAACGGCAGGGCTTGTGACTCTCGAGGATATTTTGGAAGAACTCTTTGGAGAGATCATGGATGAATACGATTACGATGAAATCATAGGTATAAAAAGAGTTGGGGCGAATACTTACATAGTTGATGCGATGACACCGATAAACGATATTGAAAGGGAGTTGAACATAGAATTTCCAAAAACGGATTATGAAACGATAGCAGGATACCTTCTTGAACTTTTCCAGAGGATACCATCGGTAGGAGAAGAGATCGAAGTCAATGGTTTTTACTTTAAGATACTAGCAGCTGGAAGAAATAGAATAGAGAAAGTCCTCATGAGAATAGTGGAGAAAGGGGAAAAGAAGGATGTACGTCAAGAAACTGATAGAAAAAGCGAAGAAAGCTAGAGAGAACGCTTACGCTCCTTATTCCAATTTCAAAGTGGGAGCAGCCATATTGACGGAAGATGGCGATGTATACACGGGTGTCAACGTTGAGAATGCTTCATTTGGCTTGACGATTTGCGCAGAAAGGGTAGCCCTGTTCAAGGCCGTTTCGGATGGAAAAAGATCGTTCAAAGCGGTAGCTGTTGTGGCAGATACCGAAGAACCGATTCCTCCATGTGGAGCGTGCAGGCAGGTCCTTTCTGAATTTGGGGATATGGAGGTCATAATGGCGAATTTAAAAGGTAGCGTTAAGATAACTAGACTAAAAGACCTACTTCCCGATTCTTTCAAATTCGAGGAGGAGAGAAAGTGAGTTTCAAATCGGGTTTCATTGCCCTCGCTGGAAAACCGAATGTGGGTAAATCCACGTTGATAAACTACATATTCAGAAAGAAGGTAGTTATAGTCTCTGAAAAACCTCAAACCACAAGAAACAGGATAAATTGTATATACACAGATAACGAATCCCAGATTATCTTCGTCGATACCCCGGGAATTCACAAACCCTTGCATAGATTGGGAGAGTACATGGTAAGAGCAGCCATACAAGCTCTCAAAGGGGTTGACATGGCCCTTTTAATATTGGATGCTGAAAGAGGATACAGCAAAAGTGATGAATATATCGTGAAATATGTTAACGAATCCCGTGTTAAAACGATTGTTGTCGTTAACAAGATAGATCTGGTCGATAAGAACGAAGCTCTTCGCCTTGGGGAGAAGGTTTTTGAAATGTGTGAAAACGCGATCTCTCTGCACCTGATATCTGCTCTGAAAGGGGATGGTGTGGCAGAGCTTTTGGAAGATATAAAAAAGAACTTGCCTGAAGGCCCCAAATTTTATCCTGAAGACATGATTACAGACCGTCCCCTCGCATTCATGGCATCAGAGATCGTGAGAGAAAAGATCTTTCAAAACACATATGAAGAGATTCCTCATTCCACTGCTGTGATTGTGGAGGAGATTAAAGAAAGAGAGAATGGTGTTATATACATAAGAGCCAACATCTACGTTGAGCGAAATTCCCAGAAGGGTATTTTGATAGGAAAAGGAGGAAGTATGATCAAAAAGATAGGAACACTTGCCAGAAGGGAACTTGAATATCTAACGGGGAAGAAAGTTTACTTAGATCTGAACGTTAAGGTCAAGGAAAAGTGGAGGGAGAAAGATTTCATAATACTTCATGAGGTTGGGATGAAAGACGACATCGACAAACGGTAAGAAAGCTACTTAATTTGATCCAGTCCTCAGAGAACCTTTCAAATCTAAGGTTTTGTAGGAGACGATCTAAAGAAAGGCTCAATATGGTGATGATTGTGATATAATTCCTAACAAGCTTTTGTCGGTTCTAAAGAGGAGGGAGCCAGCAAGGCTCCCTCAATTCTTATATCCCTTGGAGGTGATCGAACATGAAGGTGGGTATAATTGGTGTGGGGAACATCGGGAGCATCATAGCAAGAAGACTTGTTGAAGGGAAGATAGTAGATCCAGAAGATGTGATCTTGAGCAACAGATCTAAAGAGAAACTCGTACCTTTCCAAAAATCTGGCTACACTATAGCGGATACTAATGAGGAATTGTGTGAGCTTTCAGATGTGATCTTTTTTTGTGTGAAACCTCAAGATTCCCTTGAAATGCTCTCTCAGATAAAGGAAGTTTCCTTTGGAGAAAAAATTGTGATAAGTACCATGACAGCTGTGAGTATTAGAAGGATAAAAGAGGAGATAGGAAGTGACAGGATCGTACGTATAATGCCTAATGTTCCAGCTATGATAGGGAAGGGAGTAATAGGTATGGCTACTTCTGATGGCATATCCGTTGATGATAAGGAACTTGTGAAGAGAATAATATCATCTCTTGGATTTGTCGTCGAAGTTAGAGAGAAGGATCTTGCCGCTGTTACTGCTCTGAGCGGAAGTGGGCCTGCCTTTGTTTTTGTAATAGTAGAGGCCCTCATAGACGCAGGGCTTAGAATGGGACTTTCTTACGAAAAAGCCAGAGTCATGATACTGGAAACTCTGAAGGGATCTGCTGAGCTTTTGAAGATAATGGGAAACCATCCTGGAGAGTTCAGGCATCTTGTGACATCACCTGCTGGAACCACCATAGAAGGGATATACACGATGGAGCGCGAAGGAATAAGAGGAGCCCTCATGAAAACGATCCACGAAACTTTTCTCAGGGCTTTAAAGCTCGAGGAGGAATTGAACGTGTGATAAGGTATCATAGATTGAAGAACGGAAGGATACTTTTGATAAGAGATGCGAAAGTTTCAGATGCTAACGAAATAGTTGAGTATATGAAAAAGGTGACGATCGAAACACATTACATGATCACAAGACCCGAAGAGGTCCTCGACGTTCCGATGGAAAAGAGTATCATCAGGTCACATTTGAGCAACCCAAGGAAACTCATGATAGTTGGCATATTAGACGATAGAATCGTTTCCCTCTTGAGCTTTTCAGCTTTCAGAAGAAAAAGGGTTTCCCACTCAGGTGAATTGAGCTTGAGCGTTTTGAAAGATTATTGGGGGTTGGGAATAGGTAGTGCCATGATGGAAACACTCATAGAATGGGCAAGAAAAAAGGGAATTGTTAGGATACAACTTGAAGTCCTTGAAGACAACGAAAGGGCTATAAATCTTTATAAAAAATTTGGCTTCGTAGTTGAGGGGAGAAAAAGAAAAGCGGTGAAATTGGAAGAAGGGTTTAAAGACACCTTGATCATGGCTTTGATCTTAGAATAGAGAGAACTGCTCCGTATCTGGAAGATTTCCCAGGACTCCCATTCTTTTCATCATCTCAAGCTGTGTTCTGTTGACTTTCGTTCTTTTTAGGAGATCTTCCATCGAGGTAAAGGGTTTTTCTTCCCTTGCTTTCACTATAGACTCAGCCACACTATCTCCCAGTCCTGGAAGTTTGTTAAAAGGTATCCTGAGGGAATTTCCTTCTATCAGAAAAACTTTCGCATCTGATTTGAATATATCAGGTTTTAAGAACGAAAAACCTCTTAAAAGCATCTCCAAAGCTACTTCTAAAATTGCCTCTTCGTTTTTGTCCTGAACATCCTTCTTCGTCATGGATTTTAACTCTGAGAGTCTTTTCCTTATAGCTTTTTTTCCACCTAAAATTATCTCAGGGTCGAATTGATCACCTTTTATCGTGAAATAGGCCGAATAGAAAGATAGAGGATAATGAACTTTGAAATAAGCGATCCTATAGGCCATACTCACGTAAGCGACAGCGTGAGCTTTTGGAAAAAGATATTTTATCCTTTTACAGGATTCTATGAACCAATTGGGAACTTTCAATTCTTTCATCATTTTTTCTTCCTCTTCGCTTATTCCCTTCCCTTTTCTCACATTTTCCATTATTTTGAAAGCGAGGGAAGGCTCCATTCCTTTATGAATCAAGTAATTCATGATATCGTCTCTACAGGATATGACCTCAGAAAGCGTGGCGTAACCTTTTCTGATCCAATCTCTTGCGTTGTTCAGCCACACATCAGTACCATGGGAAAGGCCAGAAATTCTGACAAGCTCTGAGAAAGTCTTGGGACGAGTCTCCTTGAGCATTCCTCGCACAAATTCTGTCCCAAATTCTGGTATTCCATATGTTCCGACATCCGTTCCTAGCTCTTTAGGATCCACACCAAGTGGTTCAACGGAACTGAATATAGCCAAGGTTTCTGGATCATCCATTGGTATACTCATAGGATCCACACCTGTTAGATCCTTCAGAAACTTCATGAAAGTAGGATCATCGTGCCCTAGTGCATCTATTTTCACAAGGTCATCGTGTATAGTTTCATAGGCAAAATGTGTTGTGAAAACACCTGTACTACGATCGTTAGCAGGATACTGTATTGGTGTGAAATCGTAGACACTTTTGTCCTTTGGTATTATCATGAGCCCCCCGGGATGCTGACCCGTGGTTCTCTTGACCCCTGTTATCTTTAACATGAGCCTTTCTCTTTCCGCCTTTCTCAGCTTCACCCTTGCTTTCTCCTCATAGCTTTTCACAAACCCCATAGCACTCCTTTCAGCGATTGTACTTATCGTACCAGCCCTGAACACATGATCTTTCCCAAAGAGTTCTTCTATATATCTGTGAGCTCTGTCTTGATACTCACCTGAAAAGTTCAGATCGATATCCGGTATTTTATCCCCCTCAAAACCCATGAAAACTTCGAAGGGAATATCGTGCCCATCTTTCTTCATTTGAGTTCCACACTTGGGGCATTCCTTATTTGGAAGATCAAAACCAGCTCCAAAGGTATCTTCCTCAACAAACTCTGAGTACTTACACTTCGGACAGATATAATGAGGTGGTAGAGGATTGACCTCCGTTATACCCAGAAGATGAGCTACTAGTGAAGAACCAACGGATCCTCTTGATCCCACGACATAACCATCTTCTTTGGATTTATCAACTAATTTTTTTGCTATCAGATAGAGAACAGAATAACCATGTGTTATGATAGCATTCAATTCTTTATTCAACCTTTCCTCAACTATACCGGGTAAAGGATCACCATACACTTCCTTTGCTCTTTTCCAAGTCATATCTTTTATTATGTCATCAGCTCTTTCTATGACAGGAGGATGTAGCTTCTTCTCAATTGGGGTGACATCTTCTATCATTTCGGCAATCTTTCTAGTATTTTTCACAACGACTTCATACGCTATATCCTCATCTTCGAAAATCTTCATGGCCTCTTCTATCATTTCATCCGTTGTGCGAAGGTGAAGTGGAGCTGCGCTTTGCCTCTTTCTGTTCTGAGGGGCTAGAAGAGCCAATCTACCCTTCGAATCTTCAGGATCAAGAAAGTGTACATCACCTGTCATAACAACTGGTATGTTGAGCTTTTTCCCTATTTCGTAGAATTTTCTATACATCTCCTTCAATCTTTCTTCCGGTATTTCCCTCTCTTCATCCTCCAATTTTGTGACACTCAAAGGCATTATTTCAATGTAGTCGTAAAACTTTGCTATTTCTTCGAGCTCATCATCACTTGCGTGTTCCAGAAAAGCTTTTGCTAATTCTCCTGATATGCAGGCCGTACCTATGAGAAGGCCTTCCCTATGATTTATGAGAACACTCCTGGGAATTCTAGGGACACTGTGGAAAAATTCTACATGACTCTTCGAAACCAGGATATACAGATTCTTCAAGCCCTCTTTGTTTTTCACCAATACAGTGAAATGGTACGGCTTCAAACTCTTGAAGTCTATTTCACTTCTCACCTTCTCTATGTCTGATATCTTCGTTATCCCCATGACTTTCAGCATTTGGAGGAGCTTTAGAAACACCTGAGCGGTCGCTTTCGCATCATCCAAAGCTCTATGATGCTGGAAAGTCCCTATCTTCAACTTTGAAGCGATTTTGTCCAGAGAATAACTGGAC
>Ga0180301_10003252_pt1 | contig 12712 bp, 13 predicted proteins | sample GuaBasSediGuay16_FD_121797 | JGI IMG/M metagenome (GOLD analysis project Ga0180301, IMG submission 121797) | Subseafloor sediment microbial communities from Guaymas Basin, Gulf of California, Mexico - Guay16, Core 4569-2, 12-15 cm | ecosystem: Environmental > Aquatic > Marine > Hydrothermal...
GCATATACACCATCCACGTCGAACCTTCGGGCGCGAGGGTCGCGAACCGGATCAACTCCATCCCATATCCCCGTGACGGAAGCAAGGACAGCATCCCGGCGATTAACCATAGCCCTATCGTTGACTTCCAAGTTCTTGAACCAAACGGCATTAAATTAGAAAATTTCATCCGTTTTACTCAATAATTCAATCGCGCGCCGCGCCGCCACTCGATTGATAAGCCTTAGTTCCGGCGGTTCGTCCGTAGCGCCTGTGGCGATCTCGCCGAGCAGTTCGGTGAACAGGGCTCGGTCGAGTGCCTGAACCGCGTAATACTGCGCGAACAACAGTTTACCCCACAGGAACCGGTCGCCGTGCGCTTCTATTGCTCGGGTGAAATAACTCCTTGCCAGTTCGAGGTTCCCCCCTGCCAAGGGCGGCAACGTCGCATAGTAGGTGCCGAAGAACCAAAGCGGGCCCGAAAAATAGTAGTGGCAGTCCTTTTCATATACCCATTGCATCAAGGCGACGGCGCGGGGAGCGTCCGCCAGCGCCTGCGGGGAAGTCCGCCCGAGGTTGACCAGACCGGCAAGCGCATTCGCCGTCCAGTATACAATCGCGATGTCACGCGATTTCAAATGTCTGATCCCCGGTTCAAACTCCGCCCAAGTCAAGTCGTCCCGCGCAAACCGAGCGTCCCGGCGCGAAAGCGCACGCATCCCGTAATCCACAGCGCGCCGATACATCATCCTGGCGCGGAGGGTATCCTCTGGTTCGAGAAACATCATTGCATAGCCGGTGAACCCCCGCACGGCAAGTTCGAGCAAGCGCAGGTCATCCGGTCGAACGTTGAGCAGACCTTCGAGCAGTTTCAACTGCGATTCAAGCCCTTCCCGCGCGAGATCGGGGTCGGTCTCACTCAGGAGAGAAGCCATCGCCCCCTCGATGACCGGTTGTGTCGCCCAAATGGTTAAGCCGGCGCGGATACCGCAACCACACAACAACAAAGTGAGACCCATTCCGAGGACCGTTCCAACCGGTGACGGCGCTCTCTTTACGATTCGGGGCATCGATCGTCTCAGTTCAAACGGAATTACTCGAGGTCTCTAAACAGTTCGGCGCGGACTTCCGGGAACCGGTCCTTACCGCAGGCGAACATCATCAAACCCGGGCAAGCATCCCTCGCTTGGGCGATCATGGCGTTGGCAATCCGCCGAATATCCCACTGGGCATCGGCGTCCTCGCGAAGCCGCGCCAAGTGCGTCAATTCCCGCGCATTAGCCTGCAGGATAGCGCGGCGGCGATGTGCATTGGTCAGTGCATACTGTGCAGCGAGTTTCACCGCGGGTGAGAGTTTATCCTCTATTTCGTTGTAGAGAATGGTGGAACGGTCTACCGCTTCAAGTAAGATATTATCACATCCGGCTTCCTCGACCGCGGGGGGAATGGTTGCTCCCAAGGTGGGGTTGTAATCCTGCTTGATCAAGGTCGCCATCCGGTGGCGCTTGAGTTGAGCGAAAGCGGAAGAACTGAGCGTTATTCCAAAGGTGAAATATCCCAGTTCCATTTCGCGCCGGAGTGGTTCGTGTTCATCAATATATCCGTGGGCGCGTATCAGTAACAAACGACGCTCTTTAGGGGTCATACGGTCGACCGCGGAAAGCGCCCGCTCGTAAGAACTTTGCCCGGCGCAAAACAGGATTGCCGCTGATGCGTGCCGTTCGCAGTTGTTCGGGGAGTCGAGCAAGGTCACATCTTCTCCGATGGGTTCAGCGGCATTTTCGGGCTCGAGGACCAGCGCTGCTTCCTTGAGTTCCCGTTCAACTTTGATCCGGGAGGTTTTCGGTTCCGTGTAACGGATCAGCGACGGTGCGACTCTGCGCACTTCCTCGAGAATCTGCCGTCCCAACAACCGAACTTCCTGCAGCGGTGAGCGGTTGAAAGTTCGTATCAAAAGTTCCGCTACCCGTGCGTTGATCGTCACACCGACCTGACTCCGGCACGAGAGCGGTAATACATAACGAGCATCTTCACGCGCCCTTCCGGTGCGAATTTCATCCGGGAGGGCAGCGTGATATGCTTCCAGGCGCTCGGTCAGTTCGCGGTAAACCTTGAACAAGTCGCGGCAATGGTCAGTGAACCGATCTCCGTAGCCTATCTCTAAGATTTCGTCGGGGATGATGAATCCCCCGGAAGCGCGGATATAGCGCTGGGAAGACTCGGTGAACGATGCGAGCCGGTGCGCTTCGAGTTCTTCGATACACAGCCGCGATATTCCACCGATGTCGAGATTGAAGACAGCGTGCTCGGCCACCGAGGAATGACCGAACCCGAAGATAATCTGCTCGTTGCTCTTGCGCGCTCGATTGACCGACGCCCGGGCGTTACGCCGTAGTTCGTGAATGTCCTTGTCGCTGCGGCTTATTCGAGCATATGCCGCCGACAACGTCTCAGGAGTCACTGGATCCTCGGCAAGCCGCTTCAGGGCTTCGCTCATCTGCACCGAATCGATGGTGCCATGGCTGTATTCATCGATCACCTGCCTGACCAAGTTGTAATGGTCGGTGTCGATGTTGAAACCCGCAAGGTTCACGTGCATTTCCGCTGCATCCTCTTACTATCGGTCGAAGAGTTATCGAATTTTAAGTTAATTCCATTCCCGTCCTCAAGCAAGATATTTGACGCTCCGAAGTCGATTTCATCGGACTGTTTCCTTGCCCCCCGAACCGCCGCGTGGTATATTGACAATATGAATCGGCGCACATATTTCTTGCTGTTCGCACTCCTGACGGGAGCGTTGCTGACCGGCTGCATAGAACATACCTTCTACATTACGGTTATGCCGGATGAATCGGTCCGCATCGCTTATGAGATGCGGGGCGATCGGGTCGATTTTGAAGACGGCCACGAACTTATGCCGGATTCCTTAACGTGGAACATGAAGCGCGAGGTGGTCGAGGAAGAGGACCGAACGGTTCACGTCGCCCACGGTTCGGTGGTGGTGAAAGGCTTCGATCATCTGAACCAGGCGTTCCAGTGGGGACGGACTTCGAAGGATACGGTGAACCTCAAACAGACGGCCGAATTGACCGAACGTTCCGTCATTTTCGGCACGGCGTATAAGTTCAACCTCACGCTGCACTCGCGCCGGTTCAACGATCTCTACGGCAATATATGGGACTTCGTGCCGGAGGAGTGCCGCGCTTTGCAAGACCGTGATCTCTATGACGAAATGTCGAGCGAAGAGGTAAGCCTGCTCGAGAATAAGTTCGCCCTCGGCATCATCCAGTGGAATCACGAGCGGTATCTTCGCAGACTCGCGCGGGTCTGGGAGATCGTCAAATCCCGTGTCCCCGACCTACCTGACACATCTTCGACGACCTTTTCCATAGCCAAGGGCGGATGGAACGACGACCTGCGCGGATACCTGAACCAACTCGATATCCCGTCGCCTTCACTGGTCTATCTCAACTGGTGGGACGACCTTCGCCCACAGTTCCTGGGTCATCTTGTGGACATCGCCGGGGTGGATTCGACCAATCTCATCATCAGGGTAAGTGAAGCGGTTGAAGATGAATATCGAACCACTATGGACCTCAAGGATGACGCATTTCGGTTTGTTCTTTCGATGCCGGGGAAGATAACCGACACTAACGGAAAACGAGTGGAAGAAGGCGTCGAATGGAACTTTTCCGGAAGCGATATTTTAAATCAGGATCGGGAGTTATACGCCCTGTCCTTCGAACCTTCCCTATGGCGGATCGGGATCTTCATCGTGCTGGTGCTATTCGTGCTGCGCAGGTTTAAAAATATAGTGAAACGAAGAAAGGGGATTTGAGGGGTTGGATATGCTCGAGCGATGGATGGAAATCGCTGTCGAAACGGCGCACGTTGGGGGTAGGATACTGCTCGAGCATTACGGCAGGGTGGACCCGGCTTCGATCCATCCCAAGCGGCTCGGAGACTGGGTAAGTGCTGCCGACCAGGCGTCTGAATCGGCGATAATCGAACACTTGAAGCGCGCAGCACCCGGCCATGACATCCTGACGGAGGAGACCGGTCTGATAACCGGCGACGCCTCTTCTCCCTTTCGGTGGATAATCGATCCGCTCGACGGGACGACCAATTTTCTCCGTCATTTCCCGGTTTGGGCGGTTTCAGTCGCACTGGAGGCGAGAGACGATCTCGCCCTCAAATGGGGAACGATCGTTGCTGGAGCGATTCATATCCCCCCCTTGAACCAAACTTACTGGGCAGGCAGCAACTGCGGCGCGTTCTGCGACGGCAGACGCATCTCGATCGGACCGGGACGGCCGTTTGACGAGTGCTTACTAGCGACCGGGTTCCCGTTTCGAACCCGAGAACTTATCGATAGTTATACGGAACTATTCGCGAAACTCCTCAAACTGTGCGCCGACGTCCGCAGGCCGGGAGCGGTCGCCGTCGACCTGTGTAACGTCGCCGCCGGAACGTTCGACGGATTCTGGGAACTGGACCTCGCTCCGTGGGACATCGCCGCGGGATCACTGATCATCAAAGAGGCGGGTGGAATGGTGAGCAACTTTCAGGGAGGGGACGATTTTCTCACCTCCGGAGACATCATCGCCGGACATCCGAAGATCTTTCCACAACTGGTTCGACTGGTCAGGGAATCCTTCCCCCGACCGCGCGGGGTCGACAAGGCTCCTAAACCTGAATGACCACCCGTTCGGAGAGGGCGCCGGACATCAATCGACTTTATCCTCCCAGTCCTTGTCGTCAGGAGGCTTTTCTTCCTTCACTTCCGGTTCCGAATCCTGCAGACCGCTCTTGAACTCCTTGATCCCGATTCCCAGCGAACGCATCAGGTCCGGTATCCTGCGCGCTCCGAAAAGGATGAGAATGAAAAAGACGATCAGCAGTATTTCAAGTGTTCCAAACCGCATATCATAACCTCGAAAGCCTTGGGTTGCGATCCCCCCCTGTTTGACAGGTCGGACCGTTAGCGATCGACCGCGTCAACATCCAGCGCACACGGGTTCAGCTAAACAGATCGGCGAGTTTCGCCTCGATGCTGACGGCGAGATATCCGAGATCGATCGGCTTGGTTATGAAATCGACCGCACCGAGTTCGAGTGCCTGTCGCCCGACCTCATTCTCGTGTAAGGCGGTTATCATAATCACCACCACCTTGGGATCGATTTCGACCATCCGTCGCAGAACTTCCAAGCCGTTGACATCCTTCATTTTGACATCCAGCAGGACGATGTGGGGTCGTGCCCGCTTCAGAAGATCAACCCCCTGGGTGCCGTTGTCGGCATAGAGAACATCAAAGCCTTTCGAATCGAGGAACTCGTATAAAAGTTCCCCGATCTGATGATCATCGTCAACCACCAGGATGCGCTGCTTGATATCAGAAGGTTTGCTTTTCATCGTTCGGTTTCAGTTTAATGGTGTCTGAGTTGCTGGATCAGGGGGTGTCCCCTGCTCGGTTTCGACGGCGTCGATTCCCGCGGCTTCATTCACTTTCAACAACAGCCATCCGCCGATGATAAAAAAGACCGCCAGCGACAGTATTCCCCGCTGAACGCTCCCGGTTATGTATATTGCGGTGCCGTAAATCAGCGGACCGATAACGCTTGCTGCGCGTCCACTAAGCGCGTAAAAGCCGAAAAACTCCGCCGATCGGTCGCGGGGCGTGAACGAAGCCTGCATCGAACGTGCGACCGATTGGCTGCCTCCGAGCACCAAGCCTGCAACTGCCCCGAGAATATAATAATCCTCCCTAAGACCGACCAACCACCCCAGCCTATACGCCCAAATGACGATCGCCAGCCAGACAGTGATCGTAAACAGCAACGTCGCGCGGTTGCCGATCCAGTCGGCGAGCCTTCCGAAGAGCATCGACCCGACAAACGCTGCGCCTTGCACCATGATAAAATATAACACCAACTCATCGGGGCTCATACCGACGACCTGCGCACCGAAAATGGACGCCATAATAATTACGGTTTCGATGCCGTCGTTGAAAATAAGATAGGCAACCAGGAACCTGAATAGTTGCCGGTAGCGCTTCACCTCCCTGAAGGTTCTAACTACGCTGCGGAAACCTTCTCGGGTTAAACCACTCAAAGACCCTGACCGTTCCGGAATGCGTCGTTCGCGCAACCAAAACATCGTCGGCAGAGCGAATATACCCCACCAAAGCCCCGCGACCAACATACAGTCCCCCACATCGAACGTCCCTTCCGGAAATCCGATCTTTTGAGGGTATCTGAGCATAAAAAGGGTTAATATCAGGCAAAGCCCGCCGCCGATATAGCCAGATGCCCAAGCTATTCCGGACACACGACCGAAGGATTCACGCCGGCTGACGTCGACGATGAAGGCGTTGTAAAATACATTCCCCCCCGCGAATCCGAAGTTCGCGATAATGAACAACAACGAACCGAACATCACCTCGCCCGGTCCCACCCACCGCAGTCCAATAGTACAGATGACCCCGATATAGCAATAGATGATCAGCAGACGTTTGCGGAGCGATGCTCGATCCGCCATGGCGCCGAGAAGCGGGGATGATATCGCCACAATAGCGGTCGATATCGCCACCAAGAAGTTCCAAAGAGCAGCGCCGGGAACCTTGACTTGCGTTATAACCAAGTTTATCAGGCAGCCCTCGGTTCCTCCGGCTACGACCTCAGCAAAGTATCGATTGAATATGACCGCCAGGACAACAGTGGCAAAGGCTGAGTTGGCGAAGTCGTATAGAATCCAACCGACGGTCGAACGTTTGAAGGTGAAATTCAAGCGGATCGATTATGGGACCATCTGGACGGAGGATACCCGGTTGAAACCGGGGGGTATTCAGTTTGCCCGCGTTTGGTCGCTCGTTTTCGGTCGTGAGGGTGGCAGGATTCGAACCTGCGACCAACGGATTAAAAGTCCGGTGCTCTACCGCCTGAGCTACACCCCCGTGTAAATTTGCGGATTGATGGTCTCAATTTAGAGCATCGATCCTCCCGGGTCAAGTTGCGGCGCTTTGTGTTAATGGAAAGTGCACGATAGTTACGAGCATTGTTCAAAGAATAAACGCTTGAGATTATTGCCGGTTCTCAGAATTTAAAATTAAAGCCGGTCGATATAACTACCAACCGGCTTTGCGATGCTTTTATGACTGGCGCGTTGCTTAACCGGCGCTCTTTCTCCGTTTGGCTTCCAATTCACGCTTCAGTCGTTGCAGTTCCTCTTCGGCTTTCTTACGTTCGCGACGGATTTTTTCAAGATCCAGGTCGATAGCTTCAACCTGACCGGTTCTCTCCTCGATCGCCCACTTGAAAAGCGCCTTCCGGTTGAAGAATTCCATCGGATCGCCGGAGGTTCGATCATAGGCTCTCTTCACCCGTCCGGTCGCGGCTTCCTCGGGCTTGACGAAGGTCGGTGCAGCGTAAAACGAAGTCGATGGAATTATGCTGATCTTGGTCGAGAGACGCCAACCCGGGTAGTTTGGATATTGACTAAAGTTCCGTTTTTTATCGATCGTGGTGTTTTCGCGCCCCAAGAGCAAAACATCCAATCCCACCGATAAATGCAGTCCTTTGAATAACTTGTAACGGATAAAAGGCGTGACATACATCCAATCTTCACGGCTGAGGGTCCTTTCGGACGGTCTCCGAATGAAGAATGACCCGTAAAGTTCACATCCGTAATCGATGCGTTCACGCGGACGGATGGCGCCGAGGAGAAAGTGCACCTCTTGTGCGGCGTCGAGGACTGAGGATTGATCATTATGGTTCAAATAACCGAGATTGAGATGAACCGAGACACACTCATCTGGATACAGCGGCTTCTTGTAGTATGAAGCGAGAAATTCGAGGTCCGCTTCGACACCGCCGCTCGAATACGGCTCTAAATGCACGTCGTGATACCGTGCCGTCCGGTATCTCATCGTGGGCAAGAATCCAAGGTAAATCCTCTCCGTCACGCTGAAATCCGCGAACTTGAAGCGGATATAGGTGTCGCCGGGGATGAGCGCCGATGCGGTTTCACCTGAGTTGACTCGGGTGGCGTTAAGATCCTGGTAGATGATCTGCGTGAACCCGAGTTCCATATGGCGGCTGAATCCGAACGAGGTCGCCAGGGCGCTGGTCCCGTCTATCAGCGTATAGCCCAGGTCGGAAAACGGGTCGGCGTAGCCTCGGATATAGAGACTAACATCAACCGCACCCGGTGGAAGAAGACGTGCCGTGTTGGTGTGCAGATACCCTTTTCCCCCCAAGAACTGCCCCGCTTGGCTGACTGGTGCAGCGAACAGGACAATCGCCAAGAGAATCGGAATAGATCGCTTCATTTTCTCTCCACGCTTTCTGAACCGGGTATTTAGGTCGCCGCTGTTGAGGTCACCGACCGTATCTGAAACCGATCCTCAACTGAACGAAATCCGCACGCCCCACTGCCTCGTCGACCCGTTCACGGTCCCATGTTCTCGCCGGCTTGCCCCAATACGCGATTGCGGCGTGCTTCTTGCTTAGAAAAACAAAATTATATGCCAAGGAAACGTCAAGGAGAATCAATCGGCGCAGAGGATACAGCAAACCGACGGCGAGTTGGCCTCCGACATCGGTGCCGTCCTGTTTGTCAGACCAATTGTCCTGGTGAGATATGGTCTCGAAATCGGGAATAGTGACCTCTTCGATGAATTCCTGACCCCGGGTGAACTTCCACATATTAATCAACATAGCAGCGGAAGCATACCCGCGAAACCCCGAGATGATTCCCTCTGAATAAAAACCAAATCCGACCGGAAGTTGTTTGAATGTTCCATCCTGGCTGCTCTTGACAATATCCGTATACGGCTCGAATTCGGGTCGCAGATCGCGGAACCTCGATTCGGCGGCAGTCTCTTCGGGGGATAAGGTCGTAAACATGGATTTTCCCAGTCCGGCGATCAGGATCAGACCTGTACCGGGAGCAAATTCATAACGTAGATTCATTTCGCCGTTCGGGAAGGGTTCCCAGCGTTCGCTCCACCATCCGACCGGCACCCCCACTCCGCCGATTAAACCGACGCTTGTCCTCACCGCTCCCCACGCCAAGGGTTGGGATAAGATGAGCACCAACAAGATTAAAAAGATATAACGTCTTATGGATAAGCCCATTCGCCTGCGCTTCCCCAATGAAGTGAAAGTTGACTCAGTTCCAACAGTCGAACCGGTGGATTACCCTTAACCGGATCGTAATTAAAAATTCCAGATAGAGAACACCGCAAACCAAATATAAATACATCGCCGCCTAATGTCAAGCGTCCGCTAACTTATGTCAGTTCCTAAATACGCCAAGATATCGACACCGATAGACCTAACCGGTCCGTGAACCGCCCGGTATCGGTTATGGAAGTTCCGCGGAAAACCAAACCGGGTTCGACCGATATGCGATCCGAAACATCCTTTCGCAGGGCAGCGGTGGCGCGAAAACCGACGCTGCCTGCCGTGACCTCGTCTTCACCGTAATCCAGTTCGATATAGCACAATGCCAGTCCGGCTCCGATCCTAAAAGTCAGGCCCCGCAAGTTAACATTCGCACTCTGTTCCACCCAAATCTCGGTGATCTGTAGTTTTCGAATCAGACTATCGGCTTCGATCCGCGGGCTGAATCGAGCAACTCCTAACCGCCAACCGTTCGAACCGGTATGCGAATAAGCCGTGAACAGTTCATAGTCTAAGGTCGGCTCGGTCAATTTCAAATTGCCCGCGCCAAGATATCCGCCGACGCTCACGCCGACCTGCCGATACTCGCTCTCGCCATCTCCAAACAAGAGGAGTGCGCTCAAAAGAAAATGAAGCGGTATCAAGGTTTAGATTCCACTCGATTTCACGTTTAACCGTGTCCGACCGAGAAGTAGTATTACCGTTCCCAAGCGAAGGTATAAAATCAGGGATCTCGCTAAGGTGGTATTTATCCAATAATCCAAGAACGTTTAAAGGTTCGCAACACTCGTATTTCATCGCTTTCACTGAAGGTGGTTGAAAAGGTTGGTTTTCTTATATGAATGATTTTATATTTACAGTTTAAAGAAATGAAAATCATTTTACAACCACCACAAGAAAAAACAGGACTGCCGAAGCTGAAGACCGCGATCATCATCAACCACAATTCCGGAACGCTGAAGTTCCTCTCGCGGCTCCGATATCTGATTCGACGCAGTTTGAACAGCAGCGATCGGAAGGTATCCATCTTCGAATCCACGAACTATTATCCCGGTTGCATCCGTGATTTGGCGGTCAAAGCAATCGACGACGGAAACGAGTTGATCGTCGCCGCCGGCGGCGATGGCACGGTCAACGAGGTGGCTCAGGGGATACTCGGCACCGGCACCGTCCTCGGCGTGATACCGATCGGCTCCGGTAACGGCTTTGCACGGAATTTAGGTATCCCGCTCCGGTGGGACAAGGCGATCGATCTGCTCAATCAACCCCGATTCCGAATGATCGATGTCGGCACGGTGGGTGACCACATCTTCTTGGTTTCCTGCGGTTTTGGGTGGGAAGCGGAAGTGGCGAATCTCTTCCAGAACAACCGGATCCGGGGCTTCCTCCCTTACGCCGCATATGCCATCAGCACCTTTCTTCAATACGAACCTCCGGAGGTGATGATTCATTCCGAGCCGAACGGCTGGATCTACAAGGGTTACCCGATGTTGCTGACCATCGCGAATATGCGCGAATACGGTTTTGGCGCCACCATCGCCCCGGAAGCCTCCTTCGACGACGGGTTGCTCGACATCTGCCTCATTCCACGTCAATCGTTGCTTACGACCATTAAATACACCCCGGAACTGTTTCGACATCGAATAGACCGCGTTCCGGGTTACATCAGCCGGCTCGCCCACAAGATCATCATCTCCCGCTCACCCAAAGCCAACATCCAGATCGACGGCTCCCCTATCCCGGCGGGGCACGAGATCTCGCTTTCGGTAATGCCGAAAGCACTTAAGGTAGTTGCACCCGAACAGACGACGAATGAGATATCCCCCCGTCGAGATCCTTCATTGGGCTAAGCGTAAACCCAAGGATCTGATCGATCTTTCCGCGAGCGAAATGCCGTCGCCTCGTCTTCTTGCCGACCTCGGTATCCGCCTCGAAGATATCCCGCTGTCCGGCGACAACTGCTATGGATACACCGTTCTGAAGGATGTCATCGCCGATCGTTACGGCATCGCCCCCCGTCGAGTCACGATAACACCCGGCACGAGTATGGCGAACTTCCTGGTGCTGAACGCTCTGCTGGAACGCGGCGATAAGACCGCCGTCGAATTCCCGGCATACGAGCCACTCGCACGTCTTTCGGAGTTCATCACCGGCCGGAAACCCCTCAAGTTGATTCGGGATCGCGGACGCGGTTATCATCTGGGCGAACTTCCCGAGCAAATTATTGAAGAACAACCGAATATTCTGATTTTATCCAACTTGCACAATCCCACCGGTGTTTGGGATCCGCCCGAAACGTTCATCACCTTCGCCGAAAGAGTAAGCGAATGGGGAGGATGGCTGTTAGTGGACGAGGTGTTTCTCGCCTATCTCCCCACCGGTGACGAACAGACGTCGGCGGTATCGCATCATCGGATAATCACCACCAACAGTTTGAGCAAAGCCTGGGGACTCCATAGCCTGAGGATCGGCTGGGTCATCGGCCCGGTGGATCTAGTCCGACGGATCGAATTGATGACGGACAGTATGTACCTCATACTGCCGTTTATCACCGAGTTCTTGGCGTCCAAGGTCCTTGCTCGAAAGGGTGTCGGGACCGGGTTGCTCGCGGCAGCGCGGGAGAAGTCCCGCACCAATTGGGAGATAGTCGCAGGCGCTCTCGCACGGATGCCCGCTTTGGATTGGGTCGCTCCCACCGCCGGTATTTCGGTGTTGCTACGGTTCCGCGATGAGCGAAACTCAGACGCGTTTTGCGGGAAACTGTCGTCTGAATACGGAACATTGGTCGTTCCGGGACGTTTCTTCGGGGTCGAGGACGGATTCAGGATGTCTTTCGGTATTCAGGAACCTCTCCTCCATCGCGGCTTGTCGGCGATAGAGGCGTTGTTGAACGATAACGAGGGCTGGGCGCAATGATCGCTTCACATCCACTTGCTGCTGATATTAAACGTTCCGGTCGGTCCGCAGTGCCGCGAAAACGCACTTCGATCTTGAGGGGAGCGCTCCCATTCGCATTTACAATCATCCTGGCTTCAATGGCATACGGTCAACCGCACATCGTGATAGACCCACCAGAGTGGAGATTCTCGCTTCCGCAGGGAGTGAATGAGAGCGGTGTGGTGAACGTAGCCAACGACGGCGATTCGGTGTTGGTGGTCGAAGCCGACCAGCAGGGTTGCGATTACCAGATTACGCTCCGGATATTGCTCTGGACGCGTTTCGCGAATCGGGATTGGGAGATTGAGAACCTGCTGGCCAGTCTCACCGCCTTGGATGTCAACTACCGGGTGACCGAATACGACGGAGACGATCCGGACGAGTTCGACCAGCGATTGCGATCGACCCACGTGTTGCTGGTGCCGGAACAGTCCGGTGCGGATCCGGAGGAACTGCACAGCACCGGGAGGAGGCTACAAGACGTCCTGTTGGAATTCGTCTACGACCGGGGCGGATTTGTGGTGGGGCTCGACCGTTCGGGCAGCACCGCCGCGTTTCTCGGGGGCGCGGAACTTTCGGACCTGAGGGTTATGGAGACCGCGCACAACATGGAA
>Ga0180301_10003253_pt1 | contig 12705 bp, 7 predicted proteins | sample GuaBasSediGuay16_FD_121797 | JGI IMG/M metagenome (GOLD analysis project Ga0180301, IMG submission 121797) | Subseafloor sediment microbial communities from Guaymas Basin, Gulf of California, Mexico - Guay16, Core 4569-2, 12-15 cm | ecosystem: Environmental > Aquatic > Marine > Hydrothermal...
AAGAAGGATGCCATCCTAATGCACTGGGAAACCGACTATTTTTCCGATCTAAAAGTTGGGATCCTGACCTCCCCTGACGAAAAATGGGTCTTCATAATGGCTTGGTTCATGGACCTGTCTGAAATACCTGAAGGAGATCGTTTAGAACTCTTCTATAATCTCTTAAGGGAAAACTTTAGGCAGAATGGTGTAAAATATGGGGTTGATGATGATGACACGCTATTCGTCAGCATAGAAACAGCGGACACCGACCTCACAGCAGATGAAATCCAAAACTACGTCCTCTCCCTTGTTAACGCGTGCGACAGGTTCGTGGAAATATACCGAAAAAGCGTGTGAACACCTCCTCCATCTGCTTAAATACATAACGACTCAATGAAAAATCCCGGTTAGAATCCTAAAAACTTTTACTTTTTTGAGAGTTTCAGATTTATTATGCAGGATGTTATCCACTTTAACCTTTAAAGAAGGCTGGAGGGAACTCAAATTGGTACACGAAGCCGAAAAAGGTGTTTCTAGGATCAGCGTTTCGCTCCCCTCCGACCTACTAGAAGAGTTTGACGACTTTGTCCGGAGCTTAAAGCTTGACAGGTCCAAGGCTGTGCAGATGGCCATAAGAAACTTCTTAACGGAGTATAAGGTAATGGAGGCCTCAGGCCCATGTGCGGGAGTTATATCAATAATCTACAATCATGAAGTTAAAGGTTTGGAGGAGAAGATAACCGATATTCAACACGAGTATGGAGACGTTATTGTAGCCACCCTGCACGCACACCTAACCAAGAATGATTGCATGGAAGTGATCACGGTAAGAGGCGACGCCGAAAAGATAAGAGACCTTTCCGAAAGGCTTCTGGCAAACAGAGGAGTTAAACAGTTAAAGGTGACGATAAGTCACATAGGTCCGTAAGCCTCCTTAAGCCGACAGAAAGCGCACACCTCAGAGGAAGTAGGATAGCCGCACACGGCGCACCTTCTCAGAGCCTCCTGCCATCCTTCATCTGTTAAGTGCGGCTTTATCCTCTTCAGGAACCCCCTAACCATGCTTACCTTGGCAGCCGGCCACTTCTCCTCCAGAAAGTTAATTACTTCTTTAAATTTGAGTGTTGAAGGGTTGACAGCGTAGGGGCACTCCTCACTAATAGGAGATAACCCTTGAATGTGGGCGTAAAGGGCTGTTTCTCTCTCGGACACCTCAAAGAGAGGTTTGATACGTGAAACCATGCCGTCCCTCCTCGGGAGGACGGGAGACTGCCGGGCGAGAAGCTCAACGTTAGCTGAAACATAGTTTGAAAGGAGAACAGCCGCCTCATCGTCAAGGTTATGCCCCGTAGCCAGCCTGTCAAACCCCTCCTCGACGCCAAACGCGTTTAAAACGTACCTTTTAACAACCCCGCAGACGGAGCATACGGGTCTTCCACCCCGGGAAGCAACCTCATCCATCGTAAACCCAGCCACCCTCCTAACATCGATGACGTGGTGCGGTACGCCGATGCTCCTGCAGTGCTCACCCGCCACTCTAACGCTCTCCTCAGAGTACCCCTCTATCCCGAGGTCTATTGTAACCGCTTCAAGCTCGTAGTTGAGGGAGATCTTGGGATCATCGCTGTTCCTTATCTCGGAGAGAACGTGAAGAAGCACTAAACTATCCTTCCCACCTGAAACAGCCGCTAAAACCCTCTCCCCCTCCCTCACCATCTTATACCTTTCAATGGTTCTCCTTACACGCCTCACAACGTACACCTTAAAGTGTTCATTGCACAGGCTAAGACGCGCATAAGGAATAAACACCTTCGCCTCGCTCCCACACCATCTACACCTCGCCACCATCCGCACCCCGACGAAAAGCGGCTACCAGCGGCCTTCCTGCCTCCTCCTTCCCCATGACCTTTTTCAAAAGATTTAACAGTTCTAGCTAGTAAAAGTTCCCCTGAATGGAGGTAAAAACTTGTCGCTAAGGCAGAGAGCAGCCTGTCTCCTCGTCCTCCTCGTCCTGATCACGGCTTTTTCCACAGTCTCCGCACCGTCCCATACCTCACCATTACTCCAACTAAACTCTCAGCCAGCCTCCTCCGAGCAGCACTTAGCCTTCATAGACCCCGCAATCCTTCAAATGAAAGGGGAGCAAGGCACCTTATCGGTCATAGTGGTTTTCAACGTTAACCCTGAAGAAGGCTGTACCGCCTTGAAGAAGGCTTCAGGCAACGTTGTAGTCGAGAAGGTTTACAGTCTCATCCCTGCAGCCTTAGTTGAAATCCCATTAAATGATGTTTTTAAGATCGCTGGGCTACCAGAGGTGGAAAGCATCTGGCTTAACAGGAACGTGAAGCTCTCATTCGAGGAAGGATCTAATAAAGGTGGGGAGGGAGACACCGCCACGGTCAACGTGTCTCAGATCTGGAGCGAAGGCTACAATGGCAGTGGCGTGATAGTGGCCGTGCTGGACAGTGGAATCGACACGTCACACCCAGACCTAGACGACCTAGATGATGACCCATCCACCAACGACTCTAAGGTTATAGCCAGCGTCTCAATGGTCGACTACGACCCCTTCCCGTACGACTTCAATGGGCATGGAACATACGTTGCAGGGGTAGTTGCCGGGACAGGAGAAGCATCTGAAGGCAAATATAAAGGTGTTGCACCGGGAGCCATGCTCATGAACGTGAAGGTCTTCGACGTGGAAGGCTTCAGCCTATACTCTTGGATCCTTTCGGGCGTCGAGTGGAGCGTAAGCCACGGTGCAGACGTAATCCTAATCCCCTTCTCCATTCCAGGGCTTCCAGACGACCCCTTATGCCTGGCGGTGGATGCCGCCGCCAGAATGGGCGTAACTGTTGTAGCTGCATCCGGGGATGAAGGCCCAGCCTACATGAGCATAGGGTCTCCGGGGTCGGCGCTGGGAGCCATAACTGTTGGAGCATACAATTCATCTTCGGGTAGGGTGTGCACGATCAGCGGAAGGGGGCCAACCCTGTACATGTGGATGAAGCCCGACGTAGTAGCCCCCGGATGCAACGTGGTTTCCTGTAGGGCTTCACCCCCAGATGTAGGAATCAACATTTCGATACCCCAGTTCAACCTGAGCGGGTACGGCACACCCATAGATGAAAACTATACCGTTGCAACCACGACGGCAGCAGCTGCAGCCTATGTTGCGGGGGTGTCCGCCCTCCTCCTGCAAGCCTTCAGGTATGCCAGCCCTGAAACCATAAAGATCTCCCTTCTAAAGACGGCAAGTGACTTGGGTGAGTCTCCAAACGTTCAGGGAAGCGGGCTGGTAAACCCAGAATCCGCATACTATTATCTTAAGGGTGGCGGAGGAGAGGCCCTCAACGCCACACAGAGAACGTACACCATTGGTCTGCCAGCTGCCCCCCTCTACGTTAACAACACCGAGACCGACATCACGTGCTATTGCGTAGCTGGGAGCAGCGGAATGTTCACCGCCATGATGGTCTCTAACAACACTGCAAACCTTAACACCTCACACCTCATTCAGGGAATGTTCGGCGTATCATACAATGGAATGAACACGTCCTGGCTAACAATGGGTTCGATCCTACGCGAGCTACACGTCTCGTATCTAACCAGCGACTACGAGAGAGCCTCCTCCATATTTCAAGTAGGCGACCTCCTCGTCGCGGCGATCTTCGAATGCTGGAACAACTACACTAACCACCCATTAGACGCCTTCAAACTGACCCTCGTCTTCATGAACACAGGCGACGAAGACCTATCAAACCTCTACTTAACGTTCTACTCGAGCCCGGCGTTGTTCCTTAACGAAAGCGACCCGTCATCGGACGACCATGGCTTCTACGATCCATCCACCGGCATGGTCTACGTGAACGACACGTACGACCTTAACCCCAGCCAAGCCCTCTACTTAGGGTTTAGGGGGAACGCGTCGGTCAGCGGGTACGAGGTAGGCGAAAACGAAACGGTCTTCGGCCATGCTTCAACAGGGGAACTCGCCAATACCTCAAAGCACACGGGCAATTTGGGTCTGGCTATGAAGTGGCTTGTGGCAGGCTCGCTCCCGGCAGGCTCCCACGTAGCCTTCACAGGCTCCCTCTCCTTCGGTGAAAACGAAAGCGCCACCAACGCTTCAGCATCAACGGCGCTGTTAGCGCAGCCCCCCTCGTCTTTCCCAGACCTCTGCATAGTTAACGCCTCCCTGAAGCGCTTATCTCCTAAGGGGGCGGGGTACTCCTCAGATTGCCTAGTGCTTAACGTTGGAAACGATTTAGCTAATGCTTCCGTGTCCTTCTTCTCTAACAGGTCAGGTGGCGAAAGCACCGTGTACCACGTTGAATCCTTCTCCCTTGAAAATTACACTCCATTCACACCGGTAAAATTCAGCGTCACATGGGTGCCAGTTGAAGAAGGAATCTACTCAACCGGGTGGGCTATAGGGGAAATTCCGCTTCTCCCACTAGACTACATGCTAAACATAACAAATGTGACGAGTGGAAACATTCAATTCAACATCTCAGAAGCCTACCTGCTAGACAATTACTTAGCGCGAAACGTCTTCATAGGCTCGCCTCCGGAAGACTTCGCTGTTTTCCCGGTGAGGATTCCAAGCAACCCCTTCCCAATAAACTTCCCAATAGACTTCGCGTACTATAATTTAACAGTAGTCTCAACAGGCAACTTAAGCGGCCTCAAGATAGACGTTGATGGAAACGCCTCTAGACTGGTGTCTGCTACGAAGCTTCCCGAAACCATAAACTTATTCGGCACGATAGAAATCGCGGTTAACACAACCACCCCGTCAAGCCTAGCCATGAACCTGAACGTATCCCTCTCGCTTCCATTCGGCCTCTTCAACTTTCCGAATCCCGGAGTATACCAGGGGGAAATACAGGTTTCAAGCGGCGCCTCACCTGTGGGGTCTGTAGCCGTCTCGTTTAACGTGACGTACCCCCAGGGGAGAATCCTATTTGATTCAGCACACAACCTAATAGACTTAGAACACTTAGAGGAAGCCCTCGACAGCACGTTCACCGGTTACTTCAGCATCTACGAAGTTTCAAAGGAGAACGGACACGAGCTGGACGAAATACCATTCATAGAGGAACTCAACGAAACCATACTTCAACTCTACGACACCCTGATAATATGCGACCCCGAGCTGGAGTTCAGCCAAAAAGAGCTGGAAGCGATAGAAAGCTTCGTCAGGCAAGGTGGCAGCTTACTGGTCCTACTCGAGCCGGAGGAGAATGGAAACTACACCCTAATAAATAGCCTCTTGGAACCCTACGGGATCAAAGCCACCTCAAACCTTACAGGCCCGGTCAGCCTAACACAGGAAAACTTCACGTCTCACCCGGTAACCGATGGTGTGGGGGAAGCCGTCCTATACTCGCCAGTATGCTTCCAAGTGAACGAGTCCCTAGGGGCTTTCACCCTGACAAAGGGGGAAGCGGTGATCGTCGCCTCTAAGGTTGGACTGGGCAGGGTCGTAGCCTTCGGCGACTCCGACTTTGCATCACTCAGCCACATCGGAGAGCACGATAACCGCATTCTAATTTCCAACGTGCTGGAGTGGCTCATGGAGAATAAGCTAATCCTAAATCTCACCGTTAGCACCCCGCACGAAAACAACGTGATTTACCTGGGAGACAGCGTGTACTTCCTCGTCCACGTAACCGACCTTAACGGTAGGGACGTGTCGCAGAACCTCACAATTTTCGCCATATTCAACCTGCCCAACGGGACGTCTATTCCCATGTGGTGCTTCCACTATAAGGATGGCCTCTACACTACCCTAATGTTCACCGAGTTCACGGAGCAAACCGGGAATTACACCTTGATAGTATGGGCGGACGCCCCCAACTACACGTCAACATGCGCTACCTACACGTTTACCGTCCTCCCCTCCCCGGAGCAACCTTCACTCTTCTACCTTCCATCGGCGAAACGGGACGTTCTGTTGGGCTTCGCCGTAACAGCGCTCGTATCAACGCTAATCGTTGGATTATACTTTGTCCGGAGAAGGCGCTTCCAAAGGAGGACGTTCATACCGGAACTTGACAGGGAGCTAGCATACTACATGAGAAACATGATAAACGAGGTTCGAGCAGCATTCAAGGAGCTTGACACGGCAATATCGGATGAAAAGCTAGACGACTTCGAAAAGATAAGGGTAATACATGATAAGCTTCCAAGACTGAGACGCACCCTAATAAAGGTTAAGGAACTAGCTGAAAAAATAGGGGAATACTAGGCTCCTATAACCTCAGGGCTCTTCCCCTACAACGCCCTCGATCCTCTCGATGGCATCCCTTATTTCATCCAACTTCTTAACAACGGTTCTCCTTGTGGACTTAGGCAGATCCCAGAGCCTCCTTTCAACTTCATCAATAAGCTCCTTAGCAGCTTCCCTTTCCCCCTCCTCAACGTACATGTAGGCTGCTTTAAGGTAGCTGTTAATCATACGCCGCAACTCCCCCTTTTCATCGTAAATATCCCCGATTCGCCTGGTGAGGTATGCTGTACTCAACTTGTCTCCCATCTCCTCCGCCACCTTCAAAGCCTTCCGGTAATATTCGGCAGCCTTATCCGCCTCCCCCCCTCTGTAATATATTTCTCCAATATCTAGTAGGACGCTGCTGACCCCCTCTTCGTTCCCCTCCTTACGGTATATCCTTAAAGCCTCCTCGAGACTTTTAAGCCCTCTCTCCAGCTCCCCCCTTCCAGCGTAAACTAGCCCTAACGCGTAGGCTGCGTCAGCAACCCCTTCCTCTAACCCGATTTTACGGTATATTTTGATCGCTCTGACACCGTGCTTTTCAGCTTCCTCATACTCATCAAGTTCAAGATGTGCGACGCATAGGTTGTAGGCTGCGTCGGCGACCCCCTCCTCGTTGCCTGTAGCTTCAAACGCCTCCAAGCTTTTCCTGTAAAATTCAAGCGCTTTCTCAGGTAAATTAATCCTAGTGTAGAAGAGACCCGCTTCCAAGCAAACTTGCCCTAGGGAGGGTTTATCCCCCTCCTTCTCAGCGGCTTTTACAGCCTCCAAATACCTATCAGCAGCTTCTCCTACAAGTCCCTCCTCCTCAAGCCTTCTTGCATCCTGAAGTAGCTCCTCAATCATCAGCGTTCCCCTACTCCACCACTTCCCTTTTCGTTTCCATTCTTTTCAAAAGCTCACCTTTTTTACTTTTTGGTTCCCCCTCACATGATGCAGCTTCTCCACGTGATGCCAGATCGACGCATTAACACTTTAACTCCTCAGAAAAACAGCAACCCCAACTTCCTCCTTCCAAAAGCTCACCTCTCCATTCCTGTTTTCATTTACCTCTGCAATGCCTCATAGAACTGTTTAAAGGTTGGTGGGTGCTTGCATGCATAAACCATTGAAGTGAAAAGCCCTTTTTTAGACGGTTCTCCAATGCCCGTTAATGTTTAAACCGGGCAACTCGGTTGTCTAGTTTAAACCTTCAGGTGAGGCCCCGGGCTCCTGAAGGGGCGATCTCCGAAAAGGTGAATGATACGTCTCAAAGGCAATCGCATCTAGCCAAGTTTTACTCCTTTCTAAACCTTAAAAATTTAGAAAAATTAGATGATGTTTTCTACTCTATGGAGTATCTTAGAAAGCGATTCAAGCTCCTTCTCTCTATTATATTTTTTAATTACCTTGTCTACCTCCTCGGCGAGCTCCTCCTCGTTCCCCCCTGATGCATAAGCTTCTTCTATCTTCTCTAGGACTTGCCCTACGTCTTCTTTTTCGTCCGTGCAGAGGACAAAATATTCTCCCCTTGAGATCTTATACGTAAACAACTTATTCTCAAGGAGAACGTAGGATACTCCCTCCTCTGAAACGTCGCTGGCGAACGTTTGTATTGCTGTTAAGAGGCCGCCTACGATTTCAGATCTTATCTCTTCACCTAGGTAAGACTTGAAGAAGACTATTTTTCCGCTTCTGTCTATGATCCATAAGGCATGGATCAACTACTCCCCTCCACTAATCAATAGCGACACCGGGCTGGGTTTAAAGAACCTCTTCCTATTCCTGCCATCCCTAAATATGACCAGTGGCTGGTATTTAACGTCTTGCCCTCTTTCCCCTATCATTTTTATTTCTAAATCGATTTTTTGCCAGGCATCAACTTCCTCGTTAAACTCGACTTCACCATCCTTGATCATTTCCCTTTCCTTACCTATAACTTTAAATCCTGGCGGAACAACACCCTTTATCTTCTCCAGTATAACCGGCTTATCACCTATGTTTCTTATCTCCAAACTCACCTTAATTCTTTCCCCAACGGTGAAGAAGCTTCTATCAGCAGGCTCCCTCACCCTTACAATGAGGAAGCCATCCCTTAAAGCCTCTATTTCATCCCCCAGAAGGGTCGTTTCTCCTCTCCCCCCGCCCAGAATCTCCAAGTACTCCTGCCTTATTTCCTCCTCTCTTAACTTTCGAGCCTTATCGGAGACCATCCTTTCCAACGCCACCTGTCCAGCCTCCGAAAACTTCTCCATGGCCTTAACATAGCTTTCATAGGCTAACTTGTAGTACCTCCTCCTCGCCTCGTCGAGCTTCTCCATGCTCGCCATGCGAGCATATCTTTCCCCGTCGAGAAGGAACTCCATTCCCTCAGCATACCTTGTGTAGTTCTCTAACCCTGCATCCATGAAGAAGTTTGCACTTCTTCCAAAATGTGTTCTGGCAGTGACGTACACGTCCATCGCCTCCTCGTCCACTTCAATGTACTCAAGTATTCTATGCCACCCGTAACACAGGTCGAAAAACCCTAGCATAGCATTCTTCATCTTGTTTGTTACAAACTCCTCAGAACTTACTCTAAAAAGCTCTGCCGCCTCTAGAAGCTCGTCTCGTGACCCTATATGCCCCCTCTCAAACTTCTCTAATCCTTGGGCGAAGTGCAGGTATCCCTCTATGCTCTCCCACTCAGCTTTTTCCCCTTGCCCGGAGATGTCCCTCAGCAACTCTATAGCCATAGAAAACTTGACGAGCGCCGGCGAGTGCTCTCCCTTAGCGTGCAGAGTCAATCCTTCCTCTATAAGTGTTTTCCCCTCGCACAGTTTTATGAACACATCCGCTCTCCTTTCCAGCTCGCTGCCAATCCTTCTCCCGGTTTGCTTCACCTCCTTAAACTTTTTGCTGGCGGATTTTAACAGTGATAATGCCTTATCATGGTCAACCAAGCTGACCGCCTCCGCCTCTAGAAGCTCACTTAATGCACGGTAAAACTTTGCCTCGTATTCATAGCCTCTCGGAAGCAGCTCGGCTCCTCTCCTGTAGAAGGAAGCAGCCTCTGAAGTGCTGACTTTCACCTTCTCCTTCCCTCTTTCAATGTTTGCCATAGCCTCAACGTATCTCGCCCTCTCCTTAGCGTAATCCCTCTCCTCCCTAGCCCTCCTCAGCTTCTCAAGGGCCTGAAGATAGTATTCCACGGATTGAGAATACTCTCCCTTCAAATCCTCAAGCTCTGCCAGTCTGATGAGAACCTCCCCTTCCATTTCGCTCCAATCAAAATTTGAACACATTCTTCCCCCTTCTAAATACGATTGCTTAGCTCTAAGGTAGTCTCTTTCATCCCCACTTCTCATCCAAGCCTCCCTGTAAATGTCGCCTGAAAGGACAGCCGACCTAACCCCTCCAACCAAGTCGTCCACAGCTATGTATGCTTCACGCGCCTTCTTAATCGCGCTTTTAGCCTTCTCCAGCGCCTCTCCCTTCCCTCTCAAGCTTAAAATGTAGTACGCCTTGGCTAAATCGTAGAGGTGATCCGCCCACTTTTCCTCCTCCTTAGCATATTCAAGGGCAGCCTCACCATACCTAATAGCGTTTCCAAGCAGCTCCCTAGACCTTCCCGGCTCCTGTTCAACCCTTGCTGCAGCTATCAAGTAACTAACCATGCTGCTGTAAAGCTCCCCAACTATAGGGTTCCCCTCAGGGAACCTCTTCACCTCGTTTAAAGCTTCCCGGCCATAAGCGGCCCCCTCCCTAACTAGGTTTGCTTTCAAAACGTCGCTTTCAGCAACCTCACTATACTCCGAGACGACCTTGGGTATCAATATGAGAGATCTGACTGTTAAGTCGTTTCTCACCTGCCTCCTCGCATACCTGTAAGCTTTCTTTAATGCTTCATAGCATTCCCTTAAAATGGTCCTCCTCGCCTTCTCCGTTAAGAGAAGCTTAACCATCTTATACCCTACAACTCCTAGAAGAAGGTAAGCTTCCGATGCAACGTCGTACTGCTCTTCCCTTTCAAGCCTTTCAGCTACCTCCTTACTGTCTTTTAATAGCTTATTCAGTCTACTCAGTCTCTCCCCGTAAACATTCTCCCTCGACAGAATTTCCAGCTCTAAAAGTGCCAGATTATACCTGTGAATCCACCCGCACAGGTCCTCCCTCGGGTAAACACCTGCAGCCTCGGCTCGTAGAGATATAATGCCGTCATAGTCCCTCTTCTCCAGCGCGGCTTCAACCTCACACCTTTCCCCTCTTGCTTCTAAGCAGAGATACTGCTTCTCCCTCCCCGCCTCCCTAAGAAACTTCTCTGCATCACCAAAGTCCTTCGCAGCCTCTAACAGCACGTTTACTTTCTCCTCTCCTTCAAAGTATGGTGCACACTCAAGCTTCACCTCTCCACTCCAGAAGGAGAGTATCCCGCATTTCTCGTAATCCCCTATTTTTTCAAGCCTCTCAAGACATTTGGAAAGCTCATCTATGGCCCGCGAGAAAATCTTCTTTTTCTCAGCCACATTCTCTTCGAGCCTAGTCCTTAAAGCATTAATAAACGCAACGCAGCAGCCTATCCTTACATCCCTCTCAACGCGGCCTATCGATAAGTTCTCCTTGATGTAAAGCCGCCTAACCTCACTAAGTATCTTTATCGCTTCCTCTATTCTACTCCTAAACCCCTCAACCGTTCTTTCACGTGAAGCCTGAAAGGCACTGCAATGCGCCCTAAAAAAATCCACTTCAACAACCTTTCCCTTCTCACCCAACGAGGAATAAGCATCAACGGCCTCTCTGAGTTTTTCAATAGATTCCCTCAGGCGGCCCCTCGCCTCCTCCTCAAACGCCTTCCTGAGAGCCCTTTCAGCTTTCTCGGTCAGCTGCCTATATCCCCTAGAACCTCTAATCTTATCAATCAAACCATAACCCCCCTTTCTCAAGCCCTAAAAAGACCTCCATCCCTCCACTGCGCAATCACATCTTACAGTTTCTTTCTCCCTTAAAAAATGTTAAGAAAGATGCACGATACGGTGGATTCCACCAACCTCATAATAATCTGTTACCAATTATACTCTCCCTTTAGGAGGGAAATTAAACCTTGCAACCCTCCTACTCCCGCTCCCTAAAGGCGTTAAAAACCCCGTTTTCCCCCTGCTGAAGCCTGAGAAGTTTAAGTATCTCCTCCGGGCTACCCCTCCCCCTTTCCCTGTTTTTACCTTGCCAATCACCCTTTAAGGATGCGCCCTCCCATTTAGCTCCTCCTTGAACCCTATACCTCCTCTCCCAAACCTGAATTATCTTATATATATTGTACACTCCCAGTATGAACCCCAAGAGAGCTCCTAGGACGATTGAAACGGAGGCTATGGATGGGTTCTGTTCACCCAAGTAATAACCTATATAGGCTCCTGCAAGGACCATTATGGGCAGCTCGCTGCCAACCGCAAGCCACTTACCCACCCCTTCAATATTAGCCCTTTTCTCTCTCTCCTTCAAGGGAGCCTCCCCCAAACGATGAACATACAAGTAGATAACTCGCCTCTCAACTTTAAATTAGTTTCCCCCTGTTCCCCTCCGAGGCAGTAAAAGACTAAACCTTTAATAGTTAAAGTGGTTAAGTGGTTGGTCAGGCAGTTTTAAGTTTTACATTTAAACATGTTAGTGGGGAGAAGTGGTTTGAGATGGCGTTAGGTGCATCAGAGTACGCGTTTATAAACGCAAGGGTGAGAGGGCTAAAGTCTAAAATGCTCACTTTATCCCAGTATGAGAAGCTAATTCAAGCATCAGACCTCGACGAGGCTGTAAGATTTCTAAGTACAACACCATACTGGGGCGAACTGTCAAAGGCCCTATCGCAACCACCCATCGACGTTGACCAAGTAGACATCGCGCTGAGGAGGACGTATGCGAAAGAGATAAAGTCCCTAATAAACAGCGCACCAGCCAAGGCTAAAAAATTCCTCTTAAAGTATCAGAAGAGGTTCCATTACGAGAATATTAAAGCAATCTTAAGGGTTATCCACAGCGGCGAGTCAAGGGATCAGGCTAGGAAACACCTCGTAGTGTTGGCACCTGAGGAGGACGCAGAGTATGAGCGCCTTTTAACTGCACAAACGATCCCTCAGCTCGTGGATAGAATTCTAGATCCACGCCTTCGACGGCAACTTCAAGACGCGCTTCAAATGTATGAGGCAACAAGATCAACCATGCCGCTCGAAGTAGAACTTGACAAGTACTTCTACAAGGAAATTTGGACTGCAATAGATCACTTGAGGGCTATGGATCGAAGGTATGCACGCGCCTTTTTCGGATTAAGAATAGGAATAATTAACATAATGACCGTTATAAGAGCAAAACTTCAAGGGATTGAGCCACAAATAATTGAAAGCCTAATCATACCTATCACTTACCGGGCAGCTCCAGTAGTAAGAGAGCTACTTACTGCAAGAAATATAGAGGAAGCATTAAACATGCTCATTGCCACC
>Ga0180301_10003254_pt1 | contig 12704 bp, 18 predicted proteins | sample GuaBasSediGuay16_FD_121797 | JGI IMG/M metagenome (GOLD analysis project Ga0180301, IMG submission 121797) | Subseafloor sediment microbial communities from Guaymas Basin, Gulf of California, Mexico - Guay16, Core 4569-2, 12-15 cm | ecosystem: Environmental > Aquatic > Marine > Hydrothermal...
ACACCAATCACTCCATGTACCTATTATACCAGTATTTGATATGGTATTACCATTTACATCGACTAAAGAAATATACTGCTCAATTAAAGAACCATACAAAGCTGTTAGAAAATTCTTTACGAAACTCCTTGCGTCCCTCTCATACTCTTTAATAGTTTTGCCATCTTTATCCTTTACAATTATTTTATATTTGAGTTGCAGATTTGGAGTTTCGGACATTTATAAATCACCTCCACACGATCAGGATACTCGATCATTGTTATTCCATTTACAGTAGTTTTTCTAACTCCATTCAATCTAACATTTTTATGCCTGTAAACAACCCTGTGAACTGGTTTATCCTCTATTTTTTTCATCTCTGTGTTTAGGTTATATTCTAAATCCATAGAACTCATAATGCTTCTAAGATTTTCTTCAACATAGCTATAAACTTTGTAAAATGCTATACACTGTTTGTCCTTCTTTCTCCAGTCATCTGCGGTGCAAGGACACCCACCATAACAGTAGTTCCAATATCTACACCCTTTACATCCTCCTTCACTGATTGGTATTTTTTGCAAAACCATATATCTTTCATAGGATGGTTCTTTCGCTCTGTTGAATAATGGTGTTATGTTTTCTGTGACACAACAGTTGCCAACGCTCCCATCACCATATACACTCCAAGCCCTCTCTGTGCAGAATGGGTCACACATAGCCATGTAGCAATCGTTCAAGACTTGTGAACCACTTAAGTTCTGCACAAAGTATGTGACAGGATATATAGAATAACCTATAATCGTTTGCAACTTCACAAGATATATATAAAGATCTCCAAGTATTTCAGGTGGTAGTTCTAGATGCTTTGCTTCTTCTGTCTTGCAGTAATTGAACAACACACCAAAAACCCCAATATCTTTACACCATGTTATGAATTTTAGAAGATCGTCTTTATTTGCGTTGTATTTGTGTAGAACTGCCATAACACTTACAGGTATTCCTTCTTGAATCAGGGTTTCTATATTTTTCATAACAATTTCCGTTTTCTCTGGTGGCATTCTCGGTATGTTCATGTGAGGAAATCCATCCAAACTGATACTGACTGTTGCCTTATATTTCTTGAAAATCTTAATCTTCTCGTCGTCTATAAGCAAACCATTAGTAACTACACTACTCCAACCAGTCAATCTATACGCAAATTTCAAAAATGCCTCTAAATCTTTATTCGGTAAGAGTAATGGTTCTCCACCATGCAAAACTATTTCAGTAGGTTCTTTTTTTCTACACTCATTGTAAATTTCTGTCGCTACTTTTAGCATCTTATCTATATCATATTTTATATTACACATAAAATGTCTATACCCCTTCTGATAACAGTATGCACAGTTGTTATTACAAGCTAAGATGGGTTTAAGCAATATCATGTTCACCCCACCACAATCACCCAAATGACCTCAAGGCTCTGTCCAGCTTGCATGTCCCTCGCCGAGAAGGTCTGCCTTGCGAGCATGTTCGGGTTCGCCGATACTGTGTCATCAAACAATCCTGCCTCAGTTATCGACACAGCTTCATTAAACGTAAATGTATAAGCCCACTTACACTTGAAATCAGCTTCGTAGCTCACAGTAGCCTCTCCTTCAGCGTAATACGACTGCAAAGCTGTGTCTGATGCTGTAGGTGATGCAGTTCCAGTCCCTATCTGAATGTATTTAAATGGTTTGGTGTGGACTCCGTTGATGAGCTTAGCGACTATCTCTTTACCCTTATTCACTATCAAGTTTTTCTTCCTTAACACATCTATTATTTCTCCATCTATATCTCTCCTTATAAGTTTCAATTCTCCTCTTAACTTGATCATTTTACACACCTCCTTCAAACATTTTTATTATCAAATTTAACTTTAACTCAAAATACCCTTATCCCCCACCTAATTCTTAGAGTTTTGTCAGGAGTCATATACCTCGGCGAGAATACAACTCTTGCGAGCATGTTCGGCGAGTTGGTGTGAAGGTCATCGAAAATCCCTGCTTCCGTGATCGTCACCTCTTCACTGAAGGAAAACGTACAGTCGAGGACATTCGCTATCCAGTATGGGTGCTCAACCCACCATGCACGATATTCCTCAACACTTGCCTCCTTCTCAGCGTAGAACTGATCCAGTTCTGTGTCTTCATTCGAAGGTGGTTTAGTCCCTGTCCCGATTTGGATATATTTAAACGGTTTCGTGTGCAATCCACCTATGATTTTCGCAATGTACTCTCTGCCCGTATTGGTTAAAGTGTTTTTCACGACTAACGAATCTACGATTCTTCCTTTCTCGATGGTAAAGATCTCGACTATCATATCTATCCTTTATTATCGTAATATTTCCACTTTTTCTCAACGTAGTCGTAGTATAAAGTATATACAGTTATTGCACAGTTGTGATTTGGCATTGTAAAGGAATACTCTAATATTTTTTTGTCTACGAGGTCGAACTCTTTCCACAATAATTGTTCCCAGTTTTTGCTATCCCATACTTGCAAGGCACATCTACCCGTTTCGTTACCTATGTTTTCTACCTCAGCTTTAACGTAAACAGTCTCTCCTTCAGGAACGTCCATTGTTTCGTTTGGGTTTATCTCTTTACCATTGTATATTAACTTACACCAGTTTATTTTAGGTCTAACAGGCATGCTTCAACGCCCCCAGAATCCAATGAACACTCCTTCATACGGTATGGGATCTGACGGTTCAGACCCGTCATTCGGATAAGGTACGGAATTATTGTTGTCTATAAGTAATTTAATACCTTTTCTAACTTTAATTGGTTTTGGAAATACGAGTGGATCATATATCCCTCCAACTCTTGCTTCACCTGAAACGGGTAATTCAACCTCATCGACAATCCAGTGGTAGTAGCTGTTATCGTGCTGGTCACTCCCTATAGCACACAGGTAAAATACTCTACCCGTCCTCTCAGGTTCGTTCCAGTCTATCAAAGGGTAATTTTTAGCATTTGCTGGAACAGGTTTTTCAAGCGTTGATGCTCTTCTTTCATACACGAAGTCTCTTGGATCTATACCAAATTCTATTTCCCCCTCAGACGGCGTTGTTAATCCAGTTACAGCAGTGTATAATGCCTTTAGAATATCTCTGATTTCTACAATTAAATCGTATAAGTTGTCCATGATTAACCCCTCCCTATAATATTACAAAAAACCGAGAACAATGCGAGAACTACGCAAACCAAAAAAGAAGCTAAGACGACTTCTGTTAATGCCCTTAGTCCGAAGTTCAAGAGGGTGCTATCTGAGCCATAATTCGCCATAATAACGCAACAACTAATACCAAAAGTATCAACTCTATTAATTCTATTAGTGTTAAACCTATCTCCATGCTACTCACCAAGTATTGGATATCCAAGTACTGCGTATGCTATACCTGTCACATCGTTAGCTTGATCGTTATTAGTTAATTTTACATATATCTCTTTTCTTATAGGAAGTATCGGATAGCCTGTGTCCTTTTTCAGCGGGATGTAGTTTGGATTATTCCTTGTACCTCTGATGCTGTATGGGAAGTTCTGTAGTATTTTCTCTTCGCCAGCCTCCGTGAATATACTAAAATCTATCGTTAGTTTGTGTGGATTTGTAATAGAGTTTGCAAATATTATCATTCCGTCAATGGCATAGCTGAATTTGTCACCCTCTAGTACAATAGTTTTTACAGAGTCGTAGTCTCCTTTTTCTAATTTATCTAGCGTTCTTACATATATGTATCTAAGAGTACCCAACCTCATTTTTACCACTTAAAAATTTAAAAAGTTAGCTTAAAAATCCTTTTGCTTCAGCCCAAGTTCTCCTGACAGCCTCAGCTACTTCTGGTGGTACTGTCTTGTACAACTGAGCCAAAGTGTACAATGTGAACGTACCCGTCTTGGTTATGTCTCCGTATACATTCACGAACATGAATGTAAGCTTGTGTGGATCTTCTAACTCCCTGTACTTTCTGGGCAACTTAGCCATCGTGAAGATATCTTTACCACCTCTTGTCTTGTGTCTGTAGTATCCAATGACATATCCTGACGTAACGTCTGGTGTGTCGACAAATACGAATCCAGTTGCTGGATCTACCTTAGCCTGTGCTCCACTTGGTTTAACTTTAAAATCGGCGGGTTCTATCGGTTGCCCTTCGAGAGCGTATACTGGTGCATATACTTTAGCTACGCCACTTAGATAGTCGTTCTCGACCTTATCTAAGTAGATGTCTGCGGAAGTCTCGCTGTGAGCGACAACTTCGGTTATAGTTGCGATTTCAGCCTGTCCACTCTGAGCGATCATGACTTTTTGACCTGGAGCAAATATACCTGGCACGTACTTCTCGTATCCTGATACTAAGTCAGTAAATGCCACTCCACCATCGACTGTTACTTTAACATTGTATCCAGCACTGACGGCGTTTTGAACAGTCTTAGCTTTTATCTGGCTAGAACTGACAAGTATCTTCTCTTCAGTCCAGACACTCTTTCCGTCTGAAGGCGGTAGGAACATGTGATCTAAGCGAGGTCTTACCTTAAGATCTTCAGTACCATCGTACCAAATCCTGAACTCTACGCCCTCAGGAGGCAGTTCTTCGTGATTCCACAAGACTTCGATAGGATTGTTCAATATATACTTGGTGTTCTTTTCAGGTACAATCGTGTAGTGTGGATTAGTGACGTCCCATTCCTCCATTCTCGGCGTAGCAACGCCGTCAGTCCTGAGAATGAACTTCTTGTTCTTGCCAAATGTAGACGGGATTTCTACATTCTCGAATAGTATTGGGTGTAGTCTCTTATATGGAACTTCTACCATTCTCGCTCTCAGATACCTGTTTATTGGGTGATCTGCTCTTAGAACTCCCTTGAACAACGTACCCTTGAGATATATTCTTTTATCGGGATCTAAACCACTAATCGTAATCTCCCTGTCCAATGGAATTGGTAGCTCAAAACCTGTAGTAACCCATTTTCCATCTCTGATCTTCGAGAATTGCATTCTGTTTAGGTTGTAGCTAGCTTTGTAGAACGGTGCGATCAGTTTGTTTATCCTTATGTAAACTATATCTTCTACACCAAAAGTTATGGTCTTCGCTGAGTCCGTACCGATCTCTCTAACGAGTGCACAAGTCGTTTCGGGGTCTTCTAACTTTATTTTACCGTTCTCTAAATCTTTTCCGTATATAACCCACTCCCAATCGGGTATTATCTCCATACGCCCTCACCCTCCTTCCCACGAAGAGGGAAGGATTAGAACTCCTCCTCAACACCAAATGTCAATTCTTCAATATTCAATCCTTTTTCTTCTCTCTCTTTCTCTTTTTCTTCTACCATAGCCCTAGTAGTTGGTTTTGGCGTTCTTGCCCTCTCAGCCAATATTCTCCTGCTTCTCACCTTCACTCACCCCTGAGAGATACCGTAAGACTAACATGGACGAGGTCAAGTAACTGTACGATCTCGCAAAGGATTATACCTCCAGCTATGTACTGCATCCATTCCCATCCTGGCTTTCTTCCTCTGAAGAACAGTACCCCTGCAATTGCTAAGAATATTGCACTCGTAATTCCTGTCGAGTATAGCATATAGTTCTTAGGGAATTTGTCTTTGAGGTAATTGTCTAATGCTGACTCTATTAAAGTGTGTCCAAGTGCTGTGGATACAGTACCTATTACACTGTTTGCTAGCTCAGCAGGTGCTAACTCTTCTATTTTACCCAACATCGCCAATGGTTCAGGCATATTACCACCTTATCAAAACATATTCTCTACAATTATTTAAATATATCGTAGATACTACCAAATAATCGGTTACATACGAGAACTACGTGGAATTTTTAGTGATCAAGTGAAACCAGCTTTTTTATTCCTACTCGAAGATAGTCTTTTGGTTGTAGGTTGAGCCTATCTACTACATGTTTTGGAATTGTAATCTTATTACCTTTTATCAGCCTGACTTCAAATGTGGCATCCCAATCATCCATCGTTCAAATTTCAAACCGCAACCATTAAAAATTTTTCGGAATAATTGATAACTATGAGTTATCTTGGCATCGATTTAGGGACGACATCTTCAGAAGCTTGTTGGGTGAATGACAGAGGCGAACCAGTAATTATCCCAGCAAAAGAGGGTGTCAGTGGAGGCAAAAACTTTCCATCAGTAGTAGCGTTTAAAGATGGCAAAATATATGTCGGCGTTCAGGCTAAAAGACTCCCTACAGACGATAAAATTACAGAATTCAAAAGATATATGGGTACGGATTGGAAATATTGTTCAAAAACATTAGGTAAGTGTTTTACACCTCAAGAGCTTTCTGCTTTCGTCCTAAGAAAAATAAAGTCCGATGCAGAGGCTTTTCTTAATAAAAAGATAACAGGAGTGGTAATAACTGTGCCCGCATACTTTGACGACAATCAGAGACAAGCCACAAAGGATGCTGGAAAAATTGCTGGATTAAACGTTCTAAGACTCATTAATGAGCCAACTTCGGCATGTATAGCATACGGACTTGGAAGAGAGGAAAAGTGTAAAGTTGCGGTTCTCGATCTGGGTGGGGGAACTTTTGATGTTTCAATCCTCTCAATCGATCATGGTACTTTCCAGGTATTATCTACAGCAGGAGACACAAAGCTCGGCGGTTGCGACATGGATGAAGCACTATATAATTATCTTATTAAAGATAAATTAGATCCAAAGTTAGAGATAGCTGTTAGAGAAGCAATCGAGAGAGCAAAAATGGATCTCAGTTCTGCCGATAGCACCTACATCTACGTACCTGGAGTTATAGAGGCAGAGATCACAAGAGAAGAATTCGAAAATATAATCCAACCTATTCTAAAGCGTTTAGAAACACCAATCATGCAAGCTCTTAAAGATGCTGATTTAACCCCCGCAGACATAGATAAAGTGGTTTTGATCGGTGGAGGTACTAAAGTCCCAGCAGTCAGAAACAAATTTGCCGAAATCTTTGGTGCTGAGAAAATCGTTGGAGGAGTAGATCCGATGAGAGCAGTGGCGATAGGTGCTGGTATAATCGCATGCGTTCTCGAAGGCAGATGGAAAGGAGAAGCACCATTACTCATCGATGTAACTCCACTTAGCTTGGGCGTAGAAGTTAAAGGAGGATTATTCTCAAGAATTATCCCAAGAAACACACCTATACCGTGTAAAGCCTCCAAAACCTTCACAACGACACACGATTATCAAGAGAAGGTTGCTATAAGAGTCTATCAAGGTGAAAGAGAGTTCTGTAAGGATAACATTTACTTAGGAGAGTTAATCCTTGATGGAATCCTGCCCGCTCCAGCAGGCGTTCCTAAAATCGAAGTCGTCTTTGAGATCGATGAGAACGGTATCTTGAACGTAGAAGCTATAGACAAGGGCACTGGAAAGAGAAAAAAGATTACGATTCAAGCACCGCATAGACTCAGCGAGGAAGATATTCGAAGAATGATAAAAGAAGCAGAGAGGTTAGCCGAGTCTGATAAAGCTAAGCGAAAAGAAATCGAGCTTAGACAAACTGCTGAAAACTTAATCAAGGCAACTGAAAACTTACCTGAGAAGTTCAAAGCTGAAGTTAAACCCTTAATCGATCAGTTGAATAAAGCTAAAAGCGTTGATGAACTTGAAAAAGCAGTTAAACAACTTAGAGATAAATTATTTGAAATTAGTAAAAAAATATATACTTAATTAACTTATTTTACAGATGTGATAAGAAATCTAAGTAGTTTTTAGCCATTATTTCTTTACTAAAGTCTAACCCTCTTTCTCTGCAAATACGAGTCCAGTCATGTAGCATGTAACCATCACTATCAAACCAAATTAGAGTTGTTAAAAGCTCAAGCAACGAGTCACATAACAATGCATTTAGATAAGGTACTTTAAGTTGGTCGATTAGACCGCCATTCCTCAATGCTATTACAGGAGTACCACATGCCAATGCTTCAGCACAGAATAAGCCAAATACTTCTATGTACGGAGGCATAGGTATTGCTATAACAGCTTTAGCGTTTTGCAATAGCTCTATCTTTTTTTCAAGGGTAACACGACCTATATACTCAACGTAATCGCTTTTCTCTGCTCTTTCTTTAACCCTTTCAACGTATTCCTTATCAGAAACAAATTTATCTTCTCCAGCGATGATGCCTCTAACTTTTGCCTGTTCGCAAAGCCATATAAATTCTAAAGCACCCTTCTCTCTCATAATCCTGTTTAAGAACAAATAGTAATCTCTCGATGGATTTTCAATTGGATGGTATAATTCCGTGTCAATTCCGTGATGTATAACTGTTGGCATAATTCCTAACCTGTTAAAAATCATGTCTGCTTGCACTTCGCTGACTGCTATATAGTTAGGATTATCACTTATTGGAGGATTACTATTCCAAGATGGCATTCCATGAAAAGTGTGGCAAACTTTTACATTCGGGTTCTTTAACTTGTAGATATATGGAAATCCAAACCAGGATTCATCTATTATATAATTAAAGTCTTTTAGATATGGCTCGTAGATATTGTATGCTTCCTCCTCTTCTTTGATCCAGTCGTGATTTGGATCTTCCTTTGGCACTACTGTTGGAATATACGTAACACCTTTTGGAAGGCGAGACCTCTTACAACATGCTACAGCAATCTCTTCAATATTATAGATGTCCTTTAACTTCAACATGGCATCGGCGAGGTTATATACAACAAGCTCAACGCCACCATATACCCTCGGATCTACTTCTCTCTCAGCAGTTGAAACAATTATTATCCTTGCTCCTTTTAAATCATGTGGAGTCTCGGACTTCGACAGCGAAGAACGCCCAACCATTGTACAGCAACCGTATGACATCATAATTTTCCACCCCCGCAAGCTCTAAGTGTTCTCTAAGCAATTTCTCATCGTAATGCCTAATATGGTGAAGATGTGTCAAATCTGAATAAAATTCCTTCACATCAGGATTGCTTTTTCTTGCATGATCTCTTATATCTTTACATCCATGCAATATGATTTCTTCCCAAATCGGTGTATATGGTCTGTACAAACTAATCCAGTTAGCTTCATCTGGCACAGTTATCAAAATTCTACTTGCTACCCTTTTTGCCTCCCTCAGAACCTGGACTGGATCTTCAACGTGTTCAAGAATTTCGCAAAGTAAAGCTATATCAAACGATTTATCCTTAAAAGGTAAATTATGAGCATCCGCTCTCACGAAGTTTGGATGATCGTATAAGTCTATATCTACCAATACAATGTTTTCTTTCCCATATAGACCATGTATTTTCCATAATGTTGCATCTCCACAACCTATATCAACTATTTTTGCATTAGGATCGATTTTATTGATTAACCAGTCGAACCTATTCAACGTGTAGACCTCCAAAACCATACCTCCAAAACCAGTAAGATCGTCCAAACTACAAATACAATAGCCATGTCAGATATCACAGACACTCACCCCGCTCTGCGACAATTTTAGCAAACCTATATGATGCCCAATTACCGCTGTATCTACGTAGATATTAAAACCACCGTATAATTTAATTAAACGGCAAAAGTAGAAATCTTCACTCATGCCTCTAAGTTCTTTGGGAACTCCTAATTTATCAAGCTCTTTTTCAGATCTACCCTTAGTCCATAAGAAAAATGGAAGATCCGTGTTTTTCCTGACGATCTTGAAGACATCCCTGTGTATGAGTAAACATCCTGCTCCTACTAAATCCACTTTGATTATCCTTGTATTCCAACTTTCAATTGGGAGAAATCTTTTCTCTTTTTTACCGTTGATTTCAAGTTCAGTTTCTACATAAGCACACCAATAGAATCCATCTCTCTTTTTAGCTCTGTACAAACCCGATACAACAGGTAATCTATGCGAAAGTAATGTTAATACGGCATTTCTATTTAATATAATGTCCGAATCCATAAAAAATATCCAAGAATGGTCGTTTTCAAGGGCGATTTGTACTAATTCGTTCCTCGCAACGTCTATCGGTGCACCTCTAACTAAATATATGTTACTACCCTCTGGTAGTAATAGCTCTTTGAACTTTATTGCCCATTCTGTTGGTACTGTACCTTGATGAGGGATACACACCGCAACGCTATTCTCCTTCTTTAACCTCTTTATTCTTAGATACTCCCATGCTGTCATTCTTTTCGACTCTCTAATTCTTTTTCAAGTCTTTCTTTCTCTTTTTTAAGTCTCTCAAGTTCGTCTAATAAGGTGTCAATATCTACGTCTTTAGTTTTTGCTTCCTCTTTTACTGCTTTCTTCAACAGAACTCTGTCTTCTAGCTCTGAAATCTTTTCGTAGCTATCGATTGCAGAGAGTAGCATACTCCAAATGAATGCCAACCCTCTGATTCCTTTGGCTAATCTAACTTTAAATGGTAAATCTTTACGTTTTACCGCAGATACGATACTCGCTACTCCGTAACCATACATAGTACCTGCATGCCGACCATATTCAACGATCTCGTCTGGAGATTTAGCTAATTCTATAGGCGTAGGTAAAATACCTTTGTCTATCGCCTCTTCAATAGTCAACTTCGTCACGTCTTCCGCTGGAGCTATTTCAAATGTGTCAACCTTCTTCTCCACTATTTTCGGCTTTTTGTTCCTCTCCATAATCTACATCACCTCCTAAACTTTTTATAAGTTCTCCTAACCTTTTATTACCTACTACTACTACCTTGAGCTTGTCGCCTATTTCCTCGCAAGTTATATCCTTTATGTTAAACTCTTCGATGAACAATGGCGAGATGCTCGTTTGCTCTAATGAATTCTTAACAGTGTTGTGCAATCGATCTCTAAGTAGCTTACGCTTTTCACTGTCTGGTATGTGTAGTTCTACAGTCAAATAACACAAATCCCCATCTACACGTACATTAAACGAGTGAGCTTGTATTTGATACGTCTGTATAATTTGATCACTCATGTCTTTTAGTTTGTTGACAATCATACCTCTAAAGGGTTCTCTGCTCAAAATAGCTTTAATAGATTCGTAAAGCCCTATCTGTTTTACTAATTTGAATATTTTTTTAACAGCCCCACTATCTATATTAGCATCGATCATAGCTATCCCTCAACTTCGGGTTTAATCTTCCACCCAGTCTCGTCTTTTATAGATTTTACAATTACTTTCTTACCTTGTTCACTACTCTCGTTCTCTTCTTCCTCTTCACTCTCTTCTTTACTCTCTTTTCTCTTTTCTCTTTCTTCCACCGCCTTTCTAACTTTTTCTCTAAGTTTACGATGGTCGTTTGCACCACTAGACAACGCTGTCGCAATCGCATTTGCCAAGTTAGCTCCAGCAGTCAATAGATTTATGAGTGCACCAGTACCATCTGGAATCTCTTTGAGTAACTCTTTTGCAGTTGTCAGATCTCCTTTTTCGGCGTACTTCTGAATAAGTAGGTTTATGCTTTCTACCTTAGCCTTATACGGTTCAAGGAAAAGTATATCAGTCAAAGATTTTTTAGGTTCACTAGGTGTCTTCAACGTATCAATAAGTTCTTGTATCTTTTCAATTTGCTTATTTTTCACTAGCTTTTCAAGCTCGTTTATTAGCTGAGAGATTGCACTTTCCTCTGATTTTGGTGCATTACTCCCAAGTAATGAGTCTAATACCTTTTGTTGTTGTTCAGTAAGCCTGTCTCTAATTGCTTTAAGAACTTGCTTCTCAAAGGAGTTCTCTTTCTCTTTCACCCAATCGGGCAGTGGTGCGTTGATTTCTATTGTTTTAGTCGTAACTATTTTTCCTTTCTCATCGTAACCAACAATTCGGATTTTACCCCCACCGCCGATGGCATCAAGGATCTCAGTTGGATCAGGAGGGTGTGCAAATTCTACATCAGCCTTGTAGAATTTTCCTGTCTCTTCTCCTTTGACGTACACTAACCACTTATTGACACCGTATTTTATGTCTTCATCTCGTATTGGGATAGTCCTACTCCTAACAACTCTCCCATCACGTATGAGTTCTATTTTCCAATCGCCACCGCCGTATTCTTCTCTGAGCCATTGTTTTAATTCAGCCTCTGCTTCCTTACGCCTCTGAGGATCTTCTGCAAAAAACAAGTCTTCAACCAGATCTGCTGGTGGTTCAATGTCCGTAATTTTCCAACTAAAGTTTGGATTTGGTCTGAATCTTATCCTAGGGTATAATTGGACATCTTCCTCCTCAATCTCCTGCTGAGGGACGGTTTCCTCCTTTTTTTTGAAAAGCATAATCGTCTCACCCCGTTAATACCATTGTATTACAACATTATATAGTATATATATGTTATCCCCTGAGGATACTAAATAACATTCCTATAACTCCCTTACATCCCACTACACCCCAGATCAAAGGGAGTTAAACAGGGGGTAATAGGTCAAAGCGAAAGGGTTAATATGGTGAATATCAGCATCGATCACATGGAACAAGTCATGTTGTTCATAATACACGGATTCATAGGCGGAGTACTGTGGTTGATGATACATTGGACATGGGATGTCAAAAACGTCACACAACACACAATAGTATCCGCAATCTCTGGATACATATATTGGATCTTACACTACGAATACAATTTTCCTAATTCCGTTATGGCTATTGTATCTGGTTATTTTGCCACAGATTTCGTCAAAAGTATTATGAATATATTTTATAAATATGGTGGTAGAAATGGAAAATTTATTAATGTCAATCATCGTTAGTGTCACTGGATTCCTCATTGG
>Ga0180301_10003255_pt1 | contig 12704 bp, 9 predicted proteins | sample GuaBasSediGuay16_FD_121797 | JGI IMG/M metagenome (GOLD analysis project Ga0180301, IMG submission 121797) | Subseafloor sediment microbial communities from Guaymas Basin, Gulf of California, Mexico - Guay16, Core 4569-2, 12-15 cm | ecosystem: Environmental > Aquatic > Marine > Hydrothermal...
ACCTTAACGGTTAAGTCGTGATTTTCAGAGAGTACATTTTTTGCGAATTCGCTGAGGCTCAGCTTCTCCGAGAGGGAGACGAGCCCAGATGACGTTGGAATGAAAATGAATTTTTTTGTATCTTCAAGTTCAGAAAAAAGAAGTTTCCCTTCAACAACTGATTGCCTAGCATATGCAGCATAATCTTCAAAGAGGGAATACATCATCTTAGGAAAGACTTCTATGCTATGTCTAAGAATACTGTTCCGAACGTTTCTAAGAAGATTAAGGAAACGAAGTTTTCTTCCCTTAAATGCGTTAATATACTCTTCATTGATCTCAATATATCCGCTGGAAAATGAGATTATTCCATCTTCTTCCACTTGTCCTAGTGCAGCCTCAAATCCCCGCATGATTAATTTTTGAGCCTCTCGACTGATACTTTTCCCAGACGAGTTTAATAGCCTGCATATAATTGGGGGATAAAGGGAGGCTTTACGAGTTATAGCTTCCCACATAAAGAATTCGGGTTTAAGAAGCATTTCCCTTGACATTTCAGGATATTCAAGGATCAGATTGTCTATTATCTCAACTACTATTCTTTTCTTAGCTTTTACCTCTTGACGCCAGAGGAAGTTTTCATTAAATAAAGGCTCATAAGGCATGAGCAAACTCTCGACAAGCATTCCTCCAAGCCATTCGTTCTCCACATCCATTTCGAAAGTTCTACGGTCAACGACTAAAATAGAGATCGAACCACTGCTTAGAATTTTCCGTTGATACGATAATCTACGCGTTGAAGGATCAAGTATTAACATTACATCTATTCGATTCTCTGTTTCGTGACGGGTGCCTATGTATGATAGACTAGCAGCGGCAGCAAACATTCTATCTGCGAATTCTTGTTTACATATCGCTAGAATAGATATCCTTGTATCTTCGTCTAAAAGTCGGCTGATCATTATATTGTTCCCATGGCTTCTTTAATCATAAAAAGTGCCCTTCCATTTTAATCATTCGGTTCCGACTTCCTAGGATGGTAGAAGTAAGTTTAGCAGCTAGGGCAATAAACCTCTAGAGGGACATTTCATTATTTACGTCATATTTAAACCTCAACCAGCAATAAGTAAAATGCTGAAACATGAATCTAAGATGCTTCGCAAAGGCTATTCAGACAGAATATTGGATGCCGGGTTCAGACTACTTGAATATCATAGCGTCAGCTTTGAGAGGAAAAATAGATGGCTGGGACATTGTCGTAATCTCGGAGAAAGCTTTAGCCGTTGCAAAGGGATTTATAGTAGATGAAACTATCGTGAAACCGGGACTGCTAGCAAAGATTCTAGCTTGTCTTTGGATGAGGATTGTTTGGGGATTCTTCCTTGGAGCGATTTGTCATCTAAAGGAAAAGAACATTCAAAGAATAAGAAATTATCCAAAAAAGGAAGGAAGCGCACATAAGCAAGTAGCCCTTACGCATGCAAGTTTTCTTCAAGCCTTGCTTTGGGGCTCAGAGGGCGGCATAGACGGCAGTAATCTTCCATTTTCCTATGTCAGTTTACCTTTAAAAAATCCTCAAACGGTTGCTGATGAGATTCGGCTTTACTTGAGAGACAAGCTTGGCAGGAAGGTTATAGTTATGATTGTTGATACGGACAAGACGTACTCCTTCAGAAACTTTCATTTCACGCATCGACCAGTTCAAATTAAAGAGATACATTCGTTTCTCGGCGTAATTGCATACGTTATTGGGAGAACTTTAAAGCTGAAAAGAAGGGCAACTCCCCTAACAATTTCAGGAGCCAGAATATCTATTGAATCTGCGCTCAATTTGGCCGAGTTAGCTCATAAAGTTAGAGGGTCAGGAGCAGGACGAACAGTATGGGACATGGCGGAAAGATTTAGAGTTAGCTTAACCGGGGTAACTTGGGATATGCTGAAAAGCCTCAAACATAAACCCATTGTCATAATTAAGCTGCGAAGGTCTTCAAGTGTAAGAAGTTCTTGACCATGGTAGCTCTTTCTTTGGGAGGCATGAAACCTAATTTCTCTTCGTCTCCGAGGTTGAATATCTTCTCATTTGTAACCGATAAATGGCGAAAAGTATGAAGACTCCTATTAATACTGCGCCTAGAGAAAAGAATGAGCCGGCGTATCCGAATGAAGCCATTATGAACCCCGTAAAAATAGGCCCCGCCATTTGACCTATATCCATTATAGTTGCTAGGAAACCCATGGCTGCCCCATAAGATTTTTTGTTTGCAAGGTCGCCTACAAGTGCAGGTGCAGATGAGATGACCATGGAAAATCCAAGGCCGAAGACTACGGATATTATCAAAAGTGAAAAGAACTGAGTATTGTAAGGAATGGCGAGTAGTGACGCTCCACCTAACATTAAACCTCCAAGAATAGGAATGTTTCTGCCGATCTTGTCGGAAAGACGGCCCATGAATGGATTAACGATGGGAATTAAGCCTAACTGCATCCCCATGATTATGCCTATTAATGATGGGTCTAGTTGAGCTATGTTCTTCAAGTAGCCTACAAAAAAGAATTCTAAAGCTCCGTAAACGTATCTTGCAGCGGCTTCTGTTATGCTTGTAACTAGAATGCTAAAATTCCCTAAAACTGTTTTGAATCCGTCGAATCTTTCAACTTTTAATCTCACTCGCTGGCGATCAGGCTTATTTACGATATGTTCCTCCTTAATCTCTCTAAACAGCATCAGACTTGCGATGAAGGTCATTATGCCGACAAGTCCCACCGCGAAATAAACCATGTGATAATTCCAAAGGGTAAGTGAAAGTATGAATCCGCCGATGAAAGGGGCAATACTTCGTCCAACAATAGTTGCTGAGGTAAATGTTGATATCTTTTCTCCCTTTCTGGAAGGATAATACTCAGCTAATGCAGCTCTCGCAACAGGAACGAAGATGGCCGTTGCAAATCCATGATAGAAACGTACGATAATCAATTGCCACCATGAGGATATGAGGATATAAAAGAAAGGTGCGGATGCAAATACGATGGCTGATGCTAAGAGAACCTTTCTTCTTCCTATTATGTCTGAAAGTGAGCCTGCTGGAAAACTAATCAAGACGCCTGGAAGGGTAGAGGCAGCCGCAACGAATCCCATGAAAGCTTCTGGAGTTCCAAGTTTTTCTGCAAATGGATTCAAAACTGGATTCTTAGACATCGTTGAACTTAGAATGGCGAATGCTCCCATTATACATAGGATTATGAAGAAGCTTTCTCTAGGCTTTGATATATTAGCGGAACTTTCGTTCTCGTCTTCGATTAACATCTTTCCCATAACTCTAGACAAGAAGGACATATAGCCTTTTGGGACCATATCTTTTCTTGTAAATTCACAATAGATTCGAGCTTTTCAGAATTCTCGTCAATTCTGCGATATTCTTTCTGCAAACTTTGTCTACAGCAAGTTTATATTTGTATAAGAGTTGTGGATATTTATAGTCTGAATCTAAAATTGGACGCTCGAAAGATTATGACGGGAGAGAGTTAGTCGATGAGTGAGAATAACAATATTTCTATCATGAAAAGCCTGTTAGTTCTTTCTTTAATTCTGTTTTTAGGATCCGTTTCTTTTCTAGGTTTCACCATCAAAGAACTGCAGCAGACTATTGAAAGGAAGAATGGACAGATTGCTGAATTAAATAATCAGTTATCACAAATACGTAATGAACTTTCTTGGCTGAAAGAAAAAGTTCAGAATATCTCAATACCACAAACCCTTTCTTATACTGAAATTTATGAGAAGATTAAGGATTCTGTAGTGGTTATTCGAAGCAAAATTGTGAGACAAACATTTTTTGGAAGAGAATACGTTAATGTTCAAGGTTCAGGTTTCATCTATAACTACAGTGGGACAATCATCGTAATAACCAATAACCATGTGATTGAAGGCGCCTCAAACATAACAATATCATTTTTGAATGGTAACACCTATCCCGCTCAAATAATCGGCAGAGATCCATATAGTGACCTCGCTGTGTTATCAACCACTGCTCCAATTTTCGAACTTAAACCTGCCGTGATAGTAAGTTCATCCTCATTAAAGGTAGGTCAACCTGTAATAGCCGTAGGTAACCCCTTCGGTCTAGCAGGCTCACTCACCACCGGCGTGATAAGCCAGCTCGGCAGGTCGATGAGCGAGTCCGCAACGGGGGGATATCTTATAGCTGATGTCATTCAGATAAGTACGCCTATAAATCCTGGAAATTCTGGAGGCCCGCTTCTTAATATGTTTGGCGAAGTGATCGGGATAACTACCGCGATAATTCAGAATGCTCAAGGTGTAGGATTTGCTATTCCTTCAGACACCATATTGAGGGAGCTGCCTTATCTGGTCAAAGGAGAGAAGTATCTTCACCCCTGGTTAGGCGCGAAAGGGACTGACATGAGCTTTGATATAGCAAGGGCTATGGGTGTCAACGTGACTTACGGATGGTTGATTGTTAAAGTTCTACCTAATAGTCCAGCTGAAAAAGCAGGCTTGAAAGGAGGAAGTCAAACCGTACTTATAGATGGGTTACGAGTTAAAATCGGCGGAGATATCATTATCATGATCAATGGGACACGAATCAGAAACGGAGATGATTTATCTACTTATCTTGAGAGAAACACTCGACCTGGACAAAAGATTCAAATCACAGTTATAAGATCAGGACAAACAATGAACGTCATCTTAGAGCTTGGAGTTCGCCCCTAAACCGGATGATTACTCACTATAACGTCTTTTAAATTTTCGTTCAACTTTTCTAAGAAAAATTTGAATTTTTCTTTTGGGATCCTCGCTCCAGCTGCATTGGGATGTCCGCCTCCGCTACCTCCGAGTTTCCTAGTGATTCGTCTCAGTATTCTGTTGAGATCTATTTTTTGGCTGCATGCTCTTAGGCTCATATCAATCATATTTTTTCTTTCTTCTCCAGCAATTCCAACTAAAGTATCAGTCAATCCTCTGATGTAAGTAGCGGTTTTTCCATGAGAAAATGGGAAATTAAGGACATAGGCCACTTTTCCAAGAATCTTAACTTTACTCTTCAGTTCTCTTATAGCGATCTCTTCCAGGTGAGTGTTCTGTATGGCAAGTTCAACTAGTCTTCTATCGAAGCTTGGAGGCAGATTATTTGCCAAATTAGCTACGATGCTTCGCTTCAATTCGTGGTTTCTTTTTTGCCCCTCAATTCCTTGAATAAGCAAACCACTCTCAAAATACAATGTTCTTTTATCCCATCTTTTTAGAAGCTGATGAATCAGAGGAGTATTATCCAAATAATCCCCTATGGCGCCCATGATTGCTGTTCTAGCATGCATGAAGTCTAATTTAGACTGAAAAAATCTATAGGCTAGCTCAGATGCTGACGATTCTAGGCTATGAACAACTTTTCCAGGAATCTTTTCTCTCGAGATTTTTTCAGGCAGGGGATGATGATCAATATAGATTAGATCTCCCTTATCCTTGATCTCTGAGAATAATCGTAAAAGTCTATGCACGTGACTTTCTGAAAGAGCAATATCACATATGATGATTTTGTCAGTTTTCTCAGCTTCCCTTAAGTCCTCTTCAAGACCATAGGGATGGGTGAAGAAAACATGGGCCTCTGGATTCGCAGCTAAGGCGATTGCCCCTGCACATAATCCATCGCTATCTCCGTGAGTAAAGATCCAGCTATCCATCTTTAACCCTCTTCATTCGAATCATATATTAATTAAGTCTTGATATGATAAGGGCATATAAATGTAGGATGATGAATCGGATGACTGTTGTTTCTCCAAATTTGATCTATAAACATTTAAAGGAACCTCACATCCGTAACGTCTTTAACCTTCTGGAGAATGATGCTGAGATTCAAACATTCCTTCAGATGGCTAACGTCATGGCCGTTAATAGGCTAAGATATAATGATCATGGTCCTGTTCATTCAAGGATCACTTCTGGCAGTGCTCTTGAAATATTCGAGATTTTAAGTCGGAGATTCACACCTACAGCTGTCAGAGATGAAATATGCAGTTTGAAGGAAGCTAAAATTGTAGTTCTATGCGGAGCTTACCTGCATGATATAGGAAACGCTATTCATCGCATTAATCATCATATACATGGCTGTATCATTGCAAGTTCAATTCTGGACAGGATTTTATCGGAGACTTACCCAACAGACAGAGAATTAACTTTAAGATTGAAGTCTGAAATCTTGCATTGCATCTTTTCTCACGACGAGAACGTTAAGTGTCTCAGCATAGAAGCAGGTTCCGTAAAGGTAGCTGACGGGACAGATATGGCTGAGGGAAGAGCTAGAATCCCATATAGAAGAGGCGACGTGGATATTCATTCTTTATCGGCGCTTGCTATCAGAAAGGTCGAAATACTGGAGGGAGAAAATCGTCCTGTAAAGATCTTAGTAAACATGGATAATCCTGCGGGAGTATTCCAAATAGAACAGGTATTGGAAAAGAAAATATCTTCTTCAGGTATAGATGAGTGGATTGAAGTCGTAGCGCTCGAAAGGGGAAAGGAAATAAAAACCATTCCTGATCAAACATGATTTTTAGCGAAGCATACTTCAATTCTCATTACTAAGTAACTGCAAAATTTATGAGTTCCTTAATCTCGTGAATTTCAATCAGGTTACTTGCGTGCTTCAAAACTGTTCTGAAAGCTGCAGTAAACAGCACCGTATCATCTTCTTTGATCAGATTCATAGAGTGAAGCTTCTTCGCAACAGCTAGTATTCGATCCCTCTCATCACGATAGTCTATATAGACTGGATATACGCCGAAAACAAGTTCAATCTGCTTCTTTACTCTTTCCTCGGGAGTAACAGCAATTATTGGCTGCGTAATTTTGAATCTAGCTATCATCCTAGCAGTGTAGCCTGACCTGGTTAGGGTGACTACCTTATCGATAGGCATGCTTCTACATATCTTTTGAATAGCCTTACTTATTGCATCTGAAACATTAACGAATCCTGAATCTTCAATGTGACTCTTCACCGCTACTTCCGTTTCTCTTGCTATTCGAGACATCATTGAAACCGATTCTACAGGGTATTTCCCTATTGAAGTTTCTCCTGAGAGCATAACGGCATCTGTTCCATCAAGTATAGCGTTGGCTACATCGCTTACTTCAGCCCTAGTTGGAGACTGTTCATAAATCATGGATTCAAGCATCTCCGTGGCTGTCACAACTGTCTTGCCTATTTGATTACACTGTTTGATTATGGACTTTTGAATTAAGGGGACCCTTTCGAGGTCTATTTCAACCCCTAAATCTCCTCTCGCTATCATGATGCAATTCACGGAATCCAAAATTTCTTCAAAATTTCTGAGACCCTCGATATTCTCGATCTTGGCGATGATTGCTCCTTTAAACCCATCAGAATTCGCCTTGAAATTCTCAATATCCTTTCGGCTTCTTGTAAAGGAGAGAGCTACAAATTCAATATTATGCTCCTTAGCGAATTCTATGATTTTTAGGTCTTTCTCGGTAAGGGATGGAATGGAAAGCTGCTTCTTTGGGATATTAACTCCCTTACCGTTATCTATTTCACCGCCATTCATAACGAACAGACGAAGAATTCTATTGGTTTTTTCAATTATTCGCGTTCTGATCTTGCCGTTGTCAATGTATATTACGTCCCCAATCCTCATCTCGTCGTAAAAATCATGGTTAAAACTGACCTCTTCGTCGCGGAAGCCAACCTCTATAACCTCTCCTTTCTTAACAATCCTTCTTCTCTTCGTTCTAAGTCTGATTTCCGGTCCCTTAATATCAACTATTATCGGAATCTCAGCTGTTTCCCGAATATTATTTACGATCATCCCGTATTGGTCCATGTCACCGTAAGCCGTGTTTATTCTGGCGCCATTCATTCCCGCCTTATACATTTTTCTCAGCGTTTTCTTTGATAGACTAGCCGGACCAATAGTGCAAATAATCTTAGTCTTCTTCAACTAGATGCATCTCAACAAATGCTTTACGGAAACTATATAGCTTAACTGCCTTTTAAATCAGCAATAAACAATATCTTTAGATATCTACACAAAAGAGTATTATCATCTCTAAAGGGGAGCCGCAAAATCATGGTTATGTCTGGTCGAGAAGTAGATGAGAAAGAGGTTATAAGGGATCCTGTCTGCGGGATGCCTTTAGAACTAGAGGAGGTGAAGTTCAAAGCTGAATTTGGAGGCAGGATGTACTATTTCTGCAGTGAATATTGCAAGCGTAGATTTTTTGAGAGGCCTAGAATTGCGTATTTTTCAATGGAGGTAGGCATAAAAAGCGAGATTCCAACATACAGTGGGGGACTCGGCGTCTTAGCGGGAGACACTGTTAGATCATGCGCCGATTTAAAGATCCCTCTGGTCGCTGTTACCCTTGTCAGCAGAAAGGGATATCTAAAGCAGAAAATAACTGAAGACGGTGAACAGCTAGAGTATCCAGACGAATGGAACCCCTCAGAATATACAACTCTGCTGCCTCCCGTAGTTGAAGTGCCTATTGGAGATAGAAAGGTCAAGATTAGAGCATGGCTCTATGAGCATCAAAGTGTAACGGGAGGGGTAGTTCCAATATTGTTTCTCGACACGGATCTCAAGGAAAACTGCCTTGAGGACAGAGGTATAACTGATTTTCTTTATGGGGGTGATGATAGATACCGGCTGAAGCAAGAGATCGTTTTAGGAATAGGCGGAGTCAGAATGCTTGAGGCATTAAATTTCAATGTTGCGAAGTATCACATGAATGAGGGACATTCGGGTCTTCTGACGCTTGAGCTTCTCAGAAGGAACGATATGAATTCGGATAAAGTTAAGAATCTCTGCATTTTCACGACTCATACACCTGTTGAAGCTGCATTCGACAAGTTCTCATATGACCTTGTTGAGGAACTTTTAGGGGATGTCTTTCCCATAGAGGATTTGAAGAGATATGGAGGGCAAGACAGATTAAATATGACTTTTCTAGCCCTAAATCTAAGCAAATATACAAACGGCGTTACAAAGGCTCATATGGAGTATTCAAGAAAACTCTTCCCGGGACATCATATCATGGCGATAACAAATGGCGTTCACTCCTATACTTGGACCTCCCCATTCTTTAGGGAACTTTTTGACAAATATATTCCAGGATGGGCTAATGAGCCGGAACTTTTAGTGAGAATCGGGCCAATTCCAGACGAGGAAATATGGGAAGCACACGTAAAGGCAAAGAAGCATCTACTTGAATTCATTAAGGAGAGAACAGGAGTCGTCATGGATCTTGACGTGTTAACGATAGGTTTCGCTCGGAGAGCCACAGCCTATAAGAGAGCCATCCTGATCTTTTCGGATATAGAAAGACTGCGAGAAGTGAATAGAATAGGAAGGATTCAATTAGTATTTGCGGGAAAGGCGCATCCTAGAGACATTTCTGGCAAGATGATGATAAAAGAGATTTACCGTTACATAAAACAGTTGAAAGATGAAATCAAAATAGTCTACCTTGAGAATTACGATATGAATATGGCTGCCAAGATCACCTCAGGAGTTGACGTTTGGCTTAACACTCCTTTGCCTCCGCTTGAGGCTTCGGGGACAAGCGGCATGAAAGCTGCCCATAACGGTGTGCTTAACTTCAGCGTTTTGGATGGCTGGTGGGCGGAGGGCTGTGTTGAAGGGGTCACAGGATGGGCTATAGGTCCGCCGCCTGACGAATCAGTCGGAGAAGAGGAGAGAAGAAGAAGAGAACTTAAGGATCTATATAACAAGCTAGAGTATTTGATTATTCCAACATTCTATGATAGGAGGGATGAATGGATATCTATGATGAATAATTCCATCGGTAAAGTTGCTTATTACTTTAATAGTCATAGGATGATGCAGAGATACGCTACGGAGGCATATCTCCTCTAGTCTCATTTTAAAGAGAATACTCCTTTTTTCATTCTAACGCCATTTCTATAATTCCACATTAGGCTTAATCCATGAAAGAATCATGTTTATAAGTCTCTCTATGCTAGTCGGGTTCTATCTATTGAAGTATCTTGGCGATTGCTCTTGCAGGTTTTGATATTTTCGAATCTCACAAGTATGGTATCTTGCCAATACTTTCGTGAAGACATGGTCAAAATTTGAGAGGATATTAAGAAAACTCCTAAATCAATAAGTGAAGTAGTAATAAACAGAGCTGATCAGTATTGGGATATGGATGTGAGGATTTTTGGATTGTGAGAAGCGATGTGAAACTCTAAAAATGCCTGAGGTTCCTCTTCTTTATGGAAGTCCCTCTGATCAGAGCTTAACTAGTCCCGATGAGTGGATAAATCAGCTTAGAGAGGCTGGTAGATTTAATGTCTCAAACCTTCCGAAGCGTTGCATCTTGGCATTCCGATACATGGGGACTAAGGATATACTTGATTCTTTAGGTTATCGAATGGAGGAGGTTGAGCTTCCATTCAGAAAGGCCTACATTCTCAAGTATAAAGACACATCCATCTGCCTATTTCAGCTCAGTATAGGGGCGCCCGCGGCTGGAGCTGAGTTAGAGATCCTCCTCGCTTTAGGAGTTGAATATATTGTCCTCTTAGGAAGCGTGGGAGCCTTAAGTCTTGACATACCTAGATGGACAATCATAGTCCCCAATAGAGCTATAAGAGATGAGGGAACTTCTTACCACTACGAGGAGCCGTCCCCCTACGCATTTCCAGACTCTAAACTTTCATATTTAATCAAGGAGGAATTGAAAAAACGTGGACTTCGATTCGTTGAGGGAGCTGTATGGACGACTGATGCCATTTTTAGGGAGACATCTAGAAAGAGGGAAGCCTTCATGCAGGACGGAGCGGTATGTGTCGATATGGAGGCTTCAGCGCTCTTCTCAATAGCGAAGTTTCGCGAAGGAAAGATGGCTGCTATTTTTTATGCTGGTGATTATGTAGGGGAGAAAAAGTGGGACTTAAGGATAGGGAAGAATCACGATGAAAAGAAAAGAAGAATCTCTGAAACCCTCTTGGAAGTCTCATTGGAGAGCTTGCGTAAAGTAAAATTTAAATTATCAATGCTTGAATCTTAGAAGTGTGATGGAAAAATGACGAAAATTACAATAATCGGTGGTGGAAGCAGCACGTTTACTCCTCAATTGATGCGACTGTTTATCAAGTCTGAAGTTCTTAGAGGAAGCACGATTACTTTGATGGATATAAATGAACATCGCCTAAAAATCATGGAAAAACTTTCGAAACGGCTCGTAAAGAAAGAGAATGCAGATCTTCAGATCGAGACTACTACTAACCAGAGAGAATCCCTAGTAGATGCAGACTTCGTAATAACGGCTATTGCTGTTGGGGGAAATGACGCTTGGGAGACTGACATCGAACTCCCAGCGAAATATGGAATCTATATGCCTGTAGGGGATTCTGTTGGTCCTGGCGGTATAATGCGTGCATTTCGTCACATACCTGTTCTGGTAAGCGTAGGCAAAGATCTAGAGGAGGTTTCACCTGATGCCTTAGTCTTCAATTATACTAATCCTGTTACTGCAAACACAATGGCGATGAGAAAATATACAAAGATAAAATCTTTCGGCCTATGTACATGCAGTTCTATTCCACGAAATGCGAGATATTTAAGTAGAATTCTAGGTGTGGATTGTGAAGAGTTAGCTCTACCGATGCCTGCTGGAGGGATAAATCACTGTGCAGCTATTCTTGAAATGCGATTTAAAGATGGTACAGATGCGCTTCCAGTAGCAAAGAAAAGAATTGAGAATCCCGTTCAGAAGTGGGCGCTTGAAAATTACGGGGTATTACCTTACTGCTGGACTCATTGGACAGAATTCTTTCCAGCATTATGCAAATTGGAAGAAGAATATACTGGACGTCTACAGGGACTTAAAATGAAATATGATATGCATGTTCATGACATGACCCGTGAAAACGAGAGAATAAAAAAATGGGAGAATCTTGTCGAAAAGATAGCTCTAGGAGAAGAAGAAGCTTCTCTGCATGTTCTGCCTCATGGAGAAAGCATAGAAGTAGTGCAGATAATTGAGGCGATCCTAGAAAACAGAAACGAAATTCACGTCGTGAACATTCCAAATAATGGAGCAATAAGCAATCTGCCGGAAGATGCTGTAGTGGAGGTTTCATGTATTATAGGACGATATGGTATTCAACCAATTCATGTCGGTAAGCTACCTGACCCTATAGCTGCTACTCTAACAAACCATATTGAAACTCAGAAGCTAACAGTTGAAGCGGCAGTAATGGGTGACCGTGACACTGCGTACATGGCTTTTCTACAAGACCCCCAAGTATCATCTAAATTGACACTCGAAGAAACAGAAGAACTATTGAATGACATGCTAAATGCTCATGCTGAATATTTACCGACATTCTTCAAGAAATAGATTTAGACTCTTCTTCACTAAATATAGCTGGCCGCATAGTCCACGCTTGCAGTAAAGTTAACTCTTCAATACGTTTAGGTTTAAAATTATCTGGAAAGATTCTCCATCTCCACTGATCATTAATCTTTTTAATCAAGTTCCATCTCTCCACAACTTCAGGTAGATTTGGAAGACCATGTACTTTAATTCTCTCCGGGAGATTTCTATGCTCAGAGTAATATGAAATAATCTTAGCAGTTACCTCTAAAAGAATCCCTGGGCTAAATTCTATCTTATCTTTAGTTATGGTTGACGGTACTCTACCATGCATATCCATAAA
>Ga0180301_10003256_pt1 | contig 12703 bp, 11 predicted proteins | sample GuaBasSediGuay16_FD_121797 | JGI IMG/M metagenome (GOLD analysis project Ga0180301, IMG submission 121797) | Subseafloor sediment microbial communities from Guaymas Basin, Gulf of California, Mexico - Guay16, Core 4569-2, 12-15 cm | ecosystem: Environmental > Aquatic > Marine > Hydrothermal...
GAGTTTCGATAACAGTGCAGAAAAGATTATAGATGAGGCAATCAATCCAAGGAGGAGATATGTTCAATAAGGCAATCTTGATTGGCAGGCTCGGCAAGGACCCGGAGCAGCGCTTTACACCGTCGGGTCTTCCCATCACCACATTCAGCCTCGCCACCAACTATGTCCGCCGGGACAAAGAGGGCAACAGCATTCAGGAGACAGACTGGCATAACATCGTATTCATCGGGAGGCAGGCTGAGGTGGCAAAGGACTACCTGCACAAGGGAAGCCTCGTTCTCGTGGAGGGGAGAATCAGGACAAACACCTGGGAGGATTCAAACGGTGTGCGGCACTACCGGACGGAGATAGTTGGTTTTCCCTACGGTCTGAAAATGCTGGACAAGAAACCTACAGTGGAACCTCAGGAAAGCTCAGAGGAAACTCCTCCCTCCGGCTCAACAGAGGACGACATCCCCTTCTAAGCTCATCCGTTGTTCACAATAAGAGAGAATATCTCCCGTGGGAGATGTTTCTGCAAGAATTCTCTGAGGTGGGTCATTACCTCCGCCGCTGTCTTTAACCCGACCGCTTGCTCGGCTATTATCGAGCAGTCCCGAAACGAGACTGAGCGCATAACCGCCTTAATAAGCGGCAGCTTCCTCGGCGGCATAGAAAGTTCATCGACACCGAGCCCCAGAAGCAGTGGTGTTGCCCAGGGGTCACCTGCCGTTTCTCCGCAGACACCGACCCATATCTTGTTCCTGTGGGCGCCTGAAACAGTTTCCTGAATGAGTCTCAAGACAGCAGGATGAAACGGCTGATAAAGCCTCGACACCTTCCCGTTACCCCTATCGACAGCGAGCGTATACTGGGTAAGGTCATTTGTCCCGATACTGAAGAAATCGACCTCCTCTGCAAAATCCCTCGCCCTTATCGCAACAGAGGGAACCTCGACCATTATCCCGAACTGGATACCCTCATCATACGGGACACCCTCATCGGTAAGCTCCTGCTTTGCCTCCTCAAAAAGTTCCTTTGCCCTCTTGAGTTCATCGATATCGGATATCATAGGAACCATCACCTTGATGTTCCTAGTAGAATGCGATGCGGCAAGTATCGCCCTCATCTGGGTCAAGAAAAGCGTCGGGACATCGAGCCCTATTCTTATCGCTCGCCAGCCCAGAAACGGGTTCGCCTCGAGCGGGAAGCTTATTCCAGGGACAACCTTATCACCACCAAAATCGAAACTCCTTATGATGACAGAGTTAGGGTATACTTCCCTTGCAACAAACGAGTAAATCTCCCTCTGCTCCTCCTCTGTCGGTAGCGAACTGCGGCTGATATACAGTACCTCTGTGCGGAAAAGCCCGACCCCCTCGGCGTTAAACTTCTTGACTAAGTCGATTTCCTCCGGTATCTCGATGTTGGCGGAGGCGGTTATCTGCTGACCATCCTTCATTTGAGCAGGGAGTGGGATATATGATAGCAGTATCTCCTCGTGAAGCTCGGTCTCCTGCTGGATTTTACGGAACCGCTCTATTACCTCGTCAGGCGGGTTCACATAAACCATACCATGCTTGCCATCGAGTATGAGGATATCCCCCGTGTTGACCTCGGAAACAGCATCCTGGACACTCACAACGGCAGGGATATCCATCGTTCGAGCCATAATGCTGACATGGGAGGTCGGTCCCCCTTTTTCCGTTACTATCCCACTGCATTTCCCGTGGAACAGACTCGCCGTCTCAGACGGTGCAAGCCGCTCTATAACAAGCACAGATTCGGTCTCTGGCTCCTCGATAACCTTTGTTCCCCCAACACCTTTAAGATTAGAGAGCAACCTGTGAAGCAGGTCTTCCATATCCCCACGGAGCCTGCCACCCCAGGAAACAGTTTCCAGAAACGGACTCAAATAGTGAACGAGTAGGTGTCCTGCATTCAATCGGAGCTCGGCTATCTTTCTCTCTATATCTTTTATAATAGGCTCATTCAGAAGCAGTATCTGTGCCTCGATGATCCGGGCTTTGTCTTCACCCATAACCTCCGCAAGTTTGTCCCTGGCTACCTCAAGCTGGGAGTGGGCAGCAGAAATAGCCTCCCGAAAGCGAGCCTGTTCCCTCTCCACTTCCGCCTCTGCAAGAGAACGCTTCTCCACAGTAAGCGCATCTCTCTTGACAACATAAGCGGGAGCTATAACTATTCCCCCGGATGCTCCTATTCCTGTAAGTGTCTTCATAACTGTTTTCCAGAAAGCGTTCAAATTTACCATTTCTTAAGGAAAAATCAAGCAATTTTTTGATTGATTAACCGCCACCAGAACTTATATTGAAACTCGGTATGAAAAAGAGTGTAAAATTGCTCTATCTTGCCCTCCTCGATATCTCGAAGGAGATAGGTGGAACGATACATATAAAAGAGGTCGTAACAAACCTCTCCTCCTTCGGGGTCGATACTACGCTTATCACTCCTTCATCGAAAAGAACAGCTTTTTCTTTCACCGCGCGGCATATACGGCTGTCGGGCAACCTCCGAAAAAAAAGCAAATTTTTCACCTCACTATTCTTTATCTTCGGCATGACAAAGCTGCTTTTTATACTCCTTTTCGAGGCACCAAAACACGACATCATTTACACAAGGAACCATTTCGCCCTTACCTCTGCTCTTATCCCCGCTTGGATATTTGGAAAGAAGATTGTATATGAGGTGAACGGCATCCCATCGGAGGAGATAAAACTCACTGGCAGGGGAATTCTCTCACATCTACTCGTCTTCGGTTTCCGATTTATCGAGAAGCTCGCCGCAAGGAAAGCTTGTCACATCATAGCGGTGACAGAGGGAATCAAGCAGAAGCTTATCTCCCGCGGTATCGAGGAGGAAAAGATAACTGTCATAAGAAACGGGGTTAATACTTCACTTTTCAAACCGTTCGGGGAAAAGCGTATTCTTGAACTCAAGAAGAATTACGGCTTCAAGGAAACGGATAGGATAATAACATTTGTCGGGAACCTCGCCCCTTGGACGAACATCGAGATGGTCTTCGATATAATGCCCGAGCTTCTTCTCCGCTTCCACAATCTGAGGTTCGTGATAGTCGGCGATGGTGAGAAATTTAAGGCTTATAAGTCGTATGCCTCCGTTTTCCCAAACAACGCTTTCCTTCTGGGCCAGCTCCCGCAGAAGAAGGTAGTCGAGATAGTGAATATATCAAATGTCTGCACTGCTCTTGTGGAGAACAGAAAGATGGAGACCATCGGGCTTTCCCCCTTAAAGCTTTTTGAATACTTAGCCTGCAAGAAACCCACTGTCGCAACACGGGTGAAGGGGTATGAGTTTATCGAAAAAGAGGGAGTAGGATACCTCGTTGGCTTCGGCGATAAAGAAGAACTAAAAGAGAAACTCATCTCACTTCTTACCAGACCCGACCTTTGCAAAAAGATGGGTGAGCGAGGCAGGAAACTCGCCGAGAAGAACTCCTGGAAACGGGTCTCGGAAAATGTAAGCAAGGTTATACAAAGTTGCCTATGAGGATACTCTTCATAAAGATATACGACACAACCTTCATAAGAAAGGATGAGGAAATCCTCCGGCAGCATTTCAAGCTCGACAGCATCCGTTTCCACTATCCGAACCGATTCCTCCTGCCGATAAAACTTATTCAGCTCTTTCTCTGGCTCGTTCTTCACGGCAGGAAATACGATGTTATCTTCTATTACTTCATAGACTTCCATTCACTTCCGATAACTGTTTTCGGGAAGCTCTTCGGAGTGAAGACAGCTGTTGTTATAGGCGGATACGATGCGGTGTATATCCCTGAACTGAGATACGGTGTCTACAACAATCCAATAAGGGGAGCTATTGCTCGCTTTGCCCTGAAACATACAGACCTTCTCCTGCCCGATGACGATTCCCTTATATACAAAAAGGAAACATTCTCGGACGAGGTTCATATCCTCCAGGGGATTGCAAACTTTGTGAAAGAACCAAAAGGGAAAATCGAGACAATAAGAGGCGGTTTTGATATTCCTGCTATTCCCGATAATGCACTTAATAAGAAAGAGAATCTCATTATAACGGTGGGGTTCATCAACTCGGAGAAGAACTACTGCATAAAAGGGATAGACAGCTTTATCGAGACAGCGGAGCTTATGCCGGACACAAGGTTTGCAATCGTCAACGGCGATGCAGAATTGATAGCAAGACTCCACAAACAGCATCTCCCTGAAAATCTCGACATCTTGCCGTTCCTCCCGAGGGAAAAACTGAACGAGCTCTTCCTCAAGGCAAAGATTTACTGCCAGCTATCGCTGACAGAGGGCACTCCGAACGCTTTGTGTGAGGCGATGTCATACGGATGTATCCCTGTCGGCTCATCAGCAGGAGGGATTCCAAATGTCATAGGCGATACGGGCCTGATTGTTGAAAAGAAGGATGCAAGGCTCATTCGAGAGGCAATCCTTCAAGCTATGAAGCTCGAGCCAAGACGCCCTATCAAAAGGATAAAAGATAGATACTCAATCGGCGAGCGGGAGAAAGGGCTCATCAGGGTGATTAACTCCCTTACATCCTCAAAAAGGAGGCGGAAAAAGTGGCAAACCCGATAAAGAAACTCCTTATTCCTATCTTATTCGGCTTCAGGAGGGTCGCCTTGAGAATTCTGGGTATCCCATACCCGTTCTCATACATAGTCTATCGAACCGATTTCCCTGAGGCAACACTCTCCGGCAAACCAAAGGAAATAGGAGACTTCTCCCTCATCGACTACGGCGGAAATGTCTCTTTCGGGGAGAATGTTAAGATAGGCTATGGTGTGGTTATCATATCGGTATCGAGCATCACAGGAAGCGATGGGGAAAAACTCATAAAAAAACCTGTCGATATAGGGGACAATGTTGAGATTGGCTCAAGTGCTGTCATTCTTCCCGGCGTGACAATAGGGAATAATTCAACCATAGGAGCAGGCGCGGTTGTTACAACCGATATTCCTTCCAACTCCATCGCTGTGGGGATACCAGCAAGGGTGATAAAAAGGAAATAATGGTAATAGATGACATAAAGAGTTCTTTTAAGAATTATTCCTTCGTCGTTCTCGGAACAATACTTAAGGCGCTTGTCGGTTTCGGTTGCCTGCTCATCATAACACACATCCTTTCACCTGCCGACTACGGAAGATTGAACCTGTTCTTTATGGTCACTTCCCTTGGGAGCATTCTACTCGGCTGGACACAAGCGGCTGTCGTCCGATTTGGCAAGGAGGGGATGCTCGAGCGAGAAGGATTCCATAAGGCCTTATCTAATATTCTGTTTCTTGTCCTCGTCATTTTTTCTGTTGCCCTCGCTCTCTTTCTCGCCTTTCGTGGGAAAGTAATAAACTATGTCGGCTTCACCCACTCGGGATTTTCTGTCGTTCTGCTCTTCCCTCTTTACTGTTTTTTCTCCTCGGCAAACCAGATACTTCTGCGCTTCTTCCAGACAGATGGTAAATTTTCCCTCTATTCTTTTCTCCCGCCCTTATCCCGTGTCATCCAGATTGTGCTTCTTGCTCTTGCCTTCTCCGGGGCGATAAAGGGTGAATTAACCAGTATCCTGTGGATAATAACCGTCGCAGAGATAGCCATCTTCCCTGTGCCTGTCCTCTTCTACATCAGGCGGTTTCTGCCACTCAAGCTCTCATCCAGCTGGACAAAGGAGATACTCCTCTTTGCCGCTCCTCTTTTCCTCTCCAGCGTCTCAGGGTATATCCTCAACTTCATCGACATATTCATTATAAACCATTTCCTCTCCAAGGATATGGTCGGCTATTATTCACTCTACTACAAGCTGTTTGAATACCTCGCCCTTATTCCTTCTCTCACTATCTCCATCACATATCCGATTTACACAACCCTTCATCTCGAGAAGAAAGATAACCTGCTCAAGCAGTATATTGAAAGGATAAACCCTGTATTCGTATTTGCAGGGTCAACTGTTCTGGGAATTGTGCTTATGTTTCACAGGGAAATTCTCTCCATCTTTGGCAGCCAGTTCACCGCCAACAGTGGCACATTTGCAATTCTTGTGTTTGTTGTGGCACTGCGGCTTATAGGACATCCTGTTTCGCCTATATTCTCAACACATAAACTCACCAAACAGGCGATGTATGCAACCGTCATTATGAGCATAGCAAATATCATTTTAGACTTTCTGCTCGTGCCTTGTCTGGGGATAACAGGTGCCGCCGTCGCAACAGGAATATCGTTCCTTCTCGCCACAAGCATCTGCATATCGCTCATAAAGAAACACACGGGAATAAGCGTCTGGAACGGCTATCCGCAGATACTACCGGCTTTGCTTGTCCTTCTGGTAGCAGTATCCGTTGACAACCTCCCGGTAAGAATTATATTATCGGCATTATTGCTTGCTCTTTTCTACACTATCGCAAAGAGAGATGGCATATTCGGCGAGGATACGAGATACATCCTGGAGAAGATAGATATGCCAGCTCCTGTAAAATCACTGGTGCTTAAATTCTTCCAGCCCTGAATGAGGGGATATGAGCAAGGGGACAAAGCCTATCATCTGGTGTTTCTGGCCCTGGTCAGGTATGTGGAGTATGGGTAAGGGTGCAGGGACTTCTATTTGTTATCGCAGCCTGGAAGCTATGCTCGATGCGGGATACGAGGTTCATCTCTTTGCAAAAAACGATGGACTATCCAGAAGAGAAGAGAGCTGTGAGGGTATTCATATCCATCGCTTCAATGTCCCTATGGGAGAGCTTATCCATTCCCTCCAGAATTTCATCGGAAAGGTGAAGCCGTTCAGGATTATCAATATCACCGTCCTTCAGATTCTCTACTATCTTCTATACACCTCTGCCGAGATGCAGCTCGGAATCAGGGAGGGTAAGAAGAGGCAGCCCTCTCTTATTTACGCCTTCAGCACATACGATGTTCTCTCTGTATTTCTTCTTTCAAGACGGTTCAATGTGCCAAATATCACCCGCCTCTTCGGGATATGGGAAGGGCAGCTTATTCTGAAATCTCCATCGCAGATTATATTCAAATGGCAGACTGCCCTCGCTTTTCTCATTCCCTCGACATACCTGATAATAACCGATGATGGCACCCAAGGCGATAAGGTGGCGCAGAAGTTTGCCGTTTCAGCAGGCAGGCTCCGTTTCTGGCGGAACGGTGTAGATATAAACGCTTGCAGCCTCGACTCTAACCCCGAATTACTGCTAAACAAACTCGGCATTCCCCAATCGACCAAGATAGTCCTTACCGCAAGCCGACTGGATACCTGGAAGCGTTTAGATAGGGTGATAGGGGCAGTTCCTTATGTCGCTTCGGAGATTGAGAATGTCTTATTTGTCATACTCGGCGATGGGAACGAGAAGGGGAATCTGGAAAAACTCGCACATTCACTCGGTGTGGAGAAATCCGTGCGATTCACAGGCATCATCCCGAACAAAACCGTCCCGGAATTTATGAAAGCAGCCGATATCTTCGTCTCCACAAATGATTTAAGCAATGTCTCAAACGGACTGCTTGAGGCAATGTCCTGTGGGAAATGCATTGTAACATTGGATACAGGCGATACGAAAAAATTGATACAGAACAATATAACAGGAAAGCTTGTTCCCACAGGAGAGGAAGAAAAAATCGTAAAAGGGCTGGCAGATGCTATTGTAAATGTGCTAAAAGACGACAAGCTCAGAGCAAAGCTGGGTGAAAACGCCAGAAAATATGCGGAAGAGAATTTTTACTCCTGGGAGAAGAGAATGAATATGGAACTGGAGCTTATCGAGGAGGCAAGAAAAGAACGGAAAAGAGGATAATCGATACGGAAGATAGGCTAACAGAATACTACGAGGAGACAGCAAGGCTCGACACCGGAGTTTTCAACCCGACAATGAGAGTCGCCCTCATCATATACGGTTTCCTCCCTGTGCACATCGGCGGAACGGAGGTCGCTACATACCATATCGCAAGGCATCTAATAAATGAAGGGCACGAGGTTCACATAATAACCATACACGACAGCGGACTTCCGAAAGAGGAAATAACGGACGGAATATATATCCATCGGATAAGCAATCGATTCAGGCAAAGAAGAGTTACGAACTGGCTCTTCCGACTGGGTGCATTGAAGAAGATAGCCGAAATCAACCCTGATATCATCCACTGCCAGGATATATGGTCGGGAATAATAGGACTCATATCAAAGAGGCTTCTGGGGAAACCATACATCACCTGCGGGCAGGGAACAGATATCTACTCCAGCTGGAAACACAAAAAAACGGTAACAAAGATTGTATCAAAAAACGCCGACGCAGTCATCGCACTGACAGAGGATATGAGAAAAAGATTGCTCGATATATACAAAAGGGAGGTCTATATTGTCCCAAACGGAATTGAACTCGCCCGGTTCGAGGGTATATCGAGGGAGAACACCAGAAAAAACCTGGGTATAAAGAGCAGCGAGAAGATTATCCTGTTTGTCGGGACACTGCGTCCTGTTAAAGGGGTAAAATACCTTATAAAAGCGATGAAAACCGTCTTTGAAAAACAGCACGATGCAAGGCTCTTCATCGTCGGGAGTGGAAAAGAAGAAGAGAGCCTGAGAACCCTTGCAAGAGAGCTGAATATAGAAAAGCAGATAACCTTTGTAGGAAGGGTGGAAAACGAGTTGGTCCCGGAGTATATGGCGGCAGCGGACATATTCGTTCTGCCAAGCCTCAGGGAGGGGATGAGCGTGGTGATACTCGAAGCTATGGCATCCGGCTTGCCAATAATCACGACAGATACCTGCGGGATGTCAGAGATTATCAGAGAGGGCAGAAATGGGCTCCTTGTCGAGCCAAAAAAACCGGAGCAACTCGCCGAAAAAATCTTATTGCTTTTGCAAGATGAGAACCTAAGAAGAGAAATCTCAACGAATAACAAGGAGAATGCAAGAAAATATAACTGGGAAAACATCACGGCTGAACTAAAAAAAATATACTACAAGGTTCTTGGAAAATAAAGGGGGATATATGGCAGGCTATCTTATAACAGGCGGAGGCGGTTTTATCGGGTCGAACATAACGCGATATCTTGTCGAACGCGGAGAGAAGGTGCGTATCTTAGACAATTTCTCCACCGGTAAGCGCGAGAACCTGGCAGGGCTCGAGGGGAAAATCGAGCTTGTCGAGGGGGATATTCGGGAGGTATTCACCGTTGTGCGCTCGCTGGAGGGGATAGATTACATCCTCCATCAGGCGGCACTACCTTCTGTTCCACGCTCGGTGGCAGACCCACTCACGACAAACAATGTCAACCTCATTGGGACTTTGAACCTGCTCGAGGCGGCAAAGGATTTCCCGATAAAACGGCTCGTCATCGCCTCATCATCATCGGTCTACGGTGACACGGACAGTCTCCCTAAGAAGGAAAGCCTCACACCGGCACCCCTTTCCCCGTATGCCGCAAGCAAGCTTGCCGTCGAATATTATGCAAAGGTGTTCCACAATGTCTACGGGGTAGAATCGGTCATCCTGCGCTATTTCAACATCTTCGGACCAAACCAAGACCCCACAAGCCAGTATTCTGCCGTTGTCCCGAAATTCATAACGAGCATCCTGCAGGATAAGCCCGTGACAATATTCGGCGATGGCGAACAGTCGAGAGATTTCACCTTCGTTGACAATGTCGTTTCAGCAAATATTCTCGCTGCAAAAGCTGATAGCATCTCCGGGGAAGTAATAAATATAGCATCCGGGGTAGAAACCACGGTGAATGAGCTTATCGAAACAATCGAAACAATCGTCGGGAAGAAGGCAAAAAGGGTATATCTCGCCGAGAGAGCAGGGGATGTCAAGCATTCCTTAGCAGACATCTCAAAGGCAAAAAAACTGCTCGGATACTCTGTTACTACAGACCTCAAGAGAGGGCTAAAAAAGAGCATAGAGTTCTTCAAGAGAGCAGATAGGGAGGTTTGATTATGGCAACAATGATACTCCTCATCGTTGTTATCCTGTTGCTTCTGGCAGTCATACTTATGTTAAAAGGGGCACAAAAGGAAGGCAAAACCGATGTGCTGAGTGCCCAGCTGGAGTCGCTCGAGCGCAATCTCTCCGACAGGATGAACCAGACAACGCTCATCACGAACCGTGTATCCGAGAGCCTCGGAACCTTGAAGGAAAAACTGGGGAACCTGGATTCTCTGAACGAGAGAGTAAATGAGCTGAACGCAATATTCTCCTCTCCAAAACTCCGCGGGGGTATGGGCGAATTCCTGATGGAGAACCTCATCTCATCGGTCATACCAAAGGGTTTCTACGACTTTCAGCACCGGTTTCAATCAGGAGAAACTGTCGATGCGGCAATATTCTTAGGCGAGAGAATAGTCCCTGTCGATTCCAAGTTCCCGTTGGAGAACTTCAAGAAAATGCTTACCTCAACCGAAGAGACAGAGAAAGAGCGAGCAAGGAAAGGTTTCTTCAGGGATAGCTACAATCACATAGATGCAATATCGAGGAAATACATAAAGCCTGACGAGGGAACCATCGATTTTGCCCTTATGTATATCCCTGCAGAGAATGTCTATTACGAGCTTCTCGTCAACGGTCCAGAGAAGAACATCTACGAGTTTTCCCTCCAGCGAAAGGTAATACCCGTCTCCCCGTCGACATTCCTCGCCTACCTGCAGACAATATCCGCCGGGATAAAGGGATACCAATTGGAGAAGAATGTCAAGGCTGTCTTGGAGGAACTCTCCTCTCTTCAGCACGAGACAGAGCATCTCGAGAGGCTGTTTGGGACACTCGGCGGGCATATCGAGAATACATCGAAAAAATATTACGAGACGATAAAATGTTTCCAGGATTTCACAACGAGGCTGCGCAATATCCTCAAGGTATGAATTCTCTATCGAAAGCAGATTAAAAGCAATCTTACCCCTTGAAAAATTCCAAAAGTTTGCTATCTTGAAAGGGTATGAAAAGGGCAATCGCAGTTATCCTCGGTTTCAGCTTTTTCTTGCTTGCTATGTTCTCGCTCCTGACATACATAAAACCTGCTAAGGAGAAACTCGAGGCGGGTATAGTATCGTCGGGGAAACTGACGGAGAAGTGGGTGAGAGACCACGACCTCTCTCTTCGGGAGGCAATGTATTATGAGAAGCTCCCCAATGGGGCTGTGAAATGCCATCTCTGCCCGTGGGAGTGCACAATCCCTGAGGGTGAACGGGGGATATGCGGGGTGAGGGCAAACATAGACGGCACCCTGCGGACGCTTGTCTATGGCAAGCCTGTCGCCGTGCACATCGACCCGGTAGAGAAGAAACCGGTCTTTCATTTCCTGCCGGGGACAAAGGCTTTCTCGATTGCGACAGCCGGCTGCAACCTTGGATGCATCTTCTGCCAGAACTGGACTATCTCACAGATAAAGCCAGAGGACGCTGTCCACTATAACCTTCCACCCGAGGAGGCAGTCAGGCAGGCAAAGGCCGCCGGATGCTCATCCATCGCATACACCTACTCCGAGCCGTCGATATTCTACGAGTATATGCTCGAGACATCGAAGCTCGCGCACAAGGAGGGGCTAAAGAACATCTGGGTGACAGCAGCATTCATAAACGAGGAACCTCTGCGAGAGCTTTGCAAATACATCGACGCAGCAAATATCGACCTGAAGGGAATAACAGAGGATTACTACCGGGAGTATGTCAAGGGGCAACTCGCCCCTGTGCAGAAGAGCATCAAGATAGCCTGCGAGGAGGGGGTATCTGTCGAGATAACAAACCTTATTATCCCTGGAGGGAATGACTCCGAGAAGGATATAAGGAAGCTCTGCCAGTGGATATACGACAACCTTGGCCCCGATGTGCCTCTGCATTTTTCGAGGTTCTTTCCCCACTATAAGCTGACCGACCGTCCACCGACACCGCTTAAAACCCTCCTGCGTGCGAGGGAAATAGCAAAAGAGGTCGGGATTCGGTATGTCTATATCGGCAATGTCCCCGGCACAGAATACGAGACGACATACTGCCCAAAATGTGGCAAGGAGCTCGTTGTCCGGCGAGGCTTCTGGATAGAGAAGAACCTCATAAAGGATGGAAAGTGCCCATACTGTGGAGAGAAAATCCCAGGGGTATGGGAATAGAATGAAACCTCCCGTCCTCATAATAGACGATGAGAAGCTCCAGAGGGAACTTGTCTCCGGTTTCCTGAAAGAAAACGAATATCCTGTCTTCGAGGCAGGAACACTCGCCGAAGCGAAAACTATCCTCTCCAGCCAGTATATTGGCATCGCTCTCGTCGACCGCAGACTCCCCGACGGAGACGGTGTGGAGTTTATAAAGGATATGAAACAGCTCTCCCCTCACACCGTATTTGTCGTTATAACAGCCTATGGGGATATCCCATCCACCGTTAAGGGAATGAAGGATGGAGCAGTCGATTACATCGAGAAGCCTGTTAACCTGAAACATCTCCTCGAGATACTCAAAAGCTCATCCGAACTGCTATTTTTACGGGAGGATATAAAGAAGGTAGAGGAGGTAGCAATCTCGCTGCCGGACTACTTCATCTGCCAATCACCTGCTATGAGACATATCCTTTCCCTTGTCTCCCGTGTCGCACCGACAGAGACAAGCATCCTGCTCGAAGGTGAAACAGGGGTCGGCAAGGAAATGGTCGCAAGACTCGTTCACAAGCTTTCACCAAGGAAGGATGGAGCATTCGTCCCTGTGAACTGTGCTGCAA
>Ga0180301_10003257_pt1 | contig 12702 bp, 11 predicted proteins | sample GuaBasSediGuay16_FD_121797 | JGI IMG/M metagenome (GOLD analysis project Ga0180301, IMG submission 121797) | Subseafloor sediment microbial communities from Guaymas Basin, Gulf of California, Mexico - Guay16, Core 4569-2, 12-15 cm | ecosystem: Environmental > Aquatic > Marine > Hydrothermal...
AGTTTCGATGGGTTTCCCACAGGTTCAAGCCCCGAGTCCTTCATCTCAAAGACCCCGATCTCGTTCGTGGGGCCGAAACGGTTCTTGACGGCCCGCAGTACCCGGAAGGCATGCCCCCCCTCTCCCTCGAAGTAGAGCACGGTGTCCACCATGTGTTCCAGCACCTTCGGTCCGGCAATTGCGCCCTCCTTGGTCACATGCCCGATGATGAACACGGGCACCCCCGATTTCTTGGCCAGCATCATAAGCCGGGAGGCCACCTCGCGGACCTGCCCCACGCTACCCGGGGCGGAAGCCAGAGATTGGGTGTACAGGGTTTGGATGGAGTCCACGGCTGCCAGGGCAGGTCCCAGGGTCTCGAGGCGTTGGAGGAATTCCTCGAGACAGGTCCCCGCCACGATGAACAGGTTTTCGGCCGCCACCCCGAGGCGGTCAGCCCGCAACTTGATCTGCTGGGGAGACTCTTCCCCCGAGAGGTAGAGGGCCACGTGCCCCTCAAGCGCCAGACGGTGGAGTACCTGAAGGACCAGGGTGGATTTTCCGATCCCCGGATCTCCACCGATCAGGACCAGGGATCCGGGAACGAGCCCTCCGCCCAGTGTCCGATCGAATTCCTCCAGACCGCTCCGCAGCCGCATGACCGGTTCCATGGGGATCTCCTGCACGGGCATGGGTTCGGTCATGGAGGATGCCTCTTCCCTGATTCCCGGCGGCGGAGATGCCTCTTCCACCATGGTGTTCCATCTGCCGCACCCGGGACACCGGCCCAGCCACTTAAGGGTCTGGAAACCGCATTCCCTGCACACGTGAACGGAACGGTTTTTTTTCGTCATAGGGTTCACTCCAAGACGGAGGGGGAATTTGGAAGGCACCGCGGTACCCCCATTTCTCTTCCCATACCAGGATCTCGAGGAAAAATCAAAATCCCGGGGAAGCCAAGCCTCCATCCTCTCCTGACACGGCCGGCCTTTTCCCTGTTTGGTATGGACATCGAGGGGGGTTCGTGCTATTGGGTGTTCCCACGCAAAAATGCGTCCCGGCCGGGCGTGACTCAAACCCGAGACGCCTTGCGATCCCTCGGCCCTCAGGGAGGACAGCCCAGATGGTTCTGAGCCTGATGCGCAAGCATGCGAAGTCGTGGTTGATCAAGTTTCTGATAGCCATTATCGCTCTTGTGTTCATTTTCTACTTCGGCTACTCGTTCACTTCGAGGCGAGCGGTGAAGGTGGCCCAGGTCAACGACGAGGTCATCACGGGGCTCGAATTCCAGAAGACCTACCGCGATATGCTCGAGGCCCTGCAACGGCAATACCGGGACATGTGGAACGACAATCTGATCCGAACCTTTGACCTGAAAGGCAAGGCATTCAATACCCTGGTTGAGCAGAAACTGATCAACCAGGAGGCGCGTAGGCTGGGATTCGAGATCACCGAGGACGAACTGAAACAGACTATCATGAATTATCGGGCCTTCCAGGTGAACAATCAATTCGATGTGGGTCGGTACCGCGCGATACTGAGCAGAAACGGGATGAAACCGGAGGATTTCGAGGACAGCATGGCCCAGGAACTCCTGCGGCGCAAGCTGCGGGAGTTCCTCCTGACCTTTTCGCCCGTGACGGAGAAGGAAAGCTGGAGCCATTTCACCTTTGCCAACGAGAAGGTGCAGATCGCCTACATCCTGTTTCGCCCCGAATCATTCAAGAAATCCGTGAAGGTCACCGAGGAGGAACTTGCCTCGTTTTTCAAACAGCACGTGGAGAATTACCGGGTCCCTGAAAAGATCAAGGTCTCTTATTTGGAACTGGATCCCAAGGACTTCGAGGACAAGGTCGCTATCGATGATCAGAGGATCCGGGAATATTACGAATACAACATCGAAACCTTCAGGGAGAAGGAGCGGGTCAGGGCACGCCACATCCTGTTTCGGCTCAAGGAGGGTGCCGAAAAGAGCGAGGAGGAGCGTGTGCGAAAAAAGGCGGAGTCCGTTCTCAAGCAGGCAAGGGAAGGAGAGGATTTCGCCGAGCTGGCCCGCAAGTACTCGGAAGGCCCCACCGGACCCAAAGGGGGAGACCTTGGCTATTTCCAGCGGGGCACCATGGTGAAGGCCTTCGAAGAGGCCGCCTTTGGCCTGAAAAAGGGTCAGGTGAGCGATCTCGTCAGGACCCCTTTCGGCTACCACATCATCAAGGTGGAGGACGTCAAGAAGGCCCGGACCAAGCCCCTGGAGGAGGTCCGTGAGCAGGTGAAAAAGATCCTGGTCAGGAACGCCGCCGCCGAACTGGCCCATGAAAAGGGGCTTACTTTGATGGACCAGATGCCCTACGACGTGGACCTGGACGCCTACGCCGCCGAGCACGGGATCAAGGCCAAGACTTCCGCGCCTTTCTCAAAAGACGAACCGATCCCGGGCGTGGGCGGTACGGCCAAGCTTCGGGAGTCGCTCTTCGCCCTGGAAAAACGAGAGACGAGCGATTTGATCGAACAGGGGGGCAAGTTCTACATTTTCCAGGTGGTGGAGAGGATTCCTTCTTTTCTCCCGAAACTGGCCACGGTGCGAAAGGACGTGGAGGGGGACTGCGTGTCTGAGCGGGCTGCGGCTGCGGCTCAAAAAGCGGCCCGCGGGTTCCTGGAAAAGGTCCGGGCCGGAGGAGACTGGGAGACCTTGGCCAAGGAGCAGGGACTCAAGCCGGTCAAGACCGGCTTTGTCGGAAGGCAGGGGGGCGTTCCGGGCATCGGCGCTGCTGGAGAACTTCAAGAGACCGCTTTCAAGCTCGGAGCTGAGCGGCGGTATCCGGATCGCGTCTTCCCCACGCCGAGGGGTTCGTACGTGATCCGCTGGGAGGCGTACCAGCCCCCCGACAAGGAGAAATACGCCAAGGAGAAAGTGCGCTTCGAGCAGATGCTCTCCCAGGCAAAGCAGTCGAACCTCTTCCGGCGGTGGCTGGAGGCCCTCAAGGGCGTGGCGCACATCGAAGTCCTGGCACCGGAGATCCTGAATCAGCCCAGGGGATAGAGGTGCGAGCCCCGAGCAGGTGGGAGGTGCCTTGGGGGGAGCCGGGGATCAGGGCGCTTCGCGGATCGGATACTTCCTGCCGCCGAGTGGAAGTACGAACGTGCCTTCCTCCTCCCGGATATGGGCGGCCACCTGGTAGTAGGCCTGTCGGGTGAACCGGGCCGGAAACATCTCGTTCTTCACTTTGCAGTAGAGGACGTTTCCATCACCCACCCAGAGCGTTTCCGGGGCCAGAGCCTCCAGGGTGTCGTCACTCAACCTAATCAAGATGCGTTCATTCCCGCCGGTGCCTCCCGGATCGTAGTCCACGCTCCGCACCACGAAGGCGGTGTCTTCCACCTCCACGTAACAGCGTTGACCCCGCCAGGTGATCACATAGCGTCCCCGGGCGTCCAGTTCCATGTGTTCGTAAAACATCCGGATCACGTCACGGTGGATCATCTCAACGCCCTGGTGGTACCATCTGCCCTCCTTGTCGATGAAGATGAGACAGGGGGGCAAGGTATCGGCTTCGTCTTTTCCATTCACGGTCTTTTTCTCCTGCGGCCCCGTTTTCTCCGCCCCACCGGCCGAGGGACGGGGGGTGCGATGCCTCTTTCCTCGAGCCAGGCCCGGGCCTCCTGGTGCAGGTCTTTGAGCGGAGACCGGATCATGATCGTCTTGTACATCTCGATTTCAGCCAGCTCGTCGCTTAGCCCAAGGCAGTGAGAGAGTCTGCCCGCCTGCCTGGGGTGTGCCGCCACCAGCCGTTTGAAGGCCCGAATGTCTTTTTTTCTCAGCACCCGGTTCATGCTCCGGTGAAATTCGGCAAAACCTCGTTCGTATTCCCGCTCGTCCATGGGTGATGAGAGTCCCTCCTTCGCAAGGAACAGGGCCGCGCCCTGGGCCGACCTCCGATCAGGATGACCCTTGCCCGGCGTGAACGGCGGCTGTCTGGGTTTTGGCCCACCGTTCCAGGAAATTCAAGACCTGTTCCGCATACTGCCGGGGGTAATGTTCATGGATGTTGTGGCCGCACTTGGGGAACACGGCGAGTTCCCCTGCGGGAAGATGCCGGTAAAGGGCCAGGCCCTGTTCGACCTCGAAAAAGTACCCGCGGTCCGGGTACATGACCAGGACCGGACAAGAGATCTCACCCAGCAGCGGCCGTAGGTCGAAGACGCCCCGGCCGTAGGCGCCTCCGTACCGGCTGCAGAGGTTGAAAAAGGCCTCGGCGCGTTCCGGTCCGTGCCACCGGACATATTTTCGTTGGATCTCCGACGTCAATCCCCGGAAGGAATCGGGAAATTTTTCCCGGTTGAAGATTTCCATGGACGTCTTGCTGAAACATAGGGTGCTGGCCATGGTGAGTGTTCGGACCCTGTGGGGATGGGCCAGGGTGAAATCCACGCCGACCACGCCCCCCTCGCACTGACCGACTATGTGAAAGTCTCCTATGCCCAAGATGTCCAGAAGTTCCTCCATGGCGGCCACGCTCTCTTCACGAAACCGGGGGCCGGTGTAATACCCCTCGAAGTCGGGACCCTCCTCGGATCTTCCGTATCCCCTCCGATCGTACAGGATGACGCGGTAGCCCTCTGCCGTCAGGATCGGAAAAATCTCTTCCCACATCATGGCACAGGAAAACCCGTTGTGTAGCAACACCAGGCTTTCACCCTCGCCGTGGGTTTCGTAATAGGTCCTGATACCGCGGATGGTCATGAAGGGCATTGCAATAGCCTCTCTGTGCCGGGAATCGGGGCAGTGCCTTCAGATACACGGTCCCGCAACCGCTCAAATAATTGGTCAAGGCCGGTATTTCAAGCATAAAATGGATCCGGCTCGACTCTCGCTGTTCATTCGGAGGCAGTGAAATCCAGATGGATGCAGTGGGCGGGGCAAACGTTGTCGGCGCAGGCGGGAAGAAGCCCCTGGTCGAGCCTCTCCCGGCACAGGTCGCATTTGAAAACCTCACCCGTATCAGCGTCCACGGCCACCGCCCCGTAGGGGCAGGCCTCCACGCAGGCTCCGCACCCCGTGCAGAGTTCCGAGTCGATCGTTACTATGCCCGTGTCCAGGACCGAGAAGGCCTCTGTGGGGCAGGCCTCCAAGCAGGCCGGCTCCTCGCACTGGCGGCATACCCTGACCCTGTAGATAAAGTGGGGCTTACCACCGCGCCACTCGGGCCCCTCCTCCGTCACCGCGATGAGTCTGACGCCGGCGGGCGTATCCTTTTCTTGTTTGCAGACCACCTCGCACGTCCTGCATCCCCAGCAGGCCTCCTCGTCGATACAGAGAGAAAAACGTCTCACGGCCTTCTCCTCTAAATAAATACCACCAGTAAACTGGTGGTATTTATTTGCAGGACGAAACTTCATGCGTCAAGGGGGTTTTATTATTGATTTAAGGGAAGCCTTTCCACTGGCCCTTCCTCCGTCAGATGCGTCTTGACATCGCCGGGGCGGTTGCTTAACAATGCTTACGAGCGAATTCGAAGAGATTTCAGGATGCTATTCATACCGGAAGGGGGACGAGACATGGCGGATGCCGAAGGATTGCAGGAGGCGCGCGGCGCGGCGGAGATGGGCCCCGGCGTCGGCCCCGGGGCGGGCAAACGGATCAAGGGGATGGACCGGATCGATTGGGGAATGCGAAATCGTCTATCCCGCCTGTTGGGGTCTGACGGCAGGTGCCAGTTTCTGCCCATCGACCACGGCTATTTCCAGGGCCCCACCCGGTGTCTGGAAAGGCCGGGAGAGACCATCAGGGACCTGCTGCCGTATGCGGACGGACTCTTCGTCACGAGGGGCGTTCTGAGAAGTTGTGTGGATCCGGATATCACCACGCCGATCATTTTACGCGTCTCGGGAGGGACCAGCGTCGTGGGGGAAGACCTTGCCAACGAGGGCGTCACCGTATCGGTGGAGGAGATGATCCGCCTGAACGTGGCCGCGGTGGGTCTTTCAATCTTCGTGGGGAGTGCGTATGAGAAACAGACGCTTCAGAACCTGGCGGACCTGGTGGATGCCTGTGAGGATTACGGCATTCCGGTAATGGCGGTCACCGCCGTGGGAAAGGAGCTTGAAAAAAGGACGGCCAGGTATCTGGCCCTCTCCTGCCGCATCGCCGCCGAACTGGGCGCAAAAATCGTCAAGACCTATTATTGTGACGAGGACTTCGACAAGGTTACCAACGGATGCCCGGTGCCCGTGGTGATTGCAGGGGGTCCCAAGTGCGAGACGGAACAGGAGGTTTTCGCCTTCGTGCATGACGGCATCCAGAAAGGAGCCATCGGCGTGAACCTGGGACGCAACGTGTGGCAGCATCCGCATCCGGTGGCCATGATGCGGGCTCTGAACGCCATCATCCACCGGCAATGCGGTCCGAAGGAAGCCGGGGAACTCTTCGAGGCGGTACGAAGGGGAGGGGCCTGAGGTGGTTTTCACACGAGGGGTCCGGGAGCGGCCGGTGGGAGACCGAAAAACCATGCGTGTCCTGATGTATTACAGTAACGCAGATGTGCGCGTGGAAGAGGTCCCGGTCCCCCGGCCGGGACCCGGTGAACTTCTGATGAAAGTCGAGGCCAGTGGGATTTGCGGCAGCGATGTGATGGAATGGTACCGTCGGGACAAAGTCCCCCTGGTCCTGGGTCATGAAGTGGCGGGAGAAGTGGTGGAAGTGGGGGCGGGGGTGGAGCGCTTCAGTAAAGGAGACCGCATCGCGGCGACCCATCATGTCCCCTGCAACACCTGCCATTACTGTCTGAACGGCCGTCACACGGTCTGCGACACTCTGCTTCGCGGCACCCATTTTCACCCGGGCGGATTCTCCGAATATCTTCTGATTCCCGCCATCAACGTGGATCGGGGGGTCTTTCCCGTCCCCGGGCATGTCTCCTACGAGGAGGCTTCGTTCATGGAACCCCTGGCCTGCGTATTGCGGGGGCAGCGCAACGCGGGGTTCCGACCCGGCTCGTGTGTGTTAGTGCTGGGGACCGGCATCTCCGGACTCCTCCACGTGGCCCTGGCCCGCAATCTGGGAGCGGGACTGGTGGTGGGGGCCGACACGATTCCCTATCGCCTCGAGATGGCCTCTACAGTGGGGGCACACCATACCCTGGAGGCGGACGACCGCCTTGGGGAAGCCCTCAGGTCGGTAAATCAAGGGCGTCTTGCGGATCTGGTGATCATATGTTTCGACGGGTTTATTCCTCTGGCCCTCCGGTGTGTGGAGCGCGGAGGTACGGTGCTCTTCTTTGCCGGTGCCGCCGAAGGCGCCGCCATGCCCGGCACCATCAACGACCTGTTTTGGAGAACGGAAATCACCCTGACGAGCACTTATGCGGGGAGCCCTTACGATTGCTCCGTGGCCATGGATTTAATCGGGGCAGGTGTCGTACCCGTGAAATCACTGATTACCCATCGGTTGTCCCTGGATGAGGCCACGGGGGCATTCCGAGAGGTCTGCGATCCCGTATGCCACCAGTGCGTCAAGGTGATCGTGGAACCCCACAAGGGTTGAAAAAAGAAAAGAGGGATCTTCGCCCGCCGCGACCGGAGAAGGTGGGGGGGTCCGTTTTTCGCGACGGGCCTCGGGCGGGCACAAATCGCACACCCCGAAAAAGGAGGATGCCATGAGTTCCAATACACAATCCGCGTCTCCTGATTTTGAGAAGGCACTGGCCGTGGGGCGACCCCCCAACATAGTTCGGCTGTTCCCGCACTCACGGGCTCTCATCGTGAGCGGAAAGGTGATCGACCGGGCTCTCATGGCCAAGGGAAAGGCTATGACCATAGCGGCCAACGGGCGGAACCACTTCGTCATCAGGGGAGCCCTGAGAGCTGCGGCAAAGGCCAATGCCGCCATCATCCTGGAAATAGCCAAGTCCGAAGGAGGCGGTGCCGCTTATTGCGCCGTCAATTTCTGGAATCTGGCACGCCAGGTGGACGCGATATGCAACGAACTGGGTATCACCGTCCCCGTGGCCGTCCACGCGGACCACTACGGCATCAAGGGCGAAAAGGACGTCGAGGCGGCCAAGGTGGAAATCCCATCCATGTTCGATGCAGGGATCACCTCCATCGCCATCGACGCATCTCACCTGCCCGACGACCAGAACCTGTTGGCCAGCATCAACCTGAGCCCTCTGGTGCCTCCCTGGGCCGGGTACGAGACGGAAGTGGGAGAGATCAAGGGAAAGGAGGGGCTTTCCACCGTGGATGAGGCCCTTTTCCTGGTCCGCGGCCTCAATGCCCATGGCATTTTTCCTGACTGGATAGCCCTGAACAACGGGACCACCCATGGTATTGAGGCGAGCGACAGCGGTATCCAGGTCCCGCTCACCGCTCAAATCCACGAGGCACTGGTTCCTTACAAAGTTTCCGGTGCCCAACACGGCACTTCCGGGAACAGCTCGGAGCGGCTCCGGCGCATCGCACGGGAGACCCGGACCACGAAGGCCAACGTGGCCACCGCATTGCAGATGATCACCTGGGGTGTCAAGGTAAACGAGTTCGGCAATGCAATGCTGGATGAAAACGGTGACTTCGTCAAAGTCTCCGGAGAAGGCGTAAGCGACGGGTTATGGGAAGAGATGGTGGCCTACGCCAGGGCCCAGGGGCTGAAGGCGGGCGACTACAAGAAGCTCAACCTGCCCTTTGAGAACAGGCTCCACGGCCAGCCGGCGGAGGTTCGCGAGCGGATGGTTGAGGGAGTCGAGGCGTTCGTCTACGACCTGTTGGTGAACGTGTTCAATGCCCGGGACACGGCCCCCCTGGCCGTCGAGGCGATCCTGAAGGCGGGTTCCTATGACCTGGGGCCCAAGGCGGGTCGCATCGAGGACCCGGCGGAGTGGACCGAAGAGAAGATTCGGGAGAAGGCCGCTTCTCTTGACGTGGACAAGGGTCCCGGGGGCGATTTCGATGACTGACCTGGTTCCGGGCGGTCCCCGCCCGGGGCTCTTGCAGGAGGCGGCGCATGAACCGAGGGTCCACCCCCGTGACTCAGCCCTGGATCCGCGACATCCGGGAAGGAGAATCGGTCCGGGGCCGATACCACGTGGCTGAAAAGCGCGTGGGCACCACCCGCAGGGGTGATCTTTTCATAAGCATGACCCTGTCGGATCGCACCGGCCGGATGGAGGCCAAGGTGTGGGACCGCGCCGAGGCCATTTCCCCTCTGTTCAAACAGGGGGACGTGGTGGAGGTGGAAGGCAAAGCGGGGGCCTATCGCGATCAGATCCAACTGACCCTGTCGGATCTGAGGAAAGTGGAAGACACCCCCGATCCCTCGCTTTTTTTGGAAACGGCGCCGGAGGAGCCCGCCAGGATGGTCTCCGCCTTAAAGAACGTCCTTGGTACCGTGGACAACCGGCACCTGAAGGCCCTCACGGACCGTTTCGTCCTGGACCCCCGGTTCATGGCGTCCTTTTGCAGGGCGCCCGCCGCCAAGAATTTTCACCACAACTACCTGGGCGGTCTCCTGGAACACACGCTGTCCGTGTGTGAGACGGCCCGGCAGGTGGCCGGGCAATACGCGCGTCTGGACGGGGACTTGCTGGTCACGGGCGCCTTCCTTCACGACATTGGAAAGATTCGGGAGTACGAGGTGACTTCCGGCATCGAATATACCGATGAAGGACGACTCCTCGGGCACCTGGCGCTGGGGGCGGCCATGCTGGAAGAGCGCCTGGCCGGGATGAAGGATTTTCCAGCGGACCTAGCCCTGCGCCTCAAGCATATGATCCTAAGCCATCACGGCCAGTTCGATTTCGGCTCCCCCAAGAGGCCCAAGTTCCTGGAGGCATTTGCGCTCCACCTCATCGACGACCTGGATGCAAAGATGAACGGGCTGGGCAGATTCCTGGATCAGGATCCCAAGGAGGGGGCCTGGACGGAATATAACCGCATGTTCGACAGGTACCTGCTCAAAGGCAGGGTGAGGAGTGGTGAGCCCTCTGAAGGCCCGAAAACGGAGGATTCCGGAGAGAGGCAGGAACGCCTCTTCAGGGCGGATGTTTGAACGCGTATCCTGAAGTGTTCACCGAGGGCGTATGAAAAAGTACACCGTCGGGCGGAAAGATGTTTGAAATGGGCTGAAATCATGGCTGTTTTTTTTTTGGCATATGGCTTGCATGCCTATTAGGGTGAAGCCCGGGGCCCAGGAACAAGGGCCCTGTGGAGCATCAACCCATAGCGCGGAGGTCCAGTTTCCAAATGGAAGACCTCTTCTTCATCAGCTTTATTTTGGGCGTGATCGGAATCGGCCTCGCCACGGCCCTGGTCCTGATTCGGGAAAGAAGAATGCGTACCGCAAAGGCTCGCCCCAAGTCCCGGGAGACGGCCCACATCTACTTGCCCGCCGTTCGTTCATGACCCCGGGCATTACACGTTACGCGCCCTCTGCTTTTCCGCCTTCAGCCGTCTCCCCGCACACGCGGTTTCTCCCCGATTCCTTGGCCCGGTAAAGGGCGCGGTCCGCCCGATCGATGAATTCGGCGGCCTCCTCCGGGGGCCTGTAAGTGGCCACGCCAATGGACAGGGTGATGACGCCGACGTACTCCCCCGTATCCTTTCTTCTCCACTGCTTGGCCTCGAACCGGGCCCTGATCTGCTCGGCCAGTGCCAGTGCGCCTTTATGGGATGTCTCCGGGAGGACCGCCGCGAATTCCTCCCCTCCGAAACGGGCCACCAGGTCCTTACCCTTGACCTCGTTCTTGATCATCTGAGCCGTGGTTCGGATGACTTTATCTCCAACCAGGTGTCCGTGTCTGTCATTGACACGTTTGAAGAGATCGATGTCCATGAGGACCAGGGACAGAGGTGTTCCTTCCGCGCCTGCCTTGTCCATGGCCTGGGCCAGTCGCTCGTCGAAGGCCCGGCGGTTGGCCACTCCGGTCAAGGCGTCGGTGGTGGCTTCCCTGCGCACCCTTTCCAGGTCCTTCCGCAGGACCTCGATCTCCCGGGAGGTCGCTTCCAGCCGACCCCGGAGACCCTCGCTGGATGATTCCATGGTACGGGTCTCGGAACGGATGCTCTCCACGATCTGGCGGATCACCGCAGGGTCGATGGTCTCCGCGAGACGGTCCGAGAGCCCGGCCAGGGCTTCGCCATACCTGGAGATTTCCCCGCCGGTCCGGGAAAGGTGCTTCAGCATGTCTGCGATGATCCGTTTGAATTCAGTGCGGACGCGTTCTATGACCGACTGATCCTCTTCCGCCACGTAAGAGTTGTAGAGGTCCTTGTTCACCTCGTCGGTAATGGGTCTGGAGTTTTGCAGGAAGTCTTCTATGACTTTCTTGAGGTCCTGGTTCCTGCCGGATACGTACTCATACCATACCGCGTAGTTGATGGGGTCTACCGGTACACTCAGTTTGCCCATGTGCCGAAGGGCCATTCGTAGGTATTCGCTGGATTGGTGAAGAGAATCGGAATAATTCATGGCCTGGTTTCCTCAATTCGTTCTTGTTGGGGTGGTCGCCACAATCGCCGGCCGCCGGGCCTTCATTTCACGCCCCGGCCGCCATGCTCCTCCGCTGTCCTCAGGCCGCTTGACCGTCAAGGATCTCCCGCATCTTTTCAGCCAGGGTCCTTACGTTAAAGGGTTTCTGGATGAAGCCGCGGCATCCCTGCTCCAGGATTCTCCGGGCCTGTCCGTCTTCGCTGTAGCCGCTTGACAGGAGCACACAGACTCGGGGATCGATTTCCTGCAGTGCCGTGAAGGTCTCTGCGCCTCCCATCCCGGGCATGATCATGTCCAGTATTACCAGGTCGATCCGGTCACGATCCCTTGCGTACGCCTCCAGCGCCTCCTTTCCACTTCGCGCAACCAGGACCTCGTAACCCAGTTCCTTGAGGATCTCTGATCCCACCTCGGTCACCATCTCCTCGTCGTCCACGAGGAGGATGGTCTCCGGTCCCTCAAGGATTCTCCGGACTTCCGCAGGTTCAGGAGCCTGGGCAAGGGCGGCGGTTGCTGCGGCAGGGAGCAGGATCTCGAATTGGGTTCCACGGCGCGGCCGGCTCTGCACATCGATTATGCCCCCGTGGTTTCGAATGATGCCGTACGCTGAGGCAAGTCCCAATCCCGTGCCGCCGCCTTTCTTTTTCGTGGTGAAAAAAGGTTCGAAGATACGGCGTCTCACCTTTTCCTCCATACCGGTGCCCGTGTCCCGGACGATCACCTTGACGTAGTGTCCCGGTTTGCCGCCGATAGGTCTCACCGCCGTGCGGTCAAGCTCCACATTCCTGGTCTCCAGGTATAGATCTCCCCCCTCTGGCATGGCCTGCCAGGCGTTCACAAAAAGGTTCATGAGGACCTGCTCCATCTGCCCCCGGTCCACCGCCACGGGTCGGAGGTCCCCGGCGTAGTCTTCGTGGATCCGGATCTCCTTCTTGGTCCTTCCGAACATCCCCACGGTGTCCCGGATCAGGTCGTTGAGTTGGACGGGTGCCACGTCGAAGTCGTCTTTTCTGGAAAAGCCCAACAGTTGGCGTGTCAGCTCCGCACCGCTCTGGACGTATTTTTCGATGCTGCGCAGCTTTGCATAGAAAGGGTGGTCTTCTCCCACCTTCATGAGCATGATCGATGTATACCCCTGGATGCCCATGAGCAGGTTGTTGAAGTCGTGGGCGATGCCTCCTGCCAGCGTCCCCACCGCCTCCATCTTCTGCGCATGCTGCAGTTGCGCCTCAAGCCTCCGGCGGTCG
>Ga0180301_10003258_pt1 | contig 12699 bp, 15 predicted proteins | sample GuaBasSediGuay16_FD_121797 | JGI IMG/M metagenome (GOLD analysis project Ga0180301, IMG submission 121797) | Subseafloor sediment microbial communities from Guaymas Basin, Gulf of California, Mexico - Guay16, Core 4569-2, 12-15 cm | ecosystem: Environmental > Aquatic > Marine > Hydrothermal...
CCCCTAACAGAAACAGGTCCAACATTTCTAAGCCAATCCAACAACCCACAAACCACATCACAACTCAAATCCCAACAATAAACCCTAAAATCACAAACACCACAACCACCCACATAATCTAATGAAGAGTCAGTAACCCTACAACCAAACTCACCACCACAAAAATAAACACCACCCCCACCAGCCAAATCGCAAAAACCAACAAAAGGACAGCCAGTACAAACCCTATCACAACTAAAAACCAACAAACCCAACCCCAAAATAAAATAACAAAACCAAACGTAAAAAACATATATAACAAAACAAAAAACTAACAAGACAGAGCACGGGTAACAAAACTGAGAAGTAATTTAAAAATTTCAAGAAAAATGGATAAAAAAGACGAAAAAGAAAGTCACCAGCCCCCGTCGTCTAGTCCGGCCAAGGATACGGGCCTTTCGAGCCCGCGACCCGGGTTCGAATCCCGGCGGGGGCACTATTTAATTAAATTTGATTTTTCTTTGTTTGTTTAATTTTTTGTGAATGTTTTAGTTGATTTTTTATGATTGTGAGGTGAGGGTTTTTCATGGCTTTATGTGTATGATTTTGATGTTGGTAGAAGTGGGAGTTATTTAAATATAGAGTTTTGGGTAATTGGATTATGGGTAGGGTGGTTATGAGGAAGAAGGAGTTGAAGAAGCTTATTGATGAGGTTTTTAAGTTTTATGGTAGGCGTGCTCTTATTGAGGATGATTTTTATGGATATTTTCTTGAGAGGGGTTTTAGTAGGGAGGAGATTGAAGATTTGTGGATGGATGCTATGGCTGAAGATTTAATTGAAGTGGGTGTCACGCCGATATTAGATCCTGAGAATCCATATGAGATAGTTGGAAAGAAATTTGTTTTTGAACTTAAAGAAGAGATGGTTAAAATTATTTAGAATTTCTATAAGAATTTAAAAGTTCAGAAGCTATTTTTCTATTTGGGACTTTTCTTTTGCGTTTATCTTTTTGTTTCTGAACATTTTATAGATGGTGTAGTTCACTTTTAGGAGGTGAGCTTTCCAGGTTCCATCCAGCATCCCATATTCATTACATAATAAGTCTATAAGTTTTGGGTTTTGCGTTCTAAAAACCCATGAAACAGTTATTCGACCAGATTTACTTACGTGAACACGATCTAGATATAACTTAGGGAAGAGATCGGAGAATTCCCTATGAGAAGCTTTTAGTACAGCTACTTCTTCAAGAAGCAATTGAGGAATATTATCGTATATAGCTGATATTATTATCATTCAATCTTTTCTTTAACAGTTTTTTGGAAATCTTTCGTTCCTTTTCTGTTGTTAGTTGTTTTATTTTTTGTATTTGTTGTGGTGTTAGTTTGTCTGTTATGTCTATTGATCTGCTCCATGATATTGTCATTCTGAGGCGTTTGTCTTTTGTTATGTAGATGCTGCTGCTTCCGTCTTCTGTTAGTGTTGCTTGGAAATGGTATTTTCTTAGTTCAGGGTTTGTGAAGATTTGTGGGTCTAGGGTTGGATTGGTGATTGTTTTCTTTCCGTATGGGAGTCCTGCTTTGTGTAGTATTCTTGTGGTTGTTGCGTCTATGGTGGTTACATATGAGTTTCTTGAATGATCAAAATAGGGTTCCTCTGCTACTTTTGCTCCTAATTCTTTTAGTAGTTTTATTACGTATTTGTGTAATGCTGGATCTTGATTTATGTATCTTGCTATGTAGTGTGGTTTTCCTTTTTCTTTAATTATTGTTCCTTCGTTTAGTATGTGTGTTTTCAGTTTGATTAATGCCTTTGAGTTTAGGTTTATTGGGAATTTTCTTGTGAAGAGACCTTTTTCTTCTAGTTGTTTTGGGTTTATTTTTAGTTTTTTGCAGAGGTAGAGTAGTGATTTTACTTGGGGTTGAGGATAAGGTTTTTAAGCCAGTCTAGAATTGTATTTGCCTTCCCTATCGGGATATTAAATGTTCTTTGAAGAAGATCTCTATAACTTTTAGCTTTATACTTCTTAACTAGGTTGTCGAGTAGTTTCTTTAAAACTTCAGACTTTATCTCTAATCTAACATTGAGTGGTTCATCATACCAGTGATAAAAATATTTTTCATCTAAGTCTGATATTATCTTCTTTATCTGGTCAGATGTGAGGGTAACTTTTTTAGATTTAGGAAGTTGCCTTTTTCTTTTGATGTCTAACTTGTATCGTTGAAGTATTTTGTATTGTCCCATTTTTTCACCTTAATAATTCAATTGATCCATCATGCTTGATTATTAATGCATTCCATACATCTTGTGGTGTTACTATCCTTTTTAGAGGAGTTGTCGGGAGTTGCCAGCAACCAGGTGAAGCTATTTCTCTCTCATAATCAATGAATGCCCTATGTATATGTCCTATTATTAGCCAATCAGCTTCACAGTTTACCTTATATTGTGACATGGATTTCTTACATATGTGAAGGCTTTCCTTAGGATTCAATATTATTTGATGACCATGAAGTAGTGTTAAAATAGAATTATCTGGTAATTTTATAGTTAAACTGTCCTTTGCAAGTCGATAAAACCTATAAAAATCCAAAACATACCTCTCAAACAAATCTTCACCTGTTTTTATTTGCTCTTTAAATACAAGTGGAAATGAAGTTTCCTGGAAGAGCATATAATCAATAGCTTTTAACATAAGCCTTTGACTTCCATCACAACATCCCTTAACTACATGGACACTACAATTTAATTGGCGTAACGTATCAAAAAATAATTTAACCTCATTATGTGAAGGGGATCCCCATTTTAAATCGAAGATATCTCCAAGAAGTATTAAATGATTTGGTTTTGAAGACTTCAAAAAATCAATAAAATCTTCAATTAATGATTCAGGAGTCCATATATGAATGTCGGAAACAATAACGGTTTTTTCGTTTTTTGTAACTATTAAATCATATAATTCGAACGGTGATGCTTGTTTTTCATTTAATATGGAATTTAATTGATTTAAATTGTGAAGCACTCTAGACTTCAAATCCTCTAGTATAAATTGAGGAGGCTTTTTACTGCAACTTGGACATCCACACAGCAAATACTTCCTTGAAACATTTTGTTCTTGAGCGCCTAAATACAAAATAAAACGCCTCGCATCTAAATAGTAACTTAGCCCAGCAATACTCAAATTATCAACTCTCCTAAAAATCTCTAAAACAAATTTCATCGAAGATGGGCGGGCAGCCCCTATCAAAATTAAATTATTTATTTTACCACTAATTTCCTCTGCATACCTATACAAAATGTTTCGAGCCAGAGGATCAATTTTAAACCCAACCAAATACTCTGAAACATGAAGTGCAAAATGTTGGATATTCATTTTTAAAGATTATTCAAATAGAAACGTATTTGGCTATGAGAATTACCCTTTAGTAAACCTATTACAGGTATTGGTAGTTTACATAATTTAAAAGTGAAGTTCAGAGCTTTTAGCAGATTAACCCAAGAAACACGTAATGGTAAGTCTAAGTATACAGGCATGTCCCAGCCGATCACAGCATCAAATCCACCTAATAGATCAACTCTATAAAAGAGATCGAAAATCTCATCTCTAAGTAAAAGACGATCAGGCATTATAGAGGAGAGTATGATCTTTCCATCAAATCCCAGAAAAGCATGTATGCCATCTGAACATACTTCTTCTATGAGCTCTTTAGACAATAGGTCAGTAAAGGGAACAATTATTGCATCGAGAGCATATTCAGTCCAAAAATGAGTAGATCTATCATGAATTGAAATAATCGGGATAAGTTTAGGCAGAGCTATTGATTTAGACTTAAATGAAATAGATTTAATAACTTCAAGTACATTTACAAGTGATTTGACTTCATCTTTTTCATTAAAATACCAGTTATTGCTCTTGAAGAAGCATTTTAGACAATTATTAGCACATTCAGGTAAAGGTTTATGAAGAGTACAACTAAAAAAGGGACAAATATATGAACCATTACTTTGACCTGCTAAATCACATATTTCAGCTATAAAACAATTTTTGCAGGTTTTATCGCATTGTAGCATGGGCAATCGTATCGCCATTTATTATATCTGTAAGAAAAAATTTAAATTCTATATAAATTAAAATGTAATCTCCATAACTTTATAAAGGAAAATCAGTTCACTTTGTTCGAACTTGTAATGTCTATATTATGAGTTTTAATAATTATGTATGATAAATATGGTACTGGTTTTAGGAAGTTATTTTGATCATTGGTGTGTATATTTTCTTGTAGTTTTTTAGTTTTTTCTTGTTGAGTAGGTGGATGTTTATTCTGTGGTCTTTGGTTAGGGTTTTGACTACTTCGTAGTACCATTGGAAGTTTATTTTTTCTGGTATTTTGGTTGATGTTATTAGTATGTCTAGGTCTGAGGATAGGGTGTGGGTTTTCTTGGCGTAGCTTCCAGTAATGTAGACTTCGCAGTCTTTGAATATTTCTTTTGCTTTTACGGCTATTTCCCTGGCTATGTTCATTGCATTTTCGAATAATTCTTTATTTTTTTCGAGTAGTTCGAAGTAGTTGATCATAGGAATTCCCTCGCAAAGTTTTTTGCTAGATTTAGAGCTTTATTGGCAATGTCTTCACTGTACTCTACATCCATGTATCTTGAGGCGATGTAGGATAACTCTATTTCTCTAAGTAAATCTAGATTTTGTTTATAGTAGTTGATTAAATTATCATTTTTTGTTAGTTGGAATAGGGTTTTGAGGCTGTGAGTTTTAGGGAACTCTCCATATTTCTTGTAGAGTAGATATTTTAGGGTTAATTGGAAAAATTGCTCTATGAATAGCATGGTGAAGCTGTAATCTTTCTTCTTGAATGCTTCTTCAGCTTCATCGAGGAATTTTAAAGCATTTTTCCTTAAAAAATCCATATGAACACCTCTAAGGATGTTAAGTTAAATTCTCCTCATTTTCCTCAAATAAATTTAAACCTACGTAATGATAAGCATAATGGATATCATGTTTTGAGATGTTTAAAACAAGCCTAGGGATAATTGCATCCTTCCTCTAAGTATTTCCTAATTTCAAACCATCTATTTTCTCTTAGAAGATACTTTGATATAGCTAATGAATTATCTGTGATCACGATTCTCCCTTACAGATCTAGCTGAAAATCCTTTTGGTGCAGGAGGCATATCCTTTAAAATTTCGTCTATGAGCTTAAGATTTCTTTTGACCTTTATCTTCCAATCTGAATTCTCAAGGAATTTCTTAACCTTACTACTTATATTCCCAGCCTCCTCGATAATTTAATTAACTCACATTTAACCCTAACGCTAATAATATCGGAGATGGTTTCACATATGTGTTTACTAATTGCACGTAAGTGATTATTGTATACAAGGTTTAGAGAAGTAAACATTAAGTATAAGCTTCTACATTTATGAGAAGCCCACTTAAAACAACTCAATAATATTGCTTAAATTTGAAGTTAATCTTATCTGGAACCATGTTGGTTTGATATAGTTTTTTGGTTTTTGTATTGTGGGTGGCTGTTGTGGGGATTGATTTGGTTGTTATGTTGTTTGGTAAGCCTGAGTGGGAGTTGAGTTTGGGGGATTTTATGGATTTGGATTTTGCTGATGAGCTTAGAGAGTATGCTGATAGTTTGAGGAATTGGTTGTATAGGGTTGCTGATTTGCATGAAAAACTATTGAGAAATGGTTGGTATGCTGCTGGTGGAATGTATGATATCACATATTATAAGGATGTTTCAATGAAGGAAGCTGAGAGAGAGTTGAAGGAGTTAGGTTTGGAAGATTTTATTGATGATTTGATTGAGTGGGAGGAATAGTATGATGGATTTAATTTTAGTTGATGTCATTATGTATCTTAGATGCGGTTTGCTTGCTTTGTAGTTGTTTTTTGAGGTATGTTTTGATTGTGGGTGTGTTCATGATTTTGATTTTGCCTAGGTTTTTTGGTTTATGTTTTGAGATGTAGTGGTATAGGCCTTGGATGCCGGAGTCTTTTGGTTGGTGTGTTAGTATTACTTCTTTTCTTTTTGCTAGTGCGTATGCTATGTCTATTGCGGTGTTTATGCCGATGTATCCTTTTATTTGTTTGCCTTCTTTTATGGCTTCTGTTAGGATTATGAGGTAGTCTGCATTTTCGATTTGTTGGAGGAACCATGTTTCGACTTTTCCAATTTTTATGTAGTCTTGTGGGGATAGTTTTTGTTTTCCGCTTTTTACGTCTTTTTTGAGTTTTTCGATTTTTGATGGGTCGGTGAGGCCTTGAAAGTGTTTTGGTAGTGTGACTTCTATTCCCATTGCTTTTAGTTCGTTTGCTAGTTTTATCATTTTATTGTATATGCTGAATGATCCTCCTATAGCGACTTTCATCATAAAAATATTGGGAGTTGGGGATTGAAAGAGTTTTCCATATGTTTAAGATGTTTTAGGTATTTTATTTTAACTTTTAATCTTAATTGTCGGTGTGTTGGGAAGGGGGGATTTGTGTTGGATGAGGGTGGCTGAGATGATGAGGCTTTGAAGTTGTAGGGGTTAACTTTCTATGTTTTGGTTGGATTCCCTATTCTGACTTATTTTTGGATTATGGGTTGGCTTCTTTCTTGTTCCTGCTTTTCATCATCTTCATGATGTTTCTTAGGGGGCTGTTGCTTTTACAACTTTTTTGATGGGTCTTCAGATATTGTATGTTGTATTATCTGGTGGCGGATGGCTCATAGGGCCGTAGAGCTTTTGAGTATAATGGTTTAGAGGAAGTGTAAATAACTTTGGATTATGACTTTAGTAATATTAGTCTTAATTTTAGCTGAAAGGAATTAAAATATGTGGTGAAATGACAATCATAGTGAAATTGATTGTTGGATAATTAAGCTGTTCGTTAGGGCTTGGAATGGTGTATAATATGAGTATTGATGTCATTGTTAGGAGATTAAAATGGAAGGAAGAAGTGATTCATTCTCCTAGGGGTTTGATTAGAGATGAGTGTTATTTGGGCAGGGGTGTTGATGTTTTAAACGTTTATGAGAGGTGTGGTCATGCTTGTAGTTATTGTTATGTTGAGTGGCCTTGGAGTCCTAGGACTGTTATTGTTAGAAGTAATATTATCGGTAGGGTTAGAAGAGATTTATTGAGAAGATATTTGGGTAAGAAAGTAGTTATTAATTTGGGTTCTGCAACTGATCCTTATCAACCTGTTGAGAGGAGGTATAAATTTACTCGACGTATTATTAAGTTGCTTATGAAGTTTAATGCCTCTTTCTACATTTGCACTAAATCAGATTTAGTTCTTAGAGATTTAGATTTATTGAGTAGTTATGATAATTGTTGGGTTGGCTTTACCATAAGTAGTCTAAATGATGACTTTTGCAGAGTTTTTGAGTCTAATGCACCTAAACCGAGTATTAGGATTGAGGCAATTAGAAGGCTTATTGAAAATAATGTCTTTGTTGTTGTTCGAATTTCACCTATAATTCCAATGGTTAATGACTCAGTTGAAGAATTAAGGAGACTTCTTGAAGAATTGAAGAGTATTGGTGTTAATCATTTTGTAGCTGAGATTTTGAAGCTTGATAGGAGAAGGTTTATCTTTAATGGTTGGAATGGAAAGCCCAATTGGAAGAAAAGTCTTAAGGATTCATTAATTGAGTGGAATGGTGAAAAGCTGGCTAGAGCTATTGAGAAAATATATTATGAGGAGGGGGAAGTTCTTTATGGATATCGAGTGCCGAAGGAAAATGTTAGATTTAACATTTTGAAGAATGTTAGGGAGATATGTGGAAATTTAAAATTCACTACTTGTAATATGGGATTAAATATTAAGAAGAAATTAGCTAATTGGTTTAGTGATGAGGGAGAGTTTATGTGTGCTTGTTATGCGAAAAAGCCCTTAACCATCTCCTTGAGGAGGAATATGGATGGGTAAGCTATTTGGAACTAATGGTATTCGAGGCAAGTTTGGAGATGAATTAACAGTTGAACTTGCAGTTAAAATTGCCCTCTCCATAGGCACGTATTTTAATGGTGGAGAAATTCTAGTTGGATTTGATGGTAGAGTAAGTAGCCCCATTTTAAAGAGAGCTGTTATTAGTGGATTACTTGCATCAGGCTGCAATGTTGCACATGCAGGTATGTTGCCAACCCCTGTTCTTCAGTTTGGTGTAAAGTACTTCAAGTATGATGGTGGAGTCATGATAACAGCCAGCCACAACCCACCAGAATATAATGGAATCAAGGTTATTGGGCCGGATGGAATTGAAATTCCGAGGAGAGAGGAAGAAAAAATTGAGGAAATATTCTTTGAAAATAAAATTCATAGAGCAGCATGGAATGAAGTGGGCAGAATTAAAGAAGAACCCAATGTCATTCAGGCATATATTGACGAAATAATTAAACAGGTGAATGTTAGGAAGATAGCTTCAAGAAAATTTAAAGTAGTCGTAGATCCTGGAAACGGAGTATCTAGCTTGACAACACCCATTGTATTGAAGAGAATTGGATGTGAAGTAATAACGATAAACGATGTAATTGATGGTAAATTTCCTGGAAGAGGACCGGAGCCAATCCCAAAGGTTCTAGGAATAGTTTCAAAAATGGTTTCATCTAATGCAGATTTAGGAGTCTCACTTGATGGAGATGGAGATAGAGCAATATTCACAGATGAAAAGGGAGTTACACACTGGGGAGACAAAAGTGGAGCGATAATAGAGAAATACCTATTGCAGAGAGAAGGCGGAGGAATCATAGTAACTCCAGTAAGTTCATCCAAGCTAATTGAAGAAATCGCAATGAAGTATAATGGAGAGATAATATGGACTAGAGTTGGAAGTGTAACAGTCTCACATAAATTAAAGGAAGTAAATGGAACACTAGGAATAGAGGAGAATGGAGGAATATTCTATCCACCACACCAGCTAGTTAGAGATGGAACAATGGCCACATTACTAATGCTAGAAGTATTAACCCATGAGGGAGAAGGTCTCTCAAAAATTGTAGATAAACTTCCAAGGTACTATAATTATAAAGATAAAATTCCATGCCCACATAATTTAAAGAAAAAAGTAATGGAAAAAATGCTATTAGAAGTAAAGTGTGAAGAGGCGGTGAAAATTGAAACTATTGATGGAATAAAAATCTGGAAAGATGAAAATAAATGGGTTTTAATTAGACCCTCAGGAACAGAGCCTATCATAAGGATATATGCTGAAGCAAAGAGCAATGAAGAAGCAAAAGAGCTTGTTGAGAAATACAAGGAAAAGTTAAGGGGAATCTTAGCATAGGAGGAAAACTATTGCCAGTAAAAATCGACGAAGCAGTGAGAAGGACACTAGATTTGAAAGGAGAATTAGATGAAATAGTTGACATGACATTAGCCTCAAAAAACCAGTTAAGCATGATAGCAGAAGGGGGAGGTTACGCCGCCCTCCTATCAACATCAGCAACATTCAGATCACTGTTAGGAGCAAATGTAGGATGCTACTTTCCACGTGAATACATGATTTATGCAGCTCCATATGCAAGTGAAAATGAAGTTGTATTCATATTCACTAGGAGAAGCCCTATACCACCAAGAATAATTGATGTAATTAAAACATGTGGATTAATGAGACTAAAAACAATCTTAGTCGTCCTAAACAAAATTTCAGAAGAAGATGAAGAATTACTAGACTATGTTGAATTCCTCATAGAAATAGAAGTAGAAGATGACAAGTTAGCATTAAATCACTTCATGGCTGAAAACACATTCCTAACTCTCATCGCCATTGAGGCTGCATTAAAAAGCGAAAATCGAGAAAGAGCTAGAAACATACTTGAAGAATTAAGTGAAATATCCTTTGAAGAAGATAAATCCATTAGAAACATCCTTAGAAACTGCATTCAAAGTAGAAGGAGCATAATTTTTTCAGGCCCTCCACTATATGGATTAGCATTAAAAATATGCAGAGACTTAAATGTAAATTCAAATTCAAACATCACACTATACAAGACAGGTGAACATCCATATGTGACAAGAACAATCAGTGAAAAAGATTATGTAATAATAATGAAGACAGAATTGGAAGATAAGTCAGCACGAGAAATATCAAATTTCTTAAAAATAAGAGGACTAAATAGTGAAATAATAGAGTATAAAGGTGATCCTCTAATAGCCACAATAGAAATGGGGGGTAAAATCTTACCACAACTATATGAAATCATGCCAAAAATAACAAATGAAGATGTGTGGTAAGAGAGATGTTACGTAGAATACTTGAACTAATCGGAATCTACAGGATATATGAAAAATGGTTATGGAAGCAAATTGAAAAGGGGAATAAACCAAGACATGTTGGAATAATATTAGATGGAAACAGAAGATGGGCAAGAAGTAGAGGGTTGCCACCATGGATTGGACATGAAAAAGGTGCGCAAAAAGTTGAAAACCTATTAAGATGGTGCTATGATGCAGGAATAAAAACACTCACCATATACGTATTTTCAACTGAAAACTTCATGAGAACCAAGGAAGAAGTCGAAGAAATAATGAAACTAGCACAAAAATACATTGAAAAAGCAATGAACAGCAAGGAAATACATGAATATGAAGTAAGAGTAAAAGCCATTGGAAGAATAGAGCTTCTCCCACCAAAACTAAGAGAAGCCATACAAAAACTAGAAAAAGCAACTGAAAAATACAATAAACACTACCTAAACATTGCAATAGCATATGGAGGAAGAAGTGAAATAATAGATGCTGTAAAAAGAATAGCTGAAAAGGTAGAAAAAGGACTTCTACATGCAAATGAGATAAACGAGGAAATATTTGAAAAACACTTATACACATCGCATCTGCCAAACCCATACCCAGACCTAATAATTCGCACCAGTGGAGAAGAAAGATTAAGCGGCTTTCTCCTCTGGCAATCAGCCTATAGCGAACTAGTCTTCCTAGACATATATTGGCCCGACTTCAGAAAAATAGATTTATGGAGAGCTATTAGAATCTTCCAAAAACGTGAAAGACGATTCGGGAGATAGAAATGGACGATTTACCAATGGTTTCAATAATAATTCCAGTAAGAAATGCAGGTGAAACAATTGAGGACCTACTTAAATCGCTAATTAATCTAGATTATCCTAAAGAGAAGATTGAAATAATAATTGTAGATGGTCAATCAACTGACGACACGATTAAGAGAGCATCAAAATATCCAGTTAAAATTCTAACTGAACCAGGCTTAGGGCCAAGTTATGCAAGAAAAATTGGAATTGAAGCTTCGAGGGGAGAAATATTAGCTTTCACTGACGGTGACTGTAGAGTGCCAAAAGAATGGGTTAAAGTGATAGTTGAAGATCTCTCCCAACCAGAAATAGGATGTGTAGGTGGAAGTGTATTCGTAGAAGAAAGCATAAAAAATAACATCTATGCAGTTTATGCTGATAAATCCATAATGAGAATCATGCCACTAGCAAAGGAAAAAGAAATACTTGAAGAGCCAAAAGTCTTCAAGCACTTAGCCTTCTGTAACATGGCTATTAAAAGAGAAGTTTTAAATGAAATAGGCGGTCTAGACACTAGATTTAAAACATTCGAAGACGTAGATACAGTTCAAAGCATATGTGAAAAAGGCTATAAAATGATGCTTGATCCAAGAATGTATGTCTGGCATAAGCATCGCCAAAGTCTAGGAGCAATAATAAAACAAACATATTCCTATGGAAGAGGGGGACCTAAATTCAGGAAAAAGCATCCGAAAAGTCAATTAACCAAGTTTTATCGTAGAGGTTTAATCGCATTTTACACTGTAATGCTTATATTAATTCTAGGCATCATAACTTCAATTTTAATGCAGACTCCATTGCCAATCATAGTAGCATTAGCCCCATTTATTATAGGATATGTGGCAGGAGTAGCCTACTATAGAGTTAAAGGAAACAGCTTGAAAGAAGCATTCATATTTACTCTAATAGATGCACTTAGAATCTTTGCATTCAGTATAGGGGATTTAAGGGGCAACCTATTTGACAAATAATGTGATTTTAAACCTATTGTGATGATAAATTCCAAGGCTTACCATGATCTAAAACTTGTCTAGGAATTAAATCCCTAAACTTCTTTAGAAACGCTTTATCCTCATTTTCATTTCTCAATTCATCAGGAAGCATGTGTGGTATTTCCTCAATTATAGGGTACCAACGCCCACATTTATCACAAATCAATATTCCATCCACGACTTCATGCCTAATACAATTGATACAATTCAACTTAACTTCCCCTAGATCCTTAAGGAACTTTTGGTGTAAACCACAAAACTCTTCACATAAAATTTCATCCTCAGAAAAATCAATGTTATCATATTTGTATTCAGTTTCATTAAAGACAATTAGCTTAAGTGGAAATTTCTTGCATATGGGGCATGCAAGTATATCTAATAACCGATATTTCAATGATATCACCATTTGAAATGGCTAACTAGAATTTTATAAATTATACGCTCATGATTGCTTTAAAACTACATGGAATTTTCTAACTTCATTGGAAGATAAGTCTACGACAAATGAAATTTTATATGTACCTTTAATCGTATAATTCACCTTATTTCCCGTCGTATCATCAAGTATAATTAAAACCCTAGATGTGGGCACACCTAGATTACTTAAATCAATTTCAATAGTAGCTGTAACTTTTGTAGCTCTAGGATTTTCAACCTTAAACATTAAGCAGA
>Ga0180301_10003259_pt1 | contig 12698 bp, 6 predicted proteins | sample GuaBasSediGuay16_FD_121797 | JGI IMG/M metagenome (GOLD analysis project Ga0180301, IMG submission 121797) | Subseafloor sediment microbial communities from Guaymas Basin, Gulf of California, Mexico - Guay16, Core 4569-2, 12-15 cm | ecosystem: Environmental > Aquatic > Marine > Hydrothermal...
CATTTTTTCTTTTTTTGTGTCAGACCTTGAAAGCAAAACTATTGGCACCTTTGCTCCAAGGACAACTCCGCCTACTTTTGCACCTACGAGCCATATCAATGTCTTCAAAATAGCGTTTCCAGTAGTGACATCGTGAACAATTATAATATCTGTCTTTCCTGCTATTTTGCTTTCTATACCTTTCTTCGCTGCTGCTTCCTCTGACAGTATTACATCCATTGCAGTAGGACCTTCCAGCGATACATCCCCAAATTCTCCCTTTTCTGCAAGCCTGACAAGTTCAGCAGCATCCACGGTCTCAGGGATTTTAGGATTAACCCTCTCTATAGGACAAAGAATACCAATCTTTGGGTGTGCAATTCCCAAACTCTTCGCAAGGACAATAGCATTTTTTATTATCTGGATCTTTTTCTCGACATCGGGTCTAATGTTTATCCCTCCGTCTGATACCATTAATAATCTGTCGTAATTGGGAGCCTCTGCTACTGCTACATGGCTTAACAGTTTCCCTTTTCTTAATCCTTTTTCCTTATCAAGAACAGCTTTCATTAAGTCTGGGGTTGGAATACGCCCCTTCATCAGAATATCGGCCGCACCGTCCTTTATAGCCTGTACAGATAAATATCCAGCTTCAACAGGATCAGTGGCGTGAATTATATTCTTTCTATCAATATCCAGCCTGACATCATCTAACAGCTTTTTTATGTTTTCGCTATCCCCTACGAGAACAGCATCAATCATACCTTCTTTCTTTAGTTCCTTAACTGCTTCCAGGATACTAAGGCTTTCCGGCATCGCTATGGAGATAACTTTTTTCCCTCTTTCCTTCGCCAGCTTTCTGATATCATCAAATGTTTTCACCATGTCAATCCTCAACCTTTAATACTCCTTTACAATTTCAACCTCGTCCAGTGCCCTAAAAGCATTATCGGCAAGGGCCTTCATTTCATTTTCCCCGGGATACACAACGACATCAGCAATAAAGCCTACTCTCTCCTTTATTTTCTTAACGACGAACTCAGATCTTGCCATACCTCCGGTAATAATAATAGCATCAATCTTTCCCTTCAGGACTGTTGCCATCGCGCCAATCTCTTTGGCTACCTGATAGATCATTGCATTAAAAACCAGTTCAGCTTCCTTATCCCCTTTCCTTATTCTATCAATAACCTCTTTGACATTACTGGTGCCAAGATAAGCTTTTAGACCACTGTTCTTAATAAATTTCTTCTCCAGCTCCTCCCTCGTATATCTACCTGAGAAAGCAAGATCGAGGACCCCTGCAATTGGTAGAGCTCCTGCTCTCTCGGGAGAAAAAGGTCCCATCCCGAGTAAAGCATCGTTACAGTCCACCATTTTTCCGCCGTCGAAGGGCGCCACCGTTATGCCTCCGCCCATATGAGCTACTATGAAGCGAGTTTCCTCAAGCTTCTTACCTCTTCTTTTTGCCTCTTCTCTGACACATGCTTTTGTATTTAAAACATGAGCCCTGCTTCTCCTCTTTATTTCAGGAACCCCAGAAATCCTTGCTTCAGGCAACATTTCATCCACTGTTACAGGATCCGCTATGAAAGCTGGGACACCAAAGTCCTTTGAAATCTGCTCTGCGAGCAATGCTCCCATGTTACTGGCGTGTACTCCGTATCTACAGTTCCGGAGGTCATCAAGCATTTTCTCATTCACTCTGTAAACACCACTTTCAATAGGTCTTAGTAACCCTCCTCTTCCAATAACTGCAACGAGTTTTTTATTTTCTCCAAGCCACTCTTTCAAGCGCTTCTCAATGATTTCTCTCCTAAGGGGAATTTGATCAAGAATGGAGACCATCTCACAAATTTTTGTCCCCGTGTGGTCCACAGTTTCCTGATATTCAACTCCATCCCTTGAGAATAAAGCAATCTTTGTTGAGGTGCTGCCTGGATTTATCACAAACACCACTTCTTTTCTCATCACTACCCTCTTTTTACAAATTTCCTTTTTAAAAAAAATTGCACTGAGTATATTACAAGAACAGTGCCATTTGGAATGTCGAAATGATTTGCCTTTTGGGTATTCTAATCTTGAAAAAGTTAATTCTCAAAATAGAAAATTTTCATTATTTAACTTTCTTTAAATATTTAAACGTGCTGAGGGTTCAAGATGGATAGAATATACTTTGTTTCTGATGCCCACTTTGTAAACTCTCCAGATCAAGACAGGAGACAGGAATCTATTTTTAGAAATTTTATCAAAGAGGTTATAAACAGAAAAGGTACTTTATTTCTGGTAGGCGATCTCTTTGACTTCTGGTTCGAATATCATAGCTGTATCCCTAAATACTACTTTAACACATTATGTGCTCTCAAAGAAGCTTCTGAAAATGGTGTTAAAATAAATATAGTTTATGGAAACCATGACTGTTGGCACCTTGACTTTTTCAAAAAATTTACAGAGGCAGATCTTTACCAGGATTCTGTTTCATTTCAAACAGGGGGAAAAAACTTTTTCGTAACCCATGGTGATGGTATCCTTTTAAGCGATAGGGGATACAGATTATTGAAACCCTTTATACGAAATAAATTTACAGTGAACTTAATAAGGGCAATTCATCCCGATATAGCGAATAAAATCGTAAGAATTGTCTCATCGTACAGCAAAGGAAACCCCAGAAACCACATATTCACCGAAGAAATGGAGAAAGAAATCGAACGATGGGCAGAAAAAATCTCGGACAAAGGGTATGACTACATAATTATAGGCCACTATCACAAACCCTTTGTAAAAGAGCTGGGAGAAGGCAAAATTCTTATGTGTATTGGTGACTGGCTAAAGCATTTCACCTTTGGATATTTCGATGGGGAAAGATTGTCACTTTGTTACTGGAGATAGTTAGATCTTATCAACTTATATTATCTTTCTCTCTCAAGCGAGTTTATTAAGAGACTCATCAAGAATCTTATTGAGTAGCTTGTGATAGCAAAACAATAAATTGTTGTAGTGGCAAGCTGAAATGTGAGTTTGGTGGTGCTGGCATCGAATTCCACGGGATAGTCCTTAGAAACTTACTGTCAGTAATATGGGCATCATCGGAACTATTTCCATCAATTCTTCCAGATTGTAATGTTGAGATAGGGGTCTCCGATTCATCATTCTTGTTATGAGAGCTGGAATGATGACATGATATTTTTGTTTTTGTGCAACACTGATAATTCCCCTTATAATTTCAACAGGGTAAGTAACTGGTAGCATTGGGGAAAGTAAGTCCTATTGTATTGGGCTTTTTCATCTTTAATTGCTTCGCTTAGGACCCGACGATAGAAAGGCTCTCGAAATATGAGTGATGGAATAACACAACGTTGCAAAAAGGGATTACTTCTTTTAAGAAGCTCTAAACAGTGTCCTTTTCTATAGCTTCCAGAATTTTCTCTGAAAACTCTCCTGTCGACAGGTATTTCTCTCGCCCCATAAGCAGAGCTAGATCCTTTGTCACTTTTCCAGACTCTAAAACCCTCTTAAGGGCAGCAATGATAACTTCCTGCGCTTCTCCAAAACCCAAGTATTCGAGTAACATGCTTCCTGCAAGAATCATGGCTGTCGGATTGGCTAACCCTTTTCCTGCTATATCGGGAGCCGTACCATGAACTGGCTCAAAAACTGCTACCTCATCGGACATGTTTACACCGGCAGTCAGCCCTATCCCGCCAATTAATGCTGCAGTTGCATCAGATAAATAATCCCCATTTAAATTTGTTGTAACAATAACATCGTAATTTTCAGGATGAAGGATTATCTGCTGGAACATATTATCGGTTATGATATCATTAATCTCTATCTTTCCATCGATTTCATCTTTGAACTTTTCCTCGATTATTTCGTAAGCCCATTTTCTAAAAGCTCCCTCTGTGTATTTCATTATGTTTCCCTTATGAACTATGGTAATCTTTTTCCTGTTATTTTTTAATGCATATTCAACTGCTTTTTTAACAATCCTTTGACTGGCGAATTTACTTATTGGTTTAAGACCAATGCCCGTATCCTCTCTCAAAGAAATTCCAAATTTTTCTTTCAAATATTCCCTTGTTCTTTCTGCTTCCTTTGAGCCGGCTTCCCATTCAATACCGGCATATACATCCTCAGTGTTTTCTCGAAAAACTATTATGTCTACCTTTTCCGGATTTTTAAGTGGCGAAGGAACGCCCGGCACGTATTTTACAGGTCTTATGCAGGCATATAAATCCAGAACCTGCCGCAATGTCACATTTAAGCTTCTGTAACCTGAACCCACCGGAGTCATAAGCGGGCCTTTGATAGCCGTCTTATACCTTTTTATCGCTTCAATTGTGTTCTGAGGCAAAAGCTCACCTGTTGTGTTGAGTGCTTTTTGTCCGGCAAGTAACTCAATCCACTTGATTTTATCATTATAGGTTTTCTCAAAGGCAAAATCAATGACCTTTTTCATAGCGTTGAATATCTCAGGTCCTATACCATCACCTTCAATATAAGGAATCTCAATCATATATTGCCCTCTTACTAGTTTTAATAAAGAACAAAAAATTTACATGCTTTCAAAAAGATAAAAAATCCTAACGGAGATACTCTTTACTTTAACAACCATAATGTCCATCAAACAGGCAAAAATAAAAAAATGTTGAATGCGCGATTAAAAAAATCGTCTTAAGTGAAAAGCCATCGTTTTAGTATTGCATTATTACTGTTCAATCAATACCTTACGCTGTTAGGAAAATGTATGACAAAGAAAGTAAGAAATAAAATTTTTTGAGAGAAGGTTTCGGGAGAGGGAAATGGAAGGGTTAATAGGTTTCTTAGGTGGGCTAATCATTTTTCAGAGTCTCTTATTTTCTCAGGTGGAAAAGCCTGAAGATTCAACATCTTCCCAGAACTTAGTAATATTCAAAGGAGATACAATGAAAATTTTGGTAGCATACTATTCCAGAACTGGTAATACCAGAAAAGCATCTCAAATTATAGCGAATACTCTCAACGCTGATGTGGATGAGATAGTGGACAAAAAGTCTAGGAAAGGAATTTTAGGTTTCCTTAGGGCTGGATACGATGCAACCCGTGGAAATACAACTGAAATAACCTACACTAAAGATCCAGAAAATTATGACATTGTAATAATAGGTAGCCCGGTATGGAACGGACGTGTAACTCCTGCAGTTAGGACATACTTGATTAGAAATAAAGAGAAAATGAAAAAAGCTGCCTTCTTTATCACATGTGCCGGGAGACCTGGTAAATGCTTGAAGCAGATGCGTGAGCTCTATGGTGGAGCTGTAATAGCCGAGAAGGTCATTTTAAGTAAAAATATAGAGGAGGGAGCAAAATCCTTTGCTGAGGAGTTGAAGAAACTTACCAGTTCTCATTAAATGCTTACCATATTAGTAAAATTGGTGCGGTCGCCATGAGAGTTGTTTGGAAGGTATTCTCTACAAAGGTTTTGTTTCTAATTTTTCTGAGTGTTTGTCTGTTTTCCCAGGAAGTCAGGATAAACGAGATAATGTTTGACCCTATGGGTTCGGAGTTTTATGATGAGTTTATAGAGCTTTATAATAAAGGTGCTGATTCTGTTAGCCTCCGGGGGTTTAGTCTGTTTATAAGGAATTCGTCAAGTGGCTTTATTGATAGTCTGGTTTCTCCTGATTCCACTTACGTGTTGCCACCCCGGAGCTATTGCCTTACTCCTGATAGGGGTTACCTTGTAGAGGGAAAATCAAACCGATATGATCGCTTAATTCCAGATACGGTACTTTTGCTTACGACCGTTGACAATTCGTTTGGTGACTCTGGCTTAAAAAATACCGAGCCTAATGAAATATTTCTTTTGAATAAGGATGGGGATACTGTTTCTTATGCAATCACGAGCCCGGATCAGGTCCCGGGTTATTCTGATGAGAAAATAGATCCTGATGGGCCGGATGTACTTTCGAACTGGGGTAACTCAGAGGTGCTGGATGGTACCCCGGGTTTCAGAAATAGTGTAACTCCTTCTGACTATGATCTTGCTATTGTTTCGGTGTTAATTGATTCATCCCTTTCCACTTTCGAAGAAGGTGAAGTTACATTTTTTGTTACGGTGAGAAATGAAGGTAAAAAACATTGTGAAGGGGCACAAATCCTGTGTGGACTTGATGCAGATAAAGATTCCCTTATTTCATCTAATGAGGTTTTTTTTGATACAACTATTGCTCTTTCAGCAGGAGAAGAATGTAATTTCAGGTTTCAAATTAGTGATGCCAGGCAGGGAGAAAACCAGTTGGTATGCAAGATAATTTGTGAACTTGATGAGGTGCCAGATAACAATGACTATTTTCTCAGGTTTTATGTGCCATTCAGAATGGGGAGCATAGTTTTTAATGAAATTATGTACAACCCTCTGGAAATTCAGGGAGGGGAATGGATAGAATTTTATAATACAACCGGGGATACCATAGACATTAAGGGCTGGAAGATCAAGAAAAAAGAAAAGTACAGGCTTATAACGTCCAGGAAATGTCTTATTTTGCCTCATAGTTATTTCGTTGTTTCTAATGATACTTCTATTAAAGACCGTTGGGGATTCGATGCCGTTTTTTTGGTTCCCGAAGAAATCATCCCGGCATTGAATAATAACGGAGACTCTCTGAGTATAGTTGATGCTTCAGGTATGGAAATTGACTTTGTTCGGTATACAGGAGATCCAGCGGCGAAGGGATTATCTCTTGAAAGATTAAATCCGTTCTGTTGTTCTACGTCTTCAATGAACTGGAAACCTACTATTAATGAAAAGGGGGGAACGCCCGGGGAAGTAAATTCACAGTTTATCAAATATAATGACCTCAAAATTTGTGAGCTAAGAACCACTCCTTTATCCCATCTGAGTAAGGGAGACACCATAGAAGTATTTTACAGGATTTCGAATTGTGGTATAGAGCCAGCGGATTATTTTCTGGTGGATATTTCTGTTTACAGCAGGCAGGATGGTTCTCCTATTTACCAGTTGAAAAAATTCTACTATGATACTTTACGGTTTTCTGAGCAGCTTACAGATTCGGTGAGTATTCCTGTTCTTGAATATGGCACTCAGAAGCTGGAGTTGAGGATCGACTATGATAAAGATGAGGATACTTTAAATAATGTTTCCTCAGCGATTATAAACGCTGGATATCCCCCAAAGTCAGTGCTTATTAATGAGGTTATGTATTATCCTGATGTCGGTAACCCTGAGTGGATAGAGCTTTATAATCCTGATAGTGTTCCTGTTAATCTTGAGAACTTTAGGCTGAAAGATGCTTCAGGGAAGGTTTCTTTGATTCTCGCCAGGCCATTTTTTGTTTTTCCGGATTCTTTTGTGGTTATTACGTCTGACAAAAAAAATTTATTACAAAAATACAAGCTTGATAGTAATATTGTGATTCAGGTTGAGAAATTTCCGGGTCTTAATAATACTGAGGACTCTGTTGTGATAACCGATGCTGCCGGGTACATTCAGGATAGTCTGTTTTACACTAAATATTTCGGATACAGACAGGGAGTTAGCATAGAGAGGATCAGCCCTCTGGCTGCTACGAATGACATTTCGAACTGGGATTTGAGTCAGGATTCTAGTGGTGCTACTCCGGGAAGGAAAAACTCGATAGCAAAGCCGGATTTTGACCTGAGCCTGGACACGGTTCTTGTTGAGAGTGAGGGTAAATATTTCTTTGAAGATAAAGCTGGACGGATTAGTGTTGTTATTAAGAACGTTGGCTTGTTAGCAAATACTTTAAGCTCTGTATGTATACAAATAGAAAACCCATTATATGGTGTTTTGTATAGCCAGAGAATGAATGTTGGTGATACTTTAAACCCCGAAGAAGAGAGGATATATACGTTTGTTATTGATTCGCTTCCAGGGGGGTTGCATACTATTTTTTCGTACATAGAGTCAGCCAGGGATGAGAGAAGATTGAATGATTCTCTAAATGTCAATTTTGGAGTCAGTTATTCTGAGGGGTCAGTTGTTATTAATGAAATTATGTATGACCCGGAATCAGGAGAATCTGAATGGATAGAGGTTTATAACAGAAGCGGGCGTACAATAGATTTTACAGAATGGTATTTAAGGGATGCAAATGGGGAATGGTCGGTGATAACTACCGAACCAACTGCGCTGGATTCTGGAGAGTTCTTGATTGTGGCTGCGGATAAAGATTTTTTAGTATCCTTTCCTGATTTCAATGGAAAAATTATTTTTCCAGAGAGGTTTCCTGTACTAAACAATTCATCAGATTCACTATTTTTAGCAGATGTCAATTTTAACATAGTTGATCGTGTTTACTATGAGAAAGGTTATGGAGGTGGGGATGGGGTTTCTCTTGAGAGAAGGGATCCAGATATATCAGGACTATTAGTGGATAATTGGGGTTCCAGCGCTTCGGAAGATGGTGCAACACCTGGTTCAAAAAATTCCATTCTAAGGTATGAGTATGATGTGGGCATAGAGAGTTTTTCTTTTAAAGATACTTTTTCAGCTATTGGGAAAGAGAATACTTTTGTAGTGAAACTAAAAAATACTGGTAGAAAACCTACTTTTCCTTTGACTTTGGAGATTAGCTTCGATGGAAATTTTGACGGTGTCCACTCTGATAAAGATGTTATCTGGAAGCTTGGTAATATCCCGCCTCTTATGCCGGATTCCACGCTCAGGATAGAAGGGAAGATTTTTACCACGGGAAAGGGTTACTGTGAATACAGGGCTACTGTAAGGATGGACGAAGATAGGGATTTAGAAAATAATACACTTACCACTCATGTAATTTCTGAAATAGCTCCCCAGGAGATAACAATAAATGAGTTTCTTGCTAATCCCGGGGATGACCAGTGTGAATTTATTGAGCTTGTCAATATGAGTTCATCACCAATAAATCTCAGAGGCATTTCCATTTCGGGAGCTCTTAGGAAAGTGACTTTCAGTCGAGATTTTGTAGTTTTTCCTGACGATTATTATGTGGTTGCTCAGGATAGCTCATTTTTCGATTTTTTCCTTGTGCCGCTTAAAAAAGTACTTGTTCCAGATAAGTGGCTGATTCTCAATAATATTTCTGGCAAAATAGTACTTCTCAGCCCATCTAAGGATGTTATTGATTCTCTTGTGTATACTGAAGATTGGAATGTGGTACATGGGAAATCTCTTGAAAAAGCCTTGCCGGGGTTACCCTCATATTACAAAGAATCTTGGGACATTTGCAGAGATGAAAAGGGGGCTACCCCAGGATGTCATAATAGCATAACGCCCTATCAATTTGATATAAGTATTGATTCAGTTCTAACTACGGATGCTTTGAAAGAGGGTCAATATTCTGTAAAGTTGTTTGTTTCAAATAAAGGTTTAAATGAATGTAAACACGCAGAGATTCTGATTAATTCTGAAGGAAATGTTGGCAAGGATATGTCATCTTATGTGATTGGTGTGGATAACTTAGTGCCCGGGAAGTCAGAAGTATATGATGTGGAGATATCCGGGCTTCAGTCTGGCATTAACCGTTTTTGTGCATTTGTGAATTGGGAGGAGGATTTAAATAAAGGAAATGACACGTTGTTTTTTGAAATAGTTGTACCTTTTCCGAAGGGGTGTTTATTGCTATCTGAATTCATGGCAGCACCTCAGAGTGATATGGATTATCAAACGGAGTTTATAGAGTTGTATAATGCTTCATCTGAAAAAATCTACATGAATGATTGGTATCTTTCCGATTCCGATAAGGATAAGAAGGTTAAATTAAATACTGACAGGTGTATTTTACCTGATAGTTTTATTGTTATAGCGGGAGATTCGACTATTCTTAATTACCCGGGGCTGGATACTGAAAAGGTGATTATTATAGATAAATTTCCATCATTGAATAACGTAGAAGATGAAATATTACTGTATGATGTTAGTATGCAGGTTATAGATTCTCTCAGGTATGACAAAGAATGGGGGGGCGAATCAGGAAAGTCGATGGAGAGAGTCTCATTTAAAAATGCGAATACTGTGTTTAATTGGAAGGTCTCTCGTTCACAATACGGGTGTACACCGGGTAAGGAGAATAGCGTAGCGTTGAAAATAGAAATGGCTGATTACGGTATAAAAATATATCCTAATCCTTTTACGCCTGATGGAGATGGTGTAAATGATGCAGCAGGAATTCACTTTAAACTCCCGTTTAGCGAAGCTATAATGGATGTGGCAATTTATGATCTTGTGGGGAGACTTATTTATATACCGGCTAAAAATTTACCTGTAAGTTCAGAGGGTACGGTCTACTGGGATGGGAGTTCAAGATACACTGATAAGGCCCGTGTAGGCATGTATATAGTGCGAGTGAATGTCAGGCAACCTTCGACAGGTAAGAGCACTGTTTATATTTCTACCGTTATCCTTGCGGGAAAGCTTTGATAAACGCTTTCTTACTGTTATATCTTCACATGGGGTTATTTCTTATGTTAAATTCACAGCGGGGAAATATGTCAGATAATGAAACCGAAAATTGTAGACACTTCTTCAATTCACTTCATATATAGCATTTTAATTGAGTCGTATATCTTGTTGTTGCTTTCTACCCTGCAAATGTAAGAGCCAGAAGGCAATTTCTCACCAAGGCTTCTATTTACATTCCAGATAAATTCATGCATTCCTTGACTGTAGCTTCCATCCAAGATTTTACCAATTTTCCTGCCCAATAGGTCATAGAGGTTAATTTCGATATGGAGATATTCGGGTGTGTAAAATTTTATGATAGTTGCGCTATTAAATGGATTTGGGAAATTTTGATATAAGATGATATTTTTTGGCTCTGGGATCTTATCTTTGTCTACAGGTGATTTGTTTGAAATACATATTTCGTCAAAATATAAATCTACCCCAGATAAAGTACTATGTTCGGCAACTATCTCAAATCTATCAACCTTTGTCCAGTCGAAAATACCTGGAATTGGATCGTACCAGTTGCCATTATCCCAGGAACCGCCATCAACAAATTCAGTAAGGGGGATTTCTATATATTGCCATGTATTGTTCCAAGCTACAATTTCATCATTTATAGTGAATATTTTTCGCCATGGGTAGTCTGTTTCACTTTCTTTGGTATCGATGAATCGCACGTCAATTGCTGTGTTCGGGGTGTTTCCTTTAACATACATTCTTAAGAAATAGCCATTATTTAATAGGTAGGTTAAGTCTTTGTCTATTAAGAAGTCAAAACCGATGATATTATACCTGTTTGCATTGGTCCAGTGAATACAAAAATTGCCCTTAGCCGGATTGCTGTCGTCATAGAAATCCAGATATCCCTCATTCCATATAGAAAGGTTTATTAATTCTCCAGGATAATCGTCGTAGATTTTAAATCCGACGCTATCGGGCTTAATTTCAAATTCTTTTTGGGGAGGTATGTTCATCCCGAGGGCTTCAAGTAAAGGAACATTTAAATCGTAGTCAAATAGTTCGCTACTCCCTTTTTCGAATAATCCAAAACCACCTTTATAGTCCCATATTGTCCATGGTATGTTATTCTCGTCAAAATACTCTCTAACTATCCGATACCATTCGACCCTGTCATCATTCTCACTGTTCAGCATATAGACGCCGAATTCTCCACAGTATACTTTTATGTTTTTTGAATTTCTAAACTGGACAACTTGAGATAATCTGCTATCTACCCAGTTCTCGTTACCTTGAGAGGAGTATGCGTTATAAATGCTTTGTATCCACGTCCCATTGTATTGAGAGGGTAAAGCTGGCATTCTGTCAGGGTCATAAGGAAAAGGAATGCCAGAAATATCTTCCATTGAAGGGGTTACCCATGATGCCCCCTGATGTGTGAATAAAAACGGTTCGTAAAAATGAAATGTATATATCAGATTTGTATCAGCATATATTTCCACTTCTTTGAGCCCATCAACACCACTATAATCGGTGCCAGTAACAACGATTGTATGGACTGTATCTATTTGCCTTATTTCATTAATGACCTCTCCTTGGATTGCATTCCATAAACTGCTGCTGATTCCATGAGGTTCGTTTAGAATTTCATAGTAGATTAATCTGGATCTATTTTTGTACCTTTCTGCGATTTGTCTCCATACTGGTTTAAGAATTTCGCCTACGTCTGTGGATGTATCCCCTGAAGGGTCGAAACTGTGGTTATCGATTATTATATTTATGTTTAATTCCTCTGCCCAGTCTAAAACTTGATCAAGAAAATACCATAGTAATGGGTCAATGGTATAATCTGGTTCACCCGATGTCATTGAGTGGAGGTTTATGGGTAATCTTATTACGTCACAATCAAGACTTTTTATGTTTTCTAAATCTTTTTTGGTGAATTTGTTGAACTGTATTTCTCGGGGGCTATTTGCCTGAAACCAGTTTGTTAAGTTTACACCTCGGTGGAACTGTGCGAAAGAAAGTGTTGCAAAAACTGTTAATAAAAAAAGAGTGAGCAAAGTTTTGTGAAATGACTTTTTCATTTGTACACCTTTTTAGTTTAGTATCCACAGATTTAAATAAGCAATTATTGGCGAATTTATCAAGTATATATGGCTATGAGAACATAGTGCTTTCACCCTCCCGCTATTGCGAGCGAAGCGTGGTAATCTCATTGGATTGAGATGGCTGGATGGCGAGGTGGCGAGATGGCTGGGTAGCTAGATAGCTAGATGGCGAAATAGCTAAATAGCTGGATGGCTGGGGTAGC
>Ga0180301_10003260_pt1 | contig 12698 bp, 13 predicted proteins | sample GuaBasSediGuay16_FD_121797 | JGI IMG/M metagenome (GOLD analysis project Ga0180301, IMG submission 121797) | Subseafloor sediment microbial communities from Guaymas Basin, Gulf of California, Mexico - Guay16, Core 4569-2, 12-15 cm | ecosystem: Environmental > Aquatic > Marine > Hydrothermal...
AAACTATGAAATTTGACGCCGACAAGTTAGGGCGGATGATCGAGGCTGAGTGTGCGGAGGTGTGTTTTGCGCTTCTTCACGGCTCGGCCAAAGAGGGCGATGTTCGCCCGGGCGGAGATATCGATATAGCGCTTTATATGGATGGGCGGGCGACGCTTGAGGTTTTTCAAAAGGTAATCGAAATAGTGTCGGAACTTGCGCCGGGCGTGAAGTGCGATCCGGGCGTGCTTAACGGGGCCGAGCCGGTGTACCGCTTCGAGGCGTTGAAAGGAAGGCTCTTGTTTTGCAGGGATCAGGAGCGTTATCTGGATTTTTTTTCGCTGACGTGCAGGGAATATGAAAGCCGGATGGCCGACTACCGGCGGCAGCATAAGTATCGTCTGGAGTATCAAGGGCATGAGTAATCTTTACAAAGATCGTAACATTATAACATGAGAGGGCAACGTTTTGGGTGCGTTTTTTGCGGACAGAAGGATTGTTGTTACCGGCGGGGCGGGGTTTTTGGGGAGTTTCATTCTTGAAAAGCTCAGGGCCCGGGGGTGCGGGGCGATTCTTGTGCCGACAATCGAGGAGTATGATCTTGTCAAGGCCGCCGATATCGAGCGGATGTACGATGATATGCGGCCTGATGTTGTGATTCATTTAGCGGCCGTTGTGGGGGGGATCGGGGCCAATCTTGAGCATCCGGGCAGGTTTTTCTACGAAAATCTTATGATGGGCGTCCAGCTTATCGATGCGGGCAGGCAGCGGGGCATCGAGAAGTTTGTCGCTATCGGCACGGTCTGTGCTTATCCGAAGTTTACGCCGGCGCCGTTTAAGGAAGATGATATATGGAACGGTTACCCGGAAGAGACGAACGCCCCTTACGGGCTCGCCAAGAAGATGCTGCTGGTTCAGTCGCAGGCCTATCGCCGGGAGTACGGGTTTAATTCGATTTTTGTTTTGCCGGTGAACCTGTACGGGCCCAGGGACAATTTTGACCCGGCGAGCAGTCATGTGATACCGGCATTGATAAAAAAATGTGTTGACGCGATCGATTCGGGGACCGATTATATCGAGTGCTGGGGCACGGGCGATGCATCGCGGGAGTTTGTCTACGTTGAGGATGCAGCGGAAGGGATTCTGTTGGCGACGGAACGCTATAACAGTCCGGAGGCGGTCAATATCGGTTCGGGTTTTGAGATCACGATAAAGGATCTGGTCGAAAGAATCGCAAAGTTTACGGGTTTTGGCGGCGAGATTCGCTGGGACAGTTCAAAGCCCGACGGCCAGCCCCGTCGGTGTCTCGATGTTTCGCGGGCAAGAAGCGAGTTCGGCTTCGAGGCAAAAACCGGCTTCGACGAGGGCCTCAAGGCGACGATCGAATGGTATATGAATAATAAGACTAATCCGCAGTTCTAAAGAAGTGTATTACGTTGAAGCAGGCTTATATTATCGCAGGACCAAACGGCAGCGGGAAGACCACTTTTGCCAGAGACTTCATCGAAGAGACAGGGCTGCCTTTTGTTAATGCGGATGACATTGCCTATAAGCTGGCCCCAGACGGGAAGTTCGAACATGTGCGAATCAAGGCCGGCAAGCTTTTTTTTCATGAATTGAACCAGAATATCCAGCGAGGAGAGTCATTTGCTGTAGAAACCACGCTTGCCGGGAAGTATTTTTCTCGAGTCATCGGAGAGTTGAGAGCAAGTAAATACAGAATCGTTCTTAGTTTCATTTTTGTTGAAAACGAACAGGAAGCTATCAACAGAATCAAACTGAGGGTGTTGAAAGGGGGGCATGATGTTCCGGAAGAAGATGTTAGAAGAAGATATTGGCGGAGTAAAAACAATTTCTGGAATATGTATAGAAGTTTTGTTGACGAATGGAGTCTTTTCATGAATAGCGAGGACAGTTTCTCGCTTGTTGCTGTTGGGGGAAAAGATACGTATAATATTGTAGACGACAATAACTTTGCCTGCTTTAAACGGGAAGTTGAGGGAATATAGGCATGACGAAGAAGACTTATGAGTGGGCTCTTGAGATGGCGCGGATAGGTAATCGTGCTGTTCGCAAGGCCCAGGAAGAGAATCGCCGGTTGGGTTTGCCGAATGTGTATTCGCGCAACGGGCGGGCTTACTGGGAACTGCCGGACGGGACGTTGACGATGACGCCGCCTGAAATGTTCACAAGACCACAGGGGTCAGGCCGGAAGGCTTAAGGGAATGGAGAAAGCCTAATGCATGTACCTTTGCTGGATTTGAGGGCGCAGTATGAGACGATCAGGGATGAGGTTTTGGCGGGCATCAATGAGGTGCTTGACTCGCAGCGATGTATCGGCGGGTCTAAGATTGACGAACTTGAGAAGGCTGTGGCCGAAGCGAGCGACTGTGAGTATGCCGTTGGCGTGTCGAGCGGAACCGATGCGATATTGAATACGCTGATGAGTCTGGATATCGGGCCGGGCGATGAAGTTATTACGACGCCTTTTACGTTTTTTGCGACTGTCGGCTGCATTGCGAGGGTTTGTGCGAAGCCTGTTTTTGTCGATATCGATCCGCGGACATACAACATCAACCCCGAACTTATCGAAGCGGCGATTACCGACAAGACAAAGGCTGTTATTCCTGTGCACCTGTTCGGGCAGCCGGCGGATATGGATCCGATCATGGCGGCGGCGCTTTCGGTGAAGCTTCCTCATCTTGCCGGTTGGTCGGCGGCACGGAGAGCCAACGCTGAGTATTATAATAATAAGTTCGCCGGCACGGTGCCGGTATATCCCGAGCTTACCGATGAGATGAAGGACTATGTGGCGGGAAAAGTTTTGTCCTTTCTTCAATAGCACATTTCAAAAAGTATGCCATTAAACGAAATAGTCCGAATTGCACGTCCCGGCCATTGGGTGAAGAATATCGTTGTGTTTTTTCCCGTTGTTTTCGGGATGCACGCGACCGACGGCCGGGCGTGGCTGCGGGCGCTTGGCGCTGCGGTTGCTTTTTGCTTTGCATCGAGCTTTAGCTACATTATCAACGATATCAGAGACCGCGCCAATGATCGCTACCATCGGCGCAAGAAGGATCGGCCTCTGGCGTCCGGAAAGCTGAGTGTCTCAACCGCTGTGGCGGAGGCGACTGTGTGTGTTGTTCTGGGTTTTGCCGTCGCGTCTGCTATTTCATCTCTGTTGTGCCTGGTGATTGCAGCATATGTTGTGCTCCAGGTTTGTTATACGCTGCTGCTGAAACAGAAGGCCCTTGTCGATGTGATCTGCATTGCGATGGGTTTTGTATTGCGTACCGTTTCCGGTGCGGTGGCTATCGGCGTCGTGGTCAGCCCGTGGCTGTTTGTCTGCATGTTCACGCTATGCCTGTTTATGGGTTTCTGCAAGCGCTACAATGAGATCGTAACGATAGGCGATATGGCGCGGGCCGAGAATCACCGTAATACTTTGATCGCTTATACGCCCGATCTTCTGACGCATCTTATTACGGTTTCGGCGGGGATTGCGGTTGTCGCGTTTCTCTTTTACGGACTGGCCGACAGAACGGTTGAGCAATTCGGCACCAACTACTTTGTTTACACGCTGCCTATTGTTGTTTACGCAGTATTCAGGTTTGCGATGCTTTCGATGAACGGCAGTTATGCGGACCCCACGGATCTGTTTTTGCATGACAGGGTATTTCAGATGACGGCGTTGTTGTGGGCCGTGTCGATGATGATTATTATTTGCCGGGGGAGAGAGTTGGCGGGCTGGATACAAGGCCTTTATTAGTATGTGGGGATGGCCGGGTGCGGTTTTCCCGGAGGTCGCCCGGCGAATGGGTGTGAAGATGGAGTAATTATAGCGTACGAAAAGAGAGAATGTTGTTATGAGCAAAGTTGCGATTTTAAGAACAAGGCCCGAGACGGTGCTGGACGACGTGCGGCAAGTTATGGAGTTGGCGGATGTAAAGGGTTCGCTGGACAGTTCGGCAACGACTATTCTTAAGAATAATCTTTCGTGGCATCTGATGTATCCCGGCGCCAATACTACGCCATGGCAACTGGAAGGTGCGATACTGGGACTTAGGGGTGCGGGATTCGATGATTTGGTTTGTGTTGAGAACGAGACTGTTGTCACCAGCGCCAAGGCGGGCGAGCTGCTGAACAAGCAAAGGCCTGTGTGCGAGTATTATGATGTGCCCATAAAGTACAACTTTAAGTCGTCCGATATGACCTGGCGGCGGTATGAGCCTGAAGCTGAGATGATGGTGCTGGACGAGATTTTTCCGGAAGGGATTTGTATTCCGGATTATTTCCACGGGAGGAATGTGGTGCATCTTCCAACAATGAAATGTCATATCTATACGAACATAACCGGTTCGATGAAAAACGCCTTCGGCGGGCTTCTTAACAATAAGCGACATTACTGCCACTCTCGGATTCACGAAACCTTAGTGGATCTGCTGGCGATCCAGAAGGAGATCCATCCGGGTATTTTTACGGTTACCGACGGTACGACGGCCGGCAACGGGGCCGGTCCGAGGACGATGATTCCGGTGGCGAAGGATATCCTTATGGCGTCGGATGATTGTGTTGCTATTGATGCCGTTGCGGCGAAGATGATGGGTTTTGAGCCGATGGACCACAAGTTTATCCGGCTGGCGCATGAAAGAGGGCTTGGGACCGGCAAGTTCGACGAGATTGAAATAGTCGGCGATGTCGATGCGGCCGGGGAAAGGTGGGGTTTCAGTACCGGCGACAACGCAGCCTCGTGTGTCGGCAAGCTGTTCTGGTTCGGTCCGATGCGCCGGCTTGAGAAACTGATGTTTCACACGCCTCTGGTGTATGGCTTCATATTTGCTTCTGCTGTTTACCACGACAAGATATGGTATCCGTCGAACGGCAGGAAGGTTGTGAACAAATGGCTCGGAGAAAGTCCGTGGGGCAGGCTGTTTGCTGATTACAAGGTTGGCGGTTGAATCGAAATGCGTGAGTGCATATTCGAAATAGTCGTACCGTCAAATGGAGAACTATGATAAAAAATAATGATATCGGTATTCAAAGACTTTGGTGTTTATTGTCAATTTGTATAATTACGCCTATAGGTTTTTGGTTTAAATATTATAGAGGAGTTGGCGACTGGTGGTTCAATGATTATGGAGCCGGTGTGCTCTATGTGGTTTTCTGGTGCTTGTTTTTCCGCCTGATTTTTTGCAGGAAGAAAAACGCTTTAAAGATATCCGTTTGGGTATTGGTCGTAACATGCTTACTGGAAGTGCTTCAATTCTGGCACGCAGCTTTTCTGGAAATGATTCGGGCTATCTATATAGGCAGTTTATTGATTGGGACTACTTTTGTATGGCTGGATTTGCCTCATTATGTACTTGGGGCGGTAATAGGTTTCTTTTTGATCAAGCTTCTGGAGAAAACAGGGGCAGACCACAGGCGTCAGTTGTAGTTGATTCAGATGTTACGGGTATCACTGAAAGGCAAGCATAATCCTTGCTGTTTTTCCGACTCGCGACTTCATATACGTCAAGGATATAGTCGCCGCTAATGTGCACATGGCTGAAAGCGAATCTTCAATAGAAAGGCGTAGTAGATGAAAAAGTTTGCTCTAATCGGCGTTGGTGGATACATCGCCCCAAGACACTTGAGAGCAATAAAAGATACCGGCCACACATTAGTCGCTGCTTTGGACAGGAGTGATTCAGTTGGCGTACTTGACAGTTATTTTCCCGACTGCAGGTTTTTTACAGAGTTTGAGCGATTTGACAGGCATCTTGAAAAAATAAAGAGAAACGAAGATACTCGCGTTGATTACGTATCAGTTTGTTCGCCAAACTACCTTCATGATTCTCATTGCAGGTTCGGTTTGAGAATCGGTGCAGATGTGATTTGTGAAAAACCCCTGGTGGTAAATCCGTGGAATGTGGATGCTCTTGCTGAAATAGAAAAGGAGACGGGGGGTAAGATAAGCACGATTTTACAGCTTCGTCTCCATGCAGCCATTCAGGCGCTCAAGGAAAGAGTTGGCGCCGCTCCCGTCGATAAGTCCTTTGATATCGACTTGACCTATATTACCTCAAGGGGCCCATGGTATAATGTGTCATGGAAAGGTGATGTTCATAAATCCGGCGGGATCGCCAATAATATCGGGATCCACTTTTTCGATATGCTGGCCTGGATATTTGGCCCGGTTAAGCAGAATGTAGTCCATTTGTTTGAGCCGAACAAGGCGGCGGGATTTCTTGAACTTGAAAGAGGACGCGTCAGATGGTTCCTCTCGCTTGACCGCAATGATTTGCCGTTTAAACCCGGGCCGGGTCAGCCAAAAACGTATCGTTCTATTACGATTGACGGGCGGGAGGTCGAATTTTCAGAGGGCTTTACCGAATTACATACAGACAGTTACAGGCAGATATTGGCCGGTAACGGTTTTGGGCTTGATGATGTAAAGCCGTCTATAGAAATAGTATCGGAGATCCGAAATACAAATCCCATCGGCCTCAAGGGTGATTATCATCCGATGCTGGCAAAATAACATCCCAAATATTATTGGAGAGGTAATAACATGGCGGCGTATTTTGTTCACGAAACAGCTGTAGTTGATGATGGAGCAGTCATTGGCGAAGGAACAAAGATATGGCATTTTTCTCATATAATGTCGGGAGCCAGGATAGGCCAAAAATGTATTTTTGGTCAGAATGTATGTATAGCCGCCGGAGTGATTATCGGCAACAATGTTAAAGTGCAGAACAATGTTTCAATATACACCGGGGCGGTCATTGAAGATGATGTTTTTCTGGGTCCCAGTTGTGTGCTTACAAATGTTACCAATCCTCGCTCTCAGGTCGTTCGTCACAGCCTCTATGAAAAGACTGTTTTTAGAAGAGGGACAACGGTAGGGGCAAACGCCACGATAGTTTGTGGCATCGAGCTTGGGCGGTACAGTTTTATTGCCGCCGGTTGTGTTGTCGCAAAGGATGTGCCGGACTATGCGCTTATGGCGGGTGTGCCCGCTCGACAGGCCGGCTGGATGAGTCGGCATGGAATTAAACTCGGCGCCCCTGATGCAGAAGGCATTATGCTTTGTCCCGAAAGCGGCTATCGTTACAAAGAGGTAGCCCCCGGCATTGTCAAATGTTTGGATCTTGATGAGGAGTCCCCGTTGCCGGAGGACAAAGCGGTCGGCAAAACATCTTACGATGAATTCAAGAATAAGATTAACTCGTTAAAAGGATATTTATGAAAGTTCCGCTATTAGATCTGCAGGCTCAGTATGCCGGCATAGAAAATGAGGTAATGGCTGCCGTATCCGAAGTGCTGAAAACACAGAGATGTATTGGAGGCCCAAAGGTTGCCGAACTTGAAGAGAAAATTGCCGCCGCCAGCAACTGTAAAATTGCCGTAGGCGTATCCAGCGGCACCGATGCAATTTTAAACGTTCTAATGAGCCTGGATATTGGACCCGGCGACGAAGTGATAACCACACCGTTCACTTTTTTTGCGACAGTCGGTTGTATCGCCCGTACCGGCGCAAGGCCGGTGTTTGTAGATATTGATCCCAAAACATACAACATAGATCCTTCTTTAATAGAGGAAAAAATTTCCGACAAGACAAAGGCGATCATGCCGGTGCATCTTTTTGGTCAGATGGCCGACATGGACCCGATCACAGAGATCGCCAAGAAACATGCCCTTCCTGTAATAGAAGATGCCGCTCAGTCCATAACGAGCAGGTATAAAGATAAAACGGCGGGCAGCATCGGCACTGCCGGATGCTTTAGCTTTTTTCCAAGCAAAAACCTCGGCGGCATTGGCGACGGCGGGATGATAGTGACCAATGACGAGGAGTTTTACGAAAAGCTTGCCATAATGCGAAATCACGGCAGCAAGCCAAAATACTACCACAAGCTTGTCGGCGGCAATTTCCGTCTTGATCCGATACAGGCCGCCGCTCTTCTGGTAAAACTTCCGCACCTGGACGAATGGTCAAAAGCCCGCCGCAAAAACGCGAAATATTATAACAGCAGATTTTCGGGAACAGATATTCAAACGCCTTATATAAATCCGGATTGCGTTACAATTTACAATCAGTATGTGATCAGAGCGGCAAAGCGCGACGAACTGATGTCGCACTTAAAAGAAAACCAGATTGGTTGCGAAATCTACTACCCGGCGCCAATACACTTGCAGGAATGTTTCAGTTCTCTCGGCTACAAGCAGGGAGATTTTCCGAACGCAGAAGAAGCGGCCAATGAAGTATTGGCGCTGCCGGTTTATCCCGAGCTAACCGACGAGATGAAAGACTATGTGGCTGATACAGTCCTTTCGTTTGGAAGTGGGGATTAAAAGGTGAGAAAAATAAAAATCCTCACAGTTGTAGGCGCCAGACCCCAGTTTATAAAAGCGGCGGCGCTAAGCAGAGCAATTAAAAAGTTTAACAACAACAGCGATTCCATTAAGGTTGAAGAGTCAATTGTTCATACCGGCCAGCACTACGACGACAACATGAGTAAAATATTCTTTGATCAGCTAAAAATACCGCATCCCGAAATCAACCTGGAGGTAGGTTCCGGGTTGCATGGAAAACAGACCGGTATGATGCTCGAAAAACTTGAAGAGGTGGCGATAGATAAAAAGCCCGACTGGATGCTGATTTACGGCGATACAAATTCAACACTTGCAGCCGCCATTGCTGCGTCAAAACTGCATATCCCCATTGCACATGTCGAAGCGGGACTGCGGTCCTTTAATCGCAAAATGCCGGAAGAAGTAAACCGTGTAGTTGCGGACCATCTCTCCAGAATTCTTCTTTGCCCGACTGATACCGCCGTCAAAAATCTATCGAACGAAGGAATTACAGACAGGGTGTATCAGATCGGCGATGTGATGTATGATTCGGTGTTATTTAATTTTAAGTTAGCGGTTGGCGGCAGTAATATTATTGAACAATTAGGACTTGTGTCCGGGCAGTATTATCTTGCTACAATACATAGAGCAGAAAATACCGACGAACCACAGAGGCTGCAAAATATAATAAATGCATTTTCGCAGATAGATGCGACTATCGTATTGCCGCTTCATCCAAGGACAAAAAATACACTGGGTGTCAGCTTAAAGAAATTAGCCGGTAATGTTTTAATTACCGCTCCGGTTGCATATTTAGACATGTTAATGCTGGAAAAAAATGCGTCTGTAATTCTTACAGATTCCGGAGGGGTCCAGAAAGAAGCTTACTGGGCGTCTGTCCCCTGTATTACATTACGCGATGAGACCGAATGGATAGAACTTGTTGACGCCGGAGTAAATCAGATCGCCGGAGCAGATACTGCTGCGATACTTGACGCTGTAGAGAAAGTCGGACAAGTTGCAGACAGACTCAAATCCACCAATACCCGGCTATACGGCGATGGAAACACCGCAGAAAAAATCGTCGAAAAACTAGTTTTTAGCAGTAGTCTATAGATCACGACACTGCCTTGATAATGACAAGCGAATCTCACACATGGCTAAAGTATTACAATAATTCTCAAAATTAATTTATGGCATTTTACACTTAACTCATGACCGACAGTACTAAGCCGAAAAAAAAGATCCGTGCAAGGCACTTCATAGAAACATTTGCTACAAGCGGTTTTGTTTTGGGGTGCAGTTTTTTGCAAGGTGTGATACTTGCTCGCCTTCTTGGGCCGGACGGTCGCGGAGATTACGCAGCGATAATTCTATGGCCGACGGCCCTGGCTAATATCGGGTTATTTGGAACGAATTATGTGATAGGCCGAATATCAGCTAAAGAAGTGGAATTGGGCGACCTGCTTCGTGGAGGAGTGGTCTTAGCCGGTATTACAAGTGTCATTACGGCGTTACTTGGTTATTTACTGTTGCCGTATTTAATTCCGCCGGACAAGCATCATATATTACAACTGGCGAGGTTTTTTCTGATTTATATACCTGTTTACCAGATAGCGGCCAATTTAGCCGCTATCGATCAGGGCAGCGGAAACTTTTCCCGGGGCAATTTTATTCGTGCTATTCAAAGTCCGGTTCTTATATCTTTTCTTATCCTTATAATTCTTCTGAAGTTGCACAATTTGCTTTGGTTTGTGTCGGCGATGTTTCTTTCATTTAGTTTTGTAACCATGGGCAGATTAGTTCTTTTAGTCAAAGAACACAGCATAAAGGGCGGATTGTATCCCCTTACACGAATAGTTCGTGATTCCTTTTCTTTTGGTTTAGTAGGATTGGCTGCCCAGGCATATCAATATATTGACAGGATTCTGTTGTTATGGCTATTGCAGCCGCAAAGTATGGGGTTTTATGTCGTGGGGTTGTCTATTGGAGCGGTGTTAAGAAGTATCACGGGTTCAATGGCGCACGTGTCTTTTACAATAACAGCGCAGGCTGAAGTTTCGGAGGGGTTTAATCGGGTCAGCAGTATATTTAGAAAGGCGGCAATTGCTATGTTTTTTTGCGGCGGCGTCCTTGCCGTTCTAATACCTTTTTTGTTGCCACTGGTATATGGTTCGAAGTTTAAAGGCGCCGTTCTCCCATCGATACTCCTTATTTTCGGCTCAATATTCGCCGGGTTTTGCCTGTTGCTGGATACATGTATGCGAGGCCAGGGAAAGCCTTTTGCAGGACTGATTGGCCGGGTGGTTGCGATAATAATTATGGTTATAGCAGGCTATCCATTTCGGATATTCGGCGCAACAGGCATTGCTATATCATTTGTATTAGGCCAGATTGGCTATTTAATTACAATGTTCTTTCAGCTTGTCGGCCATTATAAGAACGCAAAACTATCCGATTTTTTACCCCGACTGTCGGATGCGGTTGATATTTTAAATGTTTTCAAAAGGACGGTTAAAACCATATGGCTACGTATAAGTGATTTGGCGGGCGTTAAATGAACAACAATAAATTTATGTCGCCTCCATAATTTTTTCAGGATTTGCTGTAAATACCCCATAGATGTGTCAACAGAAGAAGACGGTTGCCGAACGAGAAAAGGATGAAACCGGCAGAATTAAAAGGCGAGTATGAGGTTTCCCAAATCTTTGTGAAAAGGTCTAAATGAATTCCGAGCCATATACAGAAAATTATGCCGAAGGGCAGGAAGTTTTGTACGCTGAACAACCTGCAGGAGCGAGCAAAGGCCTCTTTATTTGGCTCTGTGCTTTGGTGCTGTCCTTCTGCTATGAAATTCCGGTCGTGCAATTAACATCGATGGATAGATTGAATCCTCGATTGTTTGACATAGTTTTTCTAATAGGCTTGTTTACAATTTTTCCGAATCTTAGGGGAGTAGGGCAAGCGCCCAGGTTATTTCGTATTTGGGCGGGAATTGTTACTGTTTTCTGTATTTGTGCCCTTGTATGGTTTCCCTTTTTTCCATGGTTCTATGGAAAATATTGCTTATTCTTTGCGTTAAAGTATGTCGAGGGTTTGCTTTCAATTTATGCTGTTGCAAAAATACAGTTAACTTCTAATCAAAAGAGGACACTGCACAATATGGTTATCGTCGGAGGCATTATTGTTGCGGTGTACGCAATTCCTGAGTACTTTGGGAGAACCAGACCGCAAACTTTCGCTGTCGGGAAAGAATATATTTACAAAGAGGGGAGCCTGTTTAGCTGTCTCGGAATGACATATTTTCATGTTTCGATGTTCAGTTCGGTTTCTTCCTTTATGATATTTGCCAGGTTTAATGCCTGCAAGAATATGGCTGCCAGGTTGAAGTGGCTGGGGCTTGGGTTTTTTGTGGCATGGCCGGCATTTTTTTCCGGATGCAGGGCAGGTTTTGTCGCCTGGATTATTGGATGGTTAGTTTTGTTGATAATTTCGAAAGTGTCTTACCGCAGAATTGTTATTGGCCTGGCAATTCCGTTAGCGTTCTTTCTGTTTATAACATTAGGCTTTTCCGGGTTATCGGCAATTGCAGAGAAATCGTTTACTCTTCAAAGATTTGAATTCGGAGAAGAGACCGGTACGGGAAGCAGCGTGAAATCAAGAATGAGTTTAGAGTGGTATAATCTCAGTGCATATCGCCAGCAGGGGATTCTAATTCCTTTTATAGGCGCCGGCTTTTATGTCGCACCTAATGTGGATGAAACTGGTGTCAAAAAGTACCGTGTAGGCTATGGGATTCATAACAGCTATCTATTTGCACTTGAACAGGGTGGGCTTGTTGTCTTTTTCCTTTTTATCTGGTTTCTCATAACTTGCTGGAAGAGTCTCAAGAGGATGCGTCTGCCAGGCAACAACGAGATTGACAGAGCGTTTGCAACAGGCATGTTCGCCTATTTGTGTGCGGTTATTATTGTGATGCAGGGCGGCCAAATTTTTTGGTATGGATTTGGTAAGGTTAATTTCAATACATATATAATTTTGTTGTTTGTACTTGCGGTCAAACAGTCTATGCCAACAGAGGATGAGTATTATCTGGAAGAGGGATCGTATTATGCCTTTGAGCATGATGGCTATGTTGATTCGGATGCTCCATATACAAGTGGTGCATCTGATGGCGATTTGGACATGTAGAGGCAATGGATAAGTTTCAAATCGATGTAATAGTTTCTGCACTTTCCAAAAAACAGATTATTAAGCGGCCGGTTTCATTAGCTTATAAAACTGCCGTGCGATTTTTCGGTTTTTACGGGTATGACCAGAAATCTCAAAAAATGTTTTCTTCAATACTTCTCGACGCAACGCCTGACATCGGTCGGCGTGAGACG
>Ga0180301_10003261_pt1 | contig 12696 bp, 12 predicted proteins | sample GuaBasSediGuay16_FD_121797 | JGI IMG/M metagenome (GOLD analysis project Ga0180301, IMG submission 121797) | Subseafloor sediment microbial communities from Guaymas Basin, Gulf of California, Mexico - Guay16, Core 4569-2, 12-15 cm | ecosystem: Environmental > Aquatic > Marine > Hydrothermal...
ACGTTCTCTGTCATTATTAGGTTTCTAGGGAGGTTGCAGACGCTATGAAGATCGAGTTAAGGGATGTATGGTTTTCCTACGTAAAAGGCGGCGAACCTATTGTGAAGGGGGTTTCGCTAACTGTTGAAAGTGGAGAGCTCGTCCTTATTGTCGGCCCCAACGCGGCAGGCAAAACCACGATCCTGAAGATCTTGGCGCTTCTCTACAAACCTACCCGAGGGGCTGTACTTGTTGACGGAGAGGAGTTTTGGTCTATGCCCGAAGATAGGCGCTACGCTGTTAGGAAAGGCGTTGTCTACGTACATGAGAAACCTATTCTTCTGAGAAGAAGCGTACTTGATAACGTAGCTCTGGGGCTCAGGATAAGAGGTGTTAGAAACGCTGAAGAACGCGCTCTTGAAGTCCTCAAACTTCTTCGTATAGAGGATCTCGCATACCGTCCGTGGAGAGAGCTCAGCGCTGGTCAAGCACAGCTCGTATCTATAGCCCGGGCCCTCGCTGTGAAACCTAGGATACTTGTACTAGACGAGCCCTTCGCGCATTTAGACAAGCACAACAGGATCATACTCATGCAGGTGTTGAAGAGGCTTAGAGATGAGGGTATGGGCATGGTAATAGCTAGTCACTGGCCTCCAAATGACTTCGCCCCGCTCAGCCCAGAGCGCATCGTCGAAGTTGCGAAGGGGTGTGTGGTCTCTACTACCTAAAGACAGGTGCTGGCTTAGCCACAGTTTAATGCTGCGTGTCTGGCTACTATTTGTTGGTGGTGAAACTGTTCCGCAAAGCTGTTGTAACCGGGGGCGCGGGGTTCATAGGTAGCTACATCGTCGACAAACTCGCCTCGATCGGCGTAGAGGAGATAGTGGTTATAGATAACCTAAGCAGCGGAACTCTGGACAACATTAAGGAACACTTGAACAGGAAGTACCTTAGATTCGTCAAAGCAGACCTGAAGTTTTTCGGGGATTGGGCAAATAGCTTCAGAGACGCCGATATAGTACTCCACTTCGCCGCTAATCCCGAAGTGCGGATCTCCGCTACAGAACCCCGCATACACTTTGAGGAGAACCTACTAGCCACATTCAACGTCCTCGAGGCCTCAAGGAAAAACGATGTGAAGTTCCACGTATTTGCCTCAAGCTCTACGGTCTACGGCGAGGCTAAGAAGATCCCCACACCCGAGGATTACCATCCGCTGAACCCCATATCGGTCTACGGAGCTGTTAAGCTTGGCGGAGAAGCCCTGTATACTGCATACAGCAATCTCTACGGCTTTAAAACCCTGATCGCGAGATACGCTAACATCATAGGACCGCGTTCGACACATGGAGTGATCGTGGACTTCGTGAAGAAGCTCATGAAGAACCCCCAAGAACTCGAGATCCTCGGAGACGGCACACAGAGGAAGAGCTACCTCTATGTCGAGGAGGCTGTGGACGCAACATTCCACGCGCTTAAATACGCTATGGAGAGAGGAGGCCCCGTTGAAGTGTTCAATATAGGGAACGAGGACTGGGTCACGGTTATAGAGATCGCAGACATAGTCGTAGAGGAGATGGGGCTCAGGAACGTTAAGTACAAGTTCAAACCAGCAACGCCCGACGGCAGAGGATGGCCGGGAGATGTCAAATTAATGCTTCTAGATATCACGAAGCTCAAAAGAATTGGGTGGAGACCTCGTATAAGCTCGCGCGAAGCCGTTAGGCTAACAGCCCGCAGCGTAATACAGAGGATGTGGGCCAGCAGCACTGGGCGTTAGAACGTGCGCGGGGTTAAGCCTTAACTATACGCGTCGCTGCTTTCCTAAGCCTGTTCATAATGGCTAGACCCAGCCCCACCTCCTTGAAGCCCTCTGCCACCGCTATCTCGACGCCAATAGAATCAAGGCTTCTAAGGGTCTTGAAGAGGTTTTTCGCAATACAGTACATATCTCTGCGTGGACCCAGAACCAAGAGCTTAGCCTCTACACTCATTGCTTGATAGTAGGGGAGCGTCTCTTCTGTGGCCAAGATCGCCGTACTGCTCTTGCCCAGACCCTTCAGTACTTCAACAACACGCTGAGCTAAGTAGGCAGGGTTACTGTAGTTATCGAGCTCTACTAAGATAATCGGTGTCCTAGGTGCGTAATGCCTGTACTTGACCCCGGGGGATAGAGCTTTTTCAGCCTCACCTAGACCTCGAGCAAAACGGGGCACCACTATAGGTCTTCCCAGAAGTTCCTTCAGCTTTTCGACGGGGTAGGGACCAGGTCTGAGCAACACCGGCGGGTCCCGAAGAAGGTCTATTATCGTGGACTCCACGCCGAATATAGCCTCGCCTGCATCTATAATAACATCCACTCGCCCAAACAGATCCTCTATAACATGCTGAGCTGTTGTAGGGCTGGGCCTACCCGAGAGATTCGCGCTAGGGGCCGCTATGGGAACACCTGAAAACTCTATGAGCTTCTGCGCCACTGGATGTGCCGGCATCCTAACAGCCACGGTGTCTAGACCCGCCGTAACGATCTTCGGGATACGCGGGCTCTTCCTAAGAATCACCGTAAGGGGGCCTGGCCAGAGCTTCCTAAGAAACTCCTCCGCCCATTGCGGAACCTTTTCAGCAACTTCGTAGAGCTGGTCAAATGATGCTATGTGTACTATAAGCGGGTTATCCGGAGGCCTCTTCTTAGCTTTGAAGATCTTCCGGACCGCATCACTGTTGAAAGCATCAGCTCCGAGCCCGTAGACAGTCTCAGTAGGGAAAGCAACAAGTCCGCCTCTCCTTATAACAGCTGCGCAGTACCTCAGCACCTCCTCGTCAGGATCGAGAGGATCCACCTTGAACACTCGGGTCTCTACCACCGCGCCTCGCCTCTACAACAACTTATTGTGGAGTAAGTCAATATCTACAGCTGTGAGCCGCTTTGAAGATCGTGGCAGTAGCCGCCTATAGCGGTGATCCCCCTACTGAACTGGTGGCGAAAGCCACGAAGTTTATCAATACTCTAGCCTCTAAGTGTGGCGAGAATATAGTTCTTGCCTTCGGAGGCTACTGGGGGCTCATGAAGGTAATGGTTGACGAGGCTATTAAGCTGGGTATGAAGGTCCTGATCTTCCCACCGATAGAACGTGAAGAATGGGTTTTTCCTGGGGAAGCCATAGTTGTGAAAACTGGTACGGGATTTAGACTGAGAAGCGTGGCCCTCGTAAGAACCGGAGATGTTCTCGTAGCTATGGGTGGAGGCGCAGGCACTATACAGGAGATAGTTACTGCTTACGCAGAAGGTAAGGATATATTCCTCCTCACACCTACGGGACTCGCATCCGATAGGATCGCATCGCTAGCACCCTATATAGATGAGCGCAGACTAGCTAGGCTGAAGATTTTCAGCGATCCGGTGCAGATGGGGGAGGAGGTATGTCGGTGCCTGTGCAAAGGTTCCAAACCGTGAAGCTAAAGAATTACCTCCTCTGCGCAGCGATGTACATTAAAACGGCGATCACTATGACCGCCACCGCCGATGCATATAGTGGTAGTATAGGTGCGTGGAGCAGGGTAGTGGTACAGCTGTAGGTAATGGTAGTGACCTCTTCGAGGGCTACTGTAACGGTCTTCGTGTGCTCCACCGTACGAGTAACCTCCACGGTCGTTGTCTCTGTGATCGTTCTAGTACTCTCTTTTTCAACTATCGTTGCTTCCATGTGAGTAACGGTCTCTGTAAGCGTTTTGGTAAGGGTAACGGTCTCTGTCACGGTCCTCGGCATTGGTTCCGTTGGTTGCAGACCACTCAGCTGTGCAGCTCTCAATACTACTCGGCTCATAGCCCACAGCGCTAATCTCGAAAAGTCTCTGTCTTCGCGCGTTAGCTCTCTGAACTCCTTAGCGTTGAGGAGGCTCATCATCTGAACAAAGACGTGCTTTCTATGAAGCTCCTCAACCTCCTCGACAAGCTCTTTGCTGATGTTCGTGAACACCGTTTCCCCTTCAAATACAAAGGGGTACACGAGCATGCTTCCCGCCAAGAAATCTAGTGGTATCCAGCCAAGACCTGGTATATATGCCATTACAAAGGCGTGGGGCCCCGCATCCTCAAATATGTAGAGCGAACTCCCTACGGGGCTCTCCATGGATAGGTTGAGGTATACGTAGCCCTGCGCGATCTTGGCAGGGATCCCGTAGCTCCAGAGGAGGTTGAGAAGTATCCTCGACATATCGTCACAGTCACCTTCTCTCTTCTCGATCACCTCCTCCATAGTGCGGGGCAGTGCTGAGGGGTTGTACTCAATGAAGATGTTGTATATGAAGAAGGCCGCATCCACCGCGAGCGAGAGCTTGCTCATGTTACTAGGTAGGACACCCTTCTCTCTGCTTATCCACTCTTCGAACTCCGGCTTAACCTTCTCCACTATTACCGTCGCTGGTTCTAGGAGGTACTTCGACGTGATGTTCCTGGGAACATCTATTTCATCGTAGAGTTTTCCGTAGTTGGGGTCCCGGTAGGCCTCCTTGATGATCTCTAGAGCAGAATGCATAGACCTGCCGCAGATCCTGACTTTAGCTATAAACCCTCCAGAGGTACCGTTGCACGCCCAGATCTCGACAGCTTCATCACTACGATTGAAGGTTGTGTTTCCCCACATGTAGAGAATGTGCACCTCCTGCCTATACGGAGGTGAGGAGTAGTTGGCGGGAGTCTCGAGAAATCCCTTGAACACACCCGTGGAGTTCATGAAGTAGATCGCGTTTACGAAGTATAGCTCGAAACACTCCGCTTCTTCACTGTTCAGCGCGGTTACAGTATAAAGGGAGGAGGCTGGCGATATCAGGGGTTGTACTAAGCTTAAGGTAAGTAGCAGTAGGAGAAGGGCTCTTAACATCATAACCTAGCACCACTCGATAAACGTGAGTGCCTCTCAAACTAAACAACTTTCCGCTATCAACAGCGGGAAGAGCTATTACGTCACGATTCACCGGTATGCCGGGGTGCGCTATGACCACGATAGTGTTTCTGGGAACAGGAGCTGCGGGAGGACCTCCCTACAGAGCAAGAAGCTGCATATTGATAGATGACGGAGGTACTAGGATCATGCTTGATTTCGGTGAAGGGTGTTCAACAAGGCTACAGCAGCTAGGAATGACTATATGCGATGTAGATGCCGTGTACATATCACACCTACACCCAGACCACTACATGGGGCTATTCGACGCAGCCGTAACCGCACTAGAGCACGGATATAGAAGGAAAGTGAAGTTGCTCGCAGCAACGGAAGTGTTTGAATCAATAGAGACAGTGATAAACATACTCCCTCAGAGCTTCAAACCATACACACAAGTAGAGGAGATACCGCTGAAGGGAAAGAACATAGGGACTATGAAGCTCATACCTATAAAGTCAAGACATAGCATACCCACCTACGGCGTACTAGTCAAGACAGGAGATTCGGCGAACATTCTCTATACAAGCGATACTGCACCCAACCCCGATATCTATCAATCGTTAGAGAAAGCAGAGTTGGACATACTAATTCACGAAGTAACTCTTCCTAGCAAAATGAAGCAGCAGGCCTACGAGCTAGGGCACACAAGCGTGAGTCATATAATTGAAATGTATACGGATCTTAGAATTAGTGCTACCATAGTAGCTACTCATCTAACAAAGGCTTCAGAACAAGAGCTAATTGAATGCCTAAGCAATTTCAAAAATGATTCTCCCTTAATTATAGCTTGCGATCGATTAATTATCAAGATTTAATTTCCTAACAATATGAGTGGCAGAACACCGTAGAAAAATGTGTTGTAGGTATCGATGTATAATTCAAACTATATTCTCTTCATCAATGGGATCTCCTAAAGGCTTAACGAAGCCATCGTCTATGAACCGCGCAGCAACACTTTTAGCTACTAGCGTCAATGCTAGCAGCATTGCCACAAACAGAATTTTTGTATTAGCTATCCTTAATAATACCATGAATAGCTTCTTCTTAAGGTCCATTTATCTTTCACCGAATTACTGGTACATATAAGGAGCACATAGTGATTTCGGAACTAGCGTTATTACTACTCATCGTAGGAAGTTATATATAGAGCAGCAGGAGGTGAGCTCAACATAGCATTGAGAGAGATCGACTATAGGTTAGCCAAATTCGTCGAAAGACTCTATGATGTTAGATGCATAGGCATTAATTCCATAGCCAATGAATTGAACATGTCCTACACAGCCATAATGTCCAAACTCATGCAACTTTATAGCCAAGGATTCAGTTTCCGAGGCTTCATAGACATAAGAAAACTTAAATTAAGAGAAGTTGCGGTCATATCTAAGTATGATGTCGCAATATCCACAGAAGTTCCATTTCTAAGATCTTACGTCAATTTGATACCACAAGGCTCGTACCTAACCTTTTATGTGCCAGACCTAGGTGATGAGGAGAACTCAAGGAAATTCCTCTCGAAAATTTTAACGAAGCTAGGCATTACTCAACAGGAAGTAGACTTTATTGTTACTAGAGAACTTAAGCGAGTGTCTCTAATTAGGTATAGATGGCCTCTAGATAGTGTAGCTCGCGCAAATGACCCATCGGAGTGGCTTAAAATTATCGATGACTACGAAGAAGCGTTCAAGAAATATGAAACCGTTGTATCTATTCCACATGTAAGAGCCATTAGAGTTAGGAAAAGCTCTTCAGAGAGACTTAGATTAGACTCACAATGTTTAAGAGTGCTTAAAGAAGTTGAAAGAGGACCTCTAAGAAGGCTTAAAGATATATCGTGTTCTGCAAAGGTTAATTTTAGAAAAGTAATGAAATGTGTGAAAACATTCATAGACCGGGGCATATTTTGTGGGTTAAGGATTGCTAAAACTCCTTGGGGAAAGTTGACTGATCTCTATGCAGTAGCGTTGATAAAAACTTCGCATATAAGTGAGGCTTTAGCATTAATGGAATCTTCGGTGAGATTCCCATTAAGTGCGGGTAGTATGGTTGGTGAAAAGGGTAGAATTTACATAGCGTTCAGGATAAAGAGCAGTAACTTGGCGGCTTTCAAGAGATTCCTACAAAGGATTGAACAAATGCTAGGTTTCGATGTTGTGTGGATGGGTATAGGGCCTATTCATATGTCTGGCGCATTCACAGTCCCTTACAAGCAGGGTTTTGAATATTCCAAATACAAGAAGGGTTGGCTAACCGACATCTGAATGCAGCCTACCAGACTATTCTTCAATACTACCTACACAATTGTGCATCAGAGACACTATTGGAAGTAATAAAGCAATAACTGGTTTTAGTTGCAGTTTAGTTCCTTATTATTTCAAGTTCTTCAAGAACGTCTTACCGCGGAAGATCCCGCATAAGAAAAGCATCTTCGATATTAATAAGGGAGTTATCAGATCTGGACCTTCTTTGCATATAACTTCCTTCCTGCAAGGTAGAAGGCTCTACCTACACCGTGTAGTAGGGGGCTCGTCTTGGAAGTATCCCAGCCCCATTCTCCGAAGAGCTCTTCTCTGGCGTAGGCTGCCACAACGTCGAGGAGGAATAGCCTCACATCTTCGACCTGGACTACCTGTCTTAGACGCCCCTCGATAACTCCTATAGCATCACCCCACGTAGGTATAGACACCCTCTTTGAATCTATGAGCTTAATCCCGAACTTCTTGATCTTGTCCGCCCTGCGCCCTGAGTACGTGCCTACACCGTAGACTAGGTCAACATGCTCCGGGCCGGGGATGTTTATCGTCGCCTCACCACACTTCTCAAGACATTCATAGGTATAAGCTTGGCTTCCTATGGCTACCCCCACAACCGGGGGGTCGTCGGATATAGGGGTCACCCACGATGCTGACATAGCGTTGATCTTGCCGTCGGGGCATCTCGTTATCACTATAACGACGGGTCTCGGGTGGAGTAGCTTGTAGAAGTCTTCTAAGTTCTTGAGCTCGGTGAAGCTCATACGGCTTCCCTCCGTGACTAGGAAGGGCTTGGTAATATGCTCAGCGTTGCGGAAGGATTATGCTGTCTGGAGAGCAGCTTTGTAGGGGCGTCCCCGGGAGCTGTGCTCCATGCTGCCAGAAGAGGTTGTGCTGCTCGAAGTACTCCTGCTGCTGGTTGTGGCTAAGCTTCTGGGTGAGCTCTTCGAACGCTTCTCGCTGCCGAGGGTCATAGGGGAGTTGTTCGCAGGTATTCTGCTAGGACCATCGGTGCTGGGGTTGGTCACCCCCAGTGCTGAGCTAGAGACCCTAGCGATGTTCGGAGTGATCTTCTTCATGTTCTCGGCGGGTCTGGAGGTTAACATGAGGAACTTGATAAGGAGGTTCCGGGAGGGGCTTATAGTGGCGCTCTCCGGCGTTGTTACGCCCTTTTCCCTAGGCATGCTACTCGGATACCGCTACTCATTAGATTTCGTTGAGAGCTTTGCCTTGGCCACGTGCCTCTCCATAACAGCTATAGGGCTGAGCGTAAGGGTGCTCATGGATCTCCGCATACTCACAACACGCATAGGGTTGACCGTGGTCAACGCGGCTGTGGACGACGACGTTATAGGGCTCATACTCATGTCGATGGCCTTTGCTTTAGCACTTGAGGAGGTTGGGCTTCATGGCGTGCTCTTTACAACGGCTACGGCGGTAACATTCCTTTTTCTTGGCTTTGCCTTGGGCATGGCTATAACTAAGAGCGTGAAGCTGAGGCTTAGGTTTGGCAGGCTCCTTAGGCTCCACACACGAAATCCCTCGCTCAAGTTAGCGATAGCGATCATGTTCGCCTTCACCTTCGGTTACTTAGCTAGGCTCTCGGGACTTCACGAGATCGTGGGGGTGTTCATAGCTGGGATGATACTCAATGTTTTGCTGGGGGAGAGTGCTGAACGTGAAATCATGGACTTCACCTTCGCCTTCTTTGCGCTGCTGTTCTTCGCATATGTAGGGGTTAAAACAGATCTGAGGTCTCTGGGCAGCGTTACGGGCTTTGCATTAGAGCTCATAGCCATGGCGTTCACCGGGAAGATTCTGGGGGGCACTATAGGCTCAATTCTGGCTGGATTGAAGCCGCGAGAGGCGCTTGTCGTAGGTATAGCTATGAACAGCAGAGCAGCGGTAGAGCTAGCTATAGCTAGTGCGTTCCACAGTCTAGGGATATTTAGCTCTGAGGTGTTCTCGGCTGTGGTAATGATGGCCGCAGTAACGTCTATAACTACACCCTTGATTATGCGAGGAGCCGTGAAAGCGCTGGGGATAAGAAGGTAGAAGGGGCGTGGCGAGCCTCAATGCTTTGACTAGGTGCGGCGGAAGCAAGGTTCTTAGGGTTAGGAAAGATAGAGAGACTGTAAAGGAGGCGAGGTCCCGCAGCTTACCGAACCCTCTGTGGAGAACTGAAGATGGGGTGGAAAGTCTGCTGTCGAGGGAAATCTACGTGGAGTCTACAAGTGCGGGAAGTAAGATGCTCATCTCGGGGCTCAGCTACGGCGAGGGGTTTACCGAGCTAGCCACGGGTATCGATGTTTTTACAGGGTGTGGAGACCTGCCAAGGTGAAGCCGCGGGGAGTTGTTGTAGGTATACACGGCTTTGCGGATCACGGAGCTTGGTACCGCCATGTAGGTGTGCACCTCGCATCCAACGGCTACAGCTTCTGGATATACGACCTGCGGGGCTACGGCATGACGGCTAGGAGGAGCGGTGATGAGGGCTACGTGGAAGATTTCGAAGAGTTCGTAGAGGATACAGACAGCTTCATAGACTTCGTGGTGGACGAGGAGGGTGTTGATGATGTGTATGTGCTCGGACACGGCGTTGGGGGACTCATAGCTGTGTACTACGCTGGGTACCTCGGTATAAAGCGCGTCAGGGGACTCATAACAAGCGGTGCTGCGCTGCTCTTCAAACCTTCGTGGAGATTAGCGGCTGCCAAGGTGTTAGCGAGGATAGCCCCCAGGAGCAGGGTATCGCTACCTGTGAACCCGCGGGACCTCTCTAACGATCCCGAGATTGTTAGGAGGTACCTCGAGGACAACCTCGTTGTGAAGAGACCTACAGCGAAGCTCTTGGTAGAGATAGTGAATGCTGCCAATAGCGTGTGGAGCTTCGTCGACAGGATCTCAGCACCCAGCCTAGTAATGCACGGATCCGAGGACAGAGTTGTGCCGCCCGAGGCGTCCATGGCGCTGTACCGCAGGCTGGCCGCTAGGGATAAGACGCTAAGGCTTTACCGGGGTATGAAGCACGAGCTGCTGGTAGGTATCGATAGAGCACGGGTTCTAAACGACGTAGTTAAGTGGCTAAACAAACACAGCACTACGTAGCTACGGAAGCCAGCGCGTCTGGGCACCTGAGCTTCCCAGCGCATTCTCATGCGGTAGGCACCCGTCTACGTCTTGGATACACTACAGTGTACGTATTCTATGAGACCTGGCTTTCCTTGAACAGTCGGCGTGAAGCAGTGCTGCGGTATGCCGCTACCATGCACCGCCTTGCTGTTCGCGGCGTTGCACAACAAATTAGTTATCTGGAGAAGATACTGTGGTTCTGTTGGTGAACAGGGTTTGAGCTCTGAGCACCCAGAACTTTCCTGGCATGCCTTGACACCTCGGCTCCTCAAGATAGTCATAGGTTCTCCCAAACGTGGGAGCTTCGCTGTTGTTTCTGAGCCTCCTTGCTGCGTCGGCGGGGATGTGTGGAGGGTTGAGGAGCGTGCCGGTGGTATAGATATCTATTGGAACGGCAGGCGGCTGTGCTCGATGACTAGGCCCGTATATGTTGATGGGTACGTAACCCTTAGGCACAGCCTGGAGAAGGACGAGCATGTTTACGGTCTTGGTGAGAAGTATGCTCGTCTAGATAGGAGGTTCAAACGATTTCACTTCTGGAACGTTGATCAGTTCGTACATCTGCCCTCTGGAGACCCTATGTACAAGTCCATACCTTTCTACATAGTTGCTAAGCCTGGGAAGACCTACGGGGTTTTCGTAGATCACCCCGGCTACATCTACATCGACACATGTGTTGAGGAGCTGGACAGCCTGCATATCAAGGTGAGGTCACCCTCGGCCACGATGTACATCTTCGCGGGTGGAGATGTCTATGAGGTCTTGGACGAGTACACGAAGCTTACGGGAAGACCCTTCATGCCTCCCAAGTGGGCGCTGGGCTACCACCAGTGCCGCTACAGCTACATGAGCCAGGAGGAGGTCTTGGACGTGGCTAGGGAGTTCAGGCATAGGGGCATCCCTCTAGACGCTATATGGCTCGACATAGACTACATGGACGGCTACAAGCTGTTCACCTGGAATAGAGAGCGTTTCCCCGATCCTCAGCAGATTATCGGGGACCTCCACTCGATGGACATCAGGGTCGTCACTATAGTGGACATAGGTATCAAGGTCGAGAAGGGGTACCATGCGTATGAGCGAGGTCTTGAGGTCGATGCATTCCTCAGAACACCTGATGGAGAGTTGTTCCGGGGTGGTGTGTGGCCGGGTCTCTGCGTGTTCCCGGACTTCCTCAGGAAGAGCGTTAGAGAGTACTGGGCTAAGCTGTTAGCGGAGTTCATGTCTGTGGGGATCGACGGTATCTGGCTCGATATGAACGAACCCGCGATCTTCTACATGGAGGATCTCCTGAGGCGCGCCGTAGCTGAGATCTCCGCCAAGCTCATCGAGGGTAAGGTCGAGGAGGCTGGCAATAGCTACTTCTGGAAGTGGAGGCACGTAGTAGGTACGGTGGGCGTGGGCAAAGGCGTTGGCATGGTCACGATCCCGGCGGTGCACAGAGACGATAGTGGCTCGGCGGTAGATCACAACGATATGCACAACGCCTACGCGCTTCTCGAAAACGAGGCCACGAAGAGAGCATTCGATATGCTGAGGCGGGGCAAGAGGTGGTTCATATTAACGCGCTCTGCGTACGCTGGTATCCAGCGTCTAGCCGCTCTGTGGACCGGTGATAATCAGTCGGACTGGGGGCACATGGAGATATCGATACCTATGATCCTGAGCCTGGGGCTGAGCGGAGCACCTTTCGTAGGTGCTGACGTGGGGGGTTTCGGTGATGATACGGATCCGGAGATGCTTCTTAGGTGGACACAGCTGGGAGCGTTCTACCCATTCTTTAGAAACCACAGTTCTAAAGGGTCTAGGAGACAGGAGCCTTGGATCTTCGGAGAGCCTTGGGAGAGCTACGTGGTTGATGCGATAAAGCTCCGCTACAGGTTCCTGCCGTACATATACTACCTGTTTGTCGAGGCTCATCGCAGCGGCAAACCTATAGCAAGACCTCTCTTCGCGGAGTTCCCAGACGACGATACCTGCTACGTTATCGATGATGAGTTTCTAGTAGGGGATGCTCTTCTGGTGGCTCCGGTCCTAAGCCCCGGTAAACGTGCACGCGTCGTCTACCTACCAGGGTGCAGATGGCTAGACTACTGGACCGGAAAGGTGTTCGAACCCGGATGGAGAATCGTTGAGGCTCTACTCGACAGAGTACCGCTGTTTGTGAGGGAGAACAAGGCTGTGGTCACAACGGATCCCAAGGACAGTGCTGCCAAGCCCTGGGAGAGGATGTACGTAGAGACGTTCCTAACCTCTGAAGCCCATGCCGTGCTGTACGACGACGATGGTGAGTCGCTGGAGTTCGAGAACGGCAAGTACTTCGAGGCTCTGCTGAGGTTATCGAGGAGGGGTTCCGAGGTCTTCGTGGAGGTCGCCAAGCTCGTGAAGGGCTACGA
>Ga0180301_10003262_pt1 | contig 12695 bp, 9 predicted proteins | sample GuaBasSediGuay16_FD_121797 | JGI IMG/M metagenome (GOLD analysis project Ga0180301, IMG submission 121797) | Subseafloor sediment microbial communities from Guaymas Basin, Gulf of California, Mexico - Guay16, Core 4569-2, 12-15 cm | ecosystem: Environmental > Aquatic > Marine > Hydrothermal...
AAACCTAGTTGCTAAGTGGATAGGTAGCGGCTATACCTTGCTTCCATTGAAGGGGGAAGATATGATAGCCTTCACGCTTTTAGTGATAGGTCTACAAACAATATTCAATTCCTTCTTCTTAAGTATGCTCGGCGATCGGAAAATACTTGAGGTAGGATTATGGAATTAGTATCATATATGCTTATAGCGACCTTATTGCTCTTGTTTTGGGCATATCTTGGCTATCCCATTTTACTTGCATTTTTAACAAAAATAAGAAAAGGTAGGGAGCTAAATAGTGCTCTTCTCTGCAATAACCAATATGAACCTCACGTTTCGATTATTATTCCTACGTATAATGAGGAGAAAGTTATATGGAGTAAAATGAAGAACTGCTTGGAATTGGATTATCCTAAAGATAAACTTGAGATCATAGTGGTTGATAGTGCCTCAACGGATAGAACAAGAGAAATCATAGAGAAGTTTCGAAGCGAGAGCGTTAAATTAATTGTTCAAAGTGAGAGGAGGGGAAAAGCGGTAGCTATTAATGAAGCTCTAAAACATGCTAATGGTGAAATAATACTCCTTACTGATGCTAATGCTTATCTAGATAAGCGCACATTGAAACACATAGTAAAGCACTTTCAAAGACCTATTGTAGGCGGTGTAGAAGGCAAATATGTGGTGTCACGAAATCATGCTAAGCCTACTAACGTTATCGCTTATGAGGAATCTCTATTTAGAACCATGGAGAACTGGATTAGGGAAAGAGAGAGTATGATCGATTCTGTGGTGGGCATGGTTGGTGAATTATTCGCTTTTAGAAATGGTGTGATTAATAAGTTTGACGAAAATGCTATAGCGGAAGATTTTGACGCCTCAATCACTATTCGGAAGAAGGGGTATGTTCTTATCCATGAGCCTAACGCTGTTGTTTTAGAGCCTTCTGCATCAAGTTTAAGTGATGAGATTAAACAGAAAATGAGGCGAGCAGTAGGAACTATTCAAGCCTTGTTTAAGCATTATTACGTTCTATTAAATCCTAAGTATGGATTATATGGTGTCTTAATATTGCCTTCCCATAAATTATTGCAAGTAATAAGTCCATTCCTCCTAATATTATTGATGACACTTTCCATTGCAGACTATATGATAACGGGCAATATATTGCTGTTCACTCCGGCGCTAGTCGAAGTTTTATGTGCCATTCTGGGCGTTGCAGTGCTTTTGGGGGTGAAATTTAACCGTGGAGTAAAAAATCCAATAGTCGCGGGGATAGGTTACTTTTTGCTGATGCAACTAATAGTGTTGCTTGCATGGTGGGAATACCTTACTGGCAGTTATAGTGTTAAATGGGAGAAAATTGAGAGTTCACGTGGTTCCCCATCATGAAAACCAATAGCCACATCAAAGAAGAGGAAAGAAGAATATACGACTACAGAAAGGGAATTGGAACAATTGAAGGGGGCTCTTGGTGGGATAAGGCATTCTATAACTACCTAGAGAGTTATAGAGCTAAGGTAGTTAGATTATTGTATGATTTGTACTTGAGATCTAAGGAATGCTTGGTTTTGGGTTGTGGAGACGATGGTGACATCCAGGATTTCGAAGAATTAACAAATAATATTGTTACGCGTAATCACTTCAGACGTGTTATTTTAATTACCGCGTGCACTATAGAGGCTACAAATAACTGAAAGTAAATGGACATTGAAAGTTATTATAGTCACTCATTATAACTTCGAAAGTAAACCAAGCGGTGCGACGAATAGAGTTATAGAGTTAGCTAGGGTAATGTCTAGATATGCTTCAATTGAGATCATTCATCAAGGATCTGATGCATGCGTTGAACATCTCAAATTTATAGGGTACAAATCTAAATTTAACTTCACCAAATCTCATTGGATTTCAATTGCGGTGAAGCCTTATGTAAGCTACGCTTTTCCTGACTTTTATAGAGTGGTTAAAGAAGTTATTGACGACGCTGATGTGGTACAAGTTGAACAACCTTACCTCCTAATGCCAACCTTGATGGTGATGGAAACGTTAAACAAGAATCCTTTTGTTGTATTGGATGAACATAATGTAGATTTTATGGCGATTAAATCAAAGATAAACGGTATTTCAATTAATTCTTTCCTAGCCGCGGTAACGCTACCATATGTGTTTTTATCAGAAAACCTCGCAGTTAAGAATGCCGATTTGATCTTATGCGTATCGTATGAGGATCAAAAATTGCTAATGAAAGTTTACGGTATAACGGAAAGTAAGTTGTATGTGGTGCCGAACGGTTTAAACTTGTCAAAGTTTGAAAAAGCACCATTAGTAAATAACCCAATATTGGAGAATAACACAGTCTTTTTCCATGGAACCTTAAGCTGGTATCCAAATCTAGAGGCAGCAAACATTATAGTGGACTATTTGGCTCCCAAGATGCCAGATGTAACTTTTTTAATTGCCGGATCAAATCCACCAGCAAGCCTCATTAAAAAAATAAATAAAACAAAGAATGTGAAGTATCTTGGATTTCTTAATAACCTAGAAGGGTGGATAAAATCCTCAAATGTCTGCATAGCGCCAATACTTAGAGGAGGAGGAACTAAATTAAAGGTTTTAGAGTATGCAGCAGCTGGAAAACCAATAATTGCAACATATAAGTCAGTCGAGGGGTTCGAAATGGAAAATGAAATTCACGGACTATTCTATGGGGATGTGAATGATGATTTTATAAGAGGAATTAAACAAGTACTGAAAAATGATCAATTAGCCGAGGAATTAGGAAGAAATGCGAGAAAACTTGCTGAGAAATATGATTGGAACGTTATAGGAAAGAAACTTTACGAGGCGTATTTAAAGCTGATTGGATGACTATGCGAGTGGCACTACTAACACCGTACTTTCTACCAACTATAGGTGGTGCTGAGCTGTATGTTTATGATCTGGCTCGCTTTTTAATTAAACATGGGCATCAAGCTTCAATTTTAACCACGAACATCTATCAAAGGAAACAGGCTAACTTGCCTTCTGTGGAAAGGATAACCCACATACCCGTAAGGCGTTTCAAAGTCTTAGGGTTTAGCAGAAAATTAACTCGTTTTTTTATATCAATGTACATTCCTAAAGATAATGTTGCACTGGAAGTAAAGCGTAAGGGTTTCAACTTGCTTCATTTTCATAACGTCACGGATATGACTTTCCCTGTTGCTCTTTGGAACATAAAAGTCCCGAAGATCTTAACATGTCACACGCTCTTCGAAGTTATAAATTATCATTATATGATCGGGCCACGATTATATTTTTTCAAAAAAATTTTGCAAAATATGGATTTCATACACGTTTTAACTCTGAAAGACTTTATGACATTAAAACATTTAGGAGTAGACTCCAAGAAGATATTTGTAATACCTCCAGGAATTTCAGTTACTAAATTCTATTCTTCAGAGAGAAAGGGTAATACACTATTATTTGTTGGAAGAATTGCACCCACGAAAAGCATAGAAACCTTACTAGAGGCTCTATTAAGAATTAAATCTGATTGCCAATTGTGGGTCGCAGGACCAATACAGGACAAAAAATATTTTGTCTGGCTAAAAAATAGATACTTCAATAAGCTAAAGAACAAAGTAAGAATTCTTGGTCCTTTGTCGTCAAGTGAGCTTCTGGAAGTTTATGCGAAAGCTGACATATTCGTTTTTCCTTCAAAGGCGGAGACATTTGGACTTGTTCTTCTTGAAGCAATGGCAAGTAGTTTACCGGTTGTGTCCACCGATGTTGGAGCTGCGAGGGAACTTATCAAGGATTGGGAAAATGGATTTATTGTACCTATAAACGATTGGAAGACTATGGCAGAGAGGATAAACCTCTTGCTTACTGACGATAACCTAAGGCGGAAAATGGGGAAAAATAACAGAAAGTTAATTGAGAAAGACTATGATATAAATGTCAATTTTGAAAAACTTTTAGCATTATATGAACAAATATGCATTAAGTAGATGAACACTAATTTAAGGAGATTAAGCACACGCTAAAGAAAGGCTGAGTTTATTGGCAGATTAGAATGGAAATCGTAATGATTACCCGTGAGCTCGCACCTACTTACGATGTTCTGCCTAATAGTGGTGGATCAGCGATAAGCGCTTTTCTTTTATGCAAATTTCTTTCAGAAAATGGTATTCACGTAAATGCTATATTCCCCTCTTCTGGAAGTAAAACAACGATAACGAAAATGGATTCTAATCTACGGCTTATCTTAATTCCCTTCTTATCTGAACGATTTGTAGGTTCGTACCCTTTCAGTTTCTTCTTAAGATACAAAACACAGATATTCGATTGTAGCAGAATAATTAAAATTATTGATCATTACTCCTTAAACCCTGATTTAATTCATATTGAGCATAAAATGATGGGTGCTACAAAGCTTAAAAAAGATTTGAAAACCCCGATTATTGTTACTGTGCGCGATTACTGGCCAGTATGTGCAACTGAAACTATGTTTGACGGAGAAAAAGCATGCCAACTGTGTAATTCACGGAAAATGTTGAAATGTCTGGCGTATAACGATCCTTATCTTCTAGATTTTCATCACATTCATGAAACTCTTTATAAAGTTATGTCTTATCCCCTTCGTATATTGCTGGCTAAACATGTACTAACGTTCAAGAAAAGCGCTTTACAAAATGCGGATAAAATTTTGGTAAATAGTTATTTTATGAAGAAAACACTCCAAAAAACTCTTGATTTTGCTCATAAAAAAGTAGATGTCATTTATCCTCCTGCCCCTTCGTTTCCCTATGTGAATCCGCTTGATAAAGAGAATGACAGAAAGATATTCACTTACATTGGATGGCTATCCAAAGCCAAAGGTATAGTAAACCTGCTACATGCTTTTAGTAAAGCTATAACAAAGAAACGAGAAATCCGCCTTCGAATTTTCGGTCGAGGCCCTCTAGAAAAATATGTCATTAAATATATAGTTACACGTAAACTACATCGGAACATAACATTTGAAGGCTATCTCAAGCACACCTTGCTGACTAAAGTCTTAAAGGAAACCGACGTGGTCGTTGTTCCCTCGCTATGGCCTGAGCCCTTTGGCCGTGTGTGTATGGAAGCTATGGTTTGCGGAAGACCAGTTATCATAAACCCTACAGGAGGGTTAATTGAACAAGTTAGGGATGGCGTTAATGGTTTTCATGTTAATTGTTATGATATAAATAGCTTTGCGGACAAAATCTTGGAGGTGGCTAACATGAGTAGGGATCGCTTGATTAAAATGGGACGTCGAGCAAGGAAATATGCCTTAAAGAAGTTCAACGCTAAAAAGCAAATTAAGAAGTTGATCAAGATTTACGAAGAAGTATTAGGCAGTTGAGTCCTATGCTACCGCCAATATCGTTTCTTGAAGGGATAACCTTCTTTACTATAAGTTTCATGGTGCTTATAACACTTGGCGAGGCTACTCTTATCTTAATAGAGCGCCTAGTATCTCAAAAGCTGAGGAATAACCGGAATGTTTTCGATGGAATTTGTTTGAATTTCGCATTAGGCGTAAGTATGATTACGATACTAGCTGCGATATTGACTCCCTTCAGAATTTTTAACATTTTTTCATCTTATGGCATTCTTATTGTCTCTCTAACCATAATTGTGCTGAGAATAGTTCATTCAGTTAAAAAATCGGAAAGTTTAAAGGCAATTGCATTCAAAAATGTATGTTCGTCCTTGCTAAAAGAAAATTGGAAAATAATAAGTTGCATGCCCTTAGTGGCTATCTGTGCATACTCTATATTTGTACGATTCAAAGCTATAGAAGGTCTTTATGTTTTCCCATGGTCGGACGCTAAGGGTCATAGTTTCATTACGTTTCTTATCATGAGATATTGTGGTTACGTAATAAATGAGGGATTAATATTTGGTGACGTTGGTTGGATAGGTTATCCACAAGGCTTTCATGCTGTGGCAGCGTATTTGGGACTTATCTTTATGACAACTCCCGAAAGATCTGTGACGATGTTGAATGCTACTATCGCAAGTATTTTGCCGTTGACTACATACCTTGTAGCAAAAACGATATTCAAGAATTATTGGGTGGGGGTGTTTTCATCTCTAGTCATGCTTTTCTCCTGCTATACCTCGTTTGATTATGGAGGCATGTCAGTTATCACAAGTATGTTAATATCTATGGTGTTTATTGCATTTTTGTACGGGAGGGAACGTAAACAGTTAGGCCATACTATTATCTTAGGAATCCTATTAGGGGGAATTATAAACACTAATCCGCAGAATCTTCTTCTTGTAGGGGCTGTTGTCTACACATTTTTTCTATTGAATCTTTTTAAAGGATCAATCTCCAAATTAGGCTTCATAAACGCCGTTAAGAAGTCAATAATTACTCTACTTATAGGCTTGGCCTCCTCCGCATTTACCTCTTACATTTTAATTCATGCGATTTTATCGACTTTACATCGGCTTTTTTCTTGGTCAACGAGTATTAGTTCTTGGATCAATCAACTTTACTCTAAATACTTATTCGTAACCGCACCCGATGTAACTATTAATCCTGAGAGTCTTGAGATTGTTTCTTGGTGGTTTCAATTATTGCCGAAAGAGACCGTGCTTAACTTTCCTTGTTCCTTCTCCGAATTCATCCATGCCTTAGCTCATTGGATAAGTTATTGGAATGTGCCACGCATACGACCAATTATTGGCTGGTCTTTCACATACTTCTTCATTTTATGCTTCGTTTCTGTACTTAGTAAAAGAATCCGAAATGAGCTAAAGTCATTTGCTGAAGGCATTCTTGTACTTGGTTTATGTTTCCTTCCGTTATTTCTGGCTTTTCAAGCAAATCCTGAGGGTATTCTTCCACCAATTTACCCACTTTACCATTTCCCAGAAAAAATAGCCTACATGGGTGGATGGGTTCTCACCCTCTTCATTGGTTGTGTGTTCTTTTTAATGGCTAAAGTTTGTGTACTTGTTTTACAATCACTTCTGAGCATAAATGTGAAGATGAAAATTATTAGAGTAGTTAGCTACCTTCAGTCAAGAACGTTGCCATTAATTTTGCTTCTAGTGATAAACGGAGCGTTAACGGTTAATTTTGCCTCTAACGTATATAATGCCATAAGTTTCAATCATCTTCATTATTTGTCTGTTATGCACGATTACTCGCCGCTCACCATGGACGATTATAAATTAATGCTCTGGGTCAAAAACAACATAGAGGACGATGCAATTTTCCTAGTGAACCCTGCAGATGCAGGGCAGTATCTTCCAGTAATAGCACATAGAAAGGTTATCTTTCCGTTTGGAAAGAATCAATTTTCTAAGTCTTGGCAATATGTTTTAGAAGTTATGAGAAAGGATCCGGAGGATCCACAACTTCTTTACTTTCTTCGACGCTTCAATGTTTCCTATGTATACGTCGGGGCCATTACGAGATATACCAGAGAGAGACCCTACAGGCCTGATCCATCGATGCTTCTGAACAGCAAGTATTATGAGCTCGTCCAAAACTTTGGGGGGGCTTATCTGTTCAAAATAAGATACCCTGAACCGCCGAAGACATTGTTCATCTCAAGCTTTAGCGGAAGGATGTGGAGTACTGAGGAAGCCTTACGTGATGAATATATGGCCCAGTGGGGCGTCTTGAGAGGTGATTGGTGTTTTAAAAATTATAGGCTTGAGGGCGAGGGTTCGTCCGCCATTATCACCGTTAAAAACTTTACATTTTCTAATGGTGGGGTGGAGTGTAAGGTTAACTTAGTGTCTGGTAACTATACTGCAATTACTTTTAGACTTGTTGACCATGATAATTACTATAGATTCGTTTTGTGTCCCTCCAAGAAATGTGTGTCTTTTGAGCTGGTACGGGAAGGAAAAGTATGTGAGATCATAAGTAAACATTATGACGTTCGGCCTAACAGGTGGTATTTAATGAGACTCATTATTGATGACAAAAGGTTCATAGGATATATTAATGGAGAAATGGTGTTGGAAGCTTCGTTAATGGCTGTTCTATCTGAAAGTGGAGAACTAGGCTTAGAGGTAGATGGACGAGGATACTTTGACTTCTTCTATGTATATATGCCAGCCGAATATCCTTCAAGTACTTTGACGGAGCTACTTGAGACTGGGGTTGGCTATACATTAATTAACAAAGCTGAGTATGGTGACGTTTACCTACTTCGTCCTGACGGAAGTTCTCCATGCACAGCTTTTTACGCAAATAGCTCATTTAATTTATGTCATGCCGTTGGCTCTATGTACTCATATGAATTTATCTTAGCAAACTTAGCTGAGGTTGAACAATGGGTTTATGTTGAAATATTGGTGCCAGACACTTTGGTTACATCGCCTAATGGCAATCCAAAGGCGCAACTATATTCTTGGGATCCTAAATCGAACACGTGGATCCCCCACTGGTTGGAGTGGTGGCGTCATTATAACCCTTCAACTGATTATCCAGATTTTTACTCTGTAGTATTTTTGGATGGTAGTGAATCACGCAATATATACGGTAAATATAAGGGCGTTTGTTGTTACCTACCTGGAAGAGGAGGGGAAACTCCTAACTGGCAAGATCCGGCATATATGGATAGAAGCGCGGGGCTAATCACCTACAGCGATGCTTATGGTACTCTAAAGCGTATTGGATTCGCCATTAAGTTGCCTCCTAAATCCTCTAAGCCCTTAATGAGTGGCGAATATGCGTGCCTGCTGAAGCTGGAGGTTTTTTATGGCTAGTACCTTCAGCACGTGTAGGTCGTTGAGAGGCTATTGAACTTGAATATACTAATGATTTTATGACTATTTACCTCACTTGTACTGGGGGCATCGAAAATCATGTACACAATCTGCTTAGAAAGCTTCAATTTGGCAATAACATCTGTTTTCTCACCCAAGCCGACACCTACGACAAAAGGCCTACGAGCATGTTAAAGTTTTGACAGTTAAGAAATCGAGGTTTACATGGGTCGACGGACTCGGTTTCGGAGCTCCTTAAGCTTAGCCCCAAACCCAGTCAGTCCTCTATCATATGCTTTAGAAAAACCCCTCAATCTAGGCCCGCTCTCTCACAAGCTCGCAATTCGGCCTTATTGACACCCCAGCTTGCGGATTCGTGCCACGGTAAGTCATCATGCCCTTTGGCTCCAAATATATCTTGACGACGACCGATAAAGGGTTAAAGTTTCGTCTTTTTCAGGTACTCACTAAACTATTAGGCTATCCATTATACATTGGTGATAGAGTTCGTGCATATAACACTATGAAATATCTAAATCCCTCACCTGGCGATATCATTCTGGATGCTGGTTGTGGGATCGGCGTTTATAGCTTAGAATGTGCTCAAAGAGGCGCCAGCGTTATATGCATTGATATATCACATGAAGGACTTTCAAAAGGTTTAAGGGCCGCTAAAGCAGCAGGCTTGAACACTAAAACTCTGTTTCTAGTTGCTGACATATGTAATCTACCAATAAGGGATAATGTTTTCGACAAGATACTCTGCGTTGATGTTCTTGAGCACATAAGGAACGACGTGAGAGCACTTCGCGAGCTTCATCGCGTCTTAAAAAGCAAGGGCATCATAGTAGTTCATGTTCCCAAAAAGGAACAGAGTTACATATTTTTGAGGGGCAAAATTGATTATAGAAATTTTGGTCATGTCAGAGAAGGATACACCTTCGAAACAATAAAGTCTAAGCTTGAAAAAGCACAGTTTGCCGTTGCTAACCATAGGGAAACCTTTAAAACATTTGGCGGTCTAGCCTAGGAAGTCAACTACATGTTTCGAAATTCAAAGGTTGCTTTGCTCTTATTCCCGTTACTTTATGGCCTTTCAAGGCTCGACTCCCTCTTAGACAACAAAAGCAGCGGGCGAGGCCTATTAATTGTCGCAAAGCGCCATGAATAGGCTCATTCTGAACAGGAAACGCGTCTTAATCATGACCGTAGGCGAAATGAGTTACGCGATTTCCTAGGAAAATTGGCGTTAATGTACATCTTTCTTCAATCGATTTTGCTATATCTAAAGTATCTAGCTAGACTACAATTGTCCACTCCATGGGAATCTTATAACCCGGCCCATATAGGTTATTTTTCTCTAAATTTACTTTAGAGAAAATTTTTTAATATAACCTACAATATCTCCTGTCAAGACAAAGATGAATAACATGGAAGGTTGCCGGCATGCAGTTTCCAATCTTAAATTGGTGTTCAAGGAGTTTGTAAAGAGGCATGCCCCGCCGAAATTACTCGATGCAATGAGGCGTAGCATAGTCTTTCTGTGGACCACATGGGGCCGGGTTGTTAAGAACCGAGTTAATTTATTAAAAAATGCCAAAAAGCCTCAAAGATTTTTGGAAATAGGCCCGGGAAGTCAGCGACTTCCTGGGTTCGAGACCTTGGACATTGTTGGAGGACCAAATGTAGATTATGTGTGGGATGCGAGTAAACGACTTCCATTTAAAGACAACACTTTTGACCTGATCTATGCAAGCCATGTGCTGGAGCATATTCCTTGGTATAAAACAGAAGAAGTATTAAAAGAGTGGGTGCGTGTCTTAAAACCCGGAGGGATTTTGGAGATATGGGTACCGGATGGGTTAAAGATATGCAAAGCATTAGTTGACTACGAGCTAAGCGGAACTAAAGAAGCTATGGAAAGAGATGGATGGTATAAATTTAATCCTGAAAAGAACTTTTATCTCTGGGTTAACGGAAGACTTTTCACGTATGGTAATGGGACTGGGAATCCTTGTCATCCAAATTGGCATAGGGCACTGTTCACTGCTAAATATTTAAAGGAGTGTTTAGAACGGGCTGGGCTGGTCGATGTACGGGAGCTTGATCGGTCAGAAGTCCGAGGATATGACCATGGTTGGATCAATTTGGGAATAAGGGGGAGAAAGCCATGAACTATCGTACTATAGCTGATCTGAATAAAGCTATCAAGAATTGGATTCCTGAGCTACCTAGCGATTTAGAACTCATTATCGGGATTCCTCGGAGCGGTCTACTTCCGGCAACCCTTCTTTCTCTTTATCTTAATCTTCCTCTAACCGACGTAGAAGGACTTTGTGAGGGTCGCGTGTTAGCTGCTGGAAGACGCTTCAACCGAGAATCCACTCGCGACCTTCTGAAGAGACCACTCAAGGTACTAGTGGTGGATGATAGCATTAATTCCGGCACGCAAATGAAAGAAGTAAAATCAAAAATAGAGTCCGCACGGCTTCCGCACAAGATCTACTACGCAGCAGTTTATGCCAGCCCAGAAGGTACTCAACATGTGGATTACTGGTACGAAATTGTTGATAACCCTCGTGTTTTTGAATGGAATGTTATGCATCACGATATTCTGACTAAGAGTTGCGTCGATATCGATGGAGTGTTGTGCCGGGATCCAACGCCAGAAGAAAACGATGATGGTGAGAGATACCTGAAATTTTTGACTAATGTAAAGCCACTAGTAGTGCCTACGAAACCTATAGGATGGCTTGTTACCTGTCGATTGGAAAAGTATAGAAAAATTACAGAAGAATGGCTCCAGCGGCACGGTATACAGTACGGCCAATTAATTATGATGAACCTGCCTGACAAAGAAACCCGTGTCGCCTTAGGGGCTCATGCTGAATTTAAGGCGAGGGTTTACAGAGAAGTAGATGCAGTTCTGTTTATTGAAAGTTCGTATTCTCAAGCCATGAAGATCGCGCGTCTGGCAGGCAAACCAGTACTGTGTACTGAAATCAACAAAATTATCAACCCAAACTTTGTAACTGCAAGCTATACCCAAGCAAGAAAGTTCGTTAATATGACAATTAGCGACCCAATCGGAACATTGATTAAACTTGTTAAATTCTTTAAATGGAAGACCTCAATCTTATGGTGGAGGATTTACGCAACAGTAAGGAAAAAGCTGGAAAAGAGACATAAAACTTAAGATAAGGATGAATGTAGCTTGGAACGAATAATAAAAGATAGAAAGAATCGGGTTTATATTAGTGTTAACTTATGCATCTTTTAAGATACCGTAAATCGATTATTGTTTTTTAAAAAAAAGCAAGATAGCCTCGAAACTGGTTTTTCATTAAAATATTCTCTTTGGAGTGAAATTTAATGCAAAATTTTTCAATGCTTCCAGATAAGTTTCAGGTTTGCCAATGTCTATCCGTCTTTCCTCATTTTTCAATTTTAAGGCATAAATTCTGCATTGCCAGTTCAAAAGAACGCTTATAGCATCTGTTAACTGGATTTCACCGCTTTCGTCGAGCATAGTTTTTTCAATAGCCTGGTAAATTATTGGTTTAAAGATGTATACTGCAACTATAGCTAGATTAGACGGGGGCCTTTGCGGTTTCTCAAAAACTTCTTTTACCTCAAACACTCCTGATTTAATTTCCTCTCCTACAATAACTCCATATCTTCGCGGATCTTCAACCTCTTCAACTAGAAACGCCGCATCTGCCCCATAATCCTCAAAAACCCTCGTCAGCCTTCGCAAATGATTATTCCTTGACGAAAGAATTATGTCGTCACCAGCATGCACCAAAAATGATTCATTACCAGTAAAGGGTTTAGCCTTATAAACTGCATCTCCAAATCCCTTCGGTTTTGGCTGATTTATAAAAATTATGGTTGAATTACTCAGCTTTTCATAAAAATCTTGTAATCTATCAGCTAACCTAGCTTTATTGTTATTCTTAAGGTATTCC
>Ga0180301_10003263_pt1 | contig 12694 bp, 13 predicted proteins | sample GuaBasSediGuay16_FD_121797 | JGI IMG/M metagenome (GOLD analysis project Ga0180301, IMG submission 121797) | Subseafloor sediment microbial communities from Guaymas Basin, Gulf of California, Mexico - Guay16, Core 4569-2, 12-15 cm | ecosystem: Environmental > Aquatic > Marine > Hydrothermal...
ATATCTTCTTTTTCTCATTTCCTCACTACTCCAAGATTCTTGAGTTAATTGTCTTGCTGTTTTAAGAAGTCCAAATATATCAATTACAACTAGCTGTGGAGTTCCTATAGGTTCTTTACTACTCCCCAAATTATATATGGCATAAGATTCGAAATCCATACCAAATTGTTTTGCTTGCTTAACCACATCTCTAAATTCAGCTTCTGTAGTCACATAGACTATGGGTTCATTATTTTTAAGACCTGCCCAAGCAAAATGCATTGAAAGAATACTCTTACCTGTACCTGGCTCACCTGTTATAACAACCCAAGTACCCTTTGGAACTCCACCTTCAAGAGCTCTATCAAGATCCTCTATACCGGTTGATACACGTTCTATCTCTTCCCTTCTTCTCTTTGGAGGTACTTCAGGTTTCTCCTCTATTCTAAGCTCCTTTAATATATGCTCTAAGCTATTTTCCTCCTCACTCCTTAATTCATTATTCATGCTCTCAACACATTTATATTAACCTTGAATACTTATATATTCAATGAAACTCATAGACTTCATTGTTTACTAGAACGTTGTTACGTAACTTAGAAATTCACATTTTCTATAGATATCGTTTAAATGAGTTGTGTAGAAATCCTTGAGTTTCACCATATGTTTACATGGAAAACCTCTATAGGTACAAACTTCACAAGTACAATATGACATTGGTAGTAAAGGATCACGTCTCCTGGAGTACAATGTTACTACATGCCATGTCGATGGTCTTGACTCAGATTTCACTAATCCTACAACAACTATTCTCCTTGAGGAGAATTGAACATAGCGAAGTTGAACATCTGAAGATTTAAAATCAATAACACAGGTAATTCCTATATTGATTAATTTTTTAAGAAGTAGTCGTAGAAGATTTCTTAGCTTAGGTGTAACAGGACCAGGCTTCAATTCCTTTAGTATTTGGGGAATTATGCCAGAGTATTCAGGTATAGATGAGAATTTCGATAGAATATTGCTTGTAAATATCCACAATTGCAGTATCTATTAGAGGAGATGTTTGTATCGTTCTAGTCATTTTTACTAAAAGTCTTAGCACTGAAAACATCTCTGAGTTCGTAGGAATTAGCTACAGAGATTATTAACTTGATTCTCACAATGTAAGTACTGGAATTTCCAGATTACGTAATCTAATTATATCTCCAACTCTATAATTGGGTGCTAATACTATTCTTGCAGCTTGTGTCCTTGATTTAGCTCTAGAGAGAGATAGAGTGGCTATTAATGCTTGTTTTACAAGTTCTTCAGAATTAAGAGCTATCATATCAATTCCTGCAACACATTGTGCAGCTGCAGAAACTAAGTACGTTAATGATAATTTACCTTCAACTGCTCTTTTAATCAATACTTCATCTTCAGCAACAGGCATCATTACTTCTGCAAATCCAGTTATCTTAAACTTATTGTAGATCTTAGTAATAGCTTCATTAAGTAATCTAATAGCATAGAGTGTTGATAAACTCGGTATTTTATCACCAGATATTTCTTCAATAACCTTGCCAATGCTCTCGGTGATCCAAGGACTTAAGGAAGGATCAATACCTAAAAATTCTACACCTAATTTCTTAGCAAGTAATTTACCATAAGCCTCAGCTTTACTAAAAACATTAATAATTGAGTTCTCATCAACATACCATTTAGAATACTTTAGGTTACTAACATATCTAAGAGCTATGCTAATACCATTAACACCTACATCAGTTACTGAAGCTGGAAAATATGGAGTTATCATGGTCTTTCCAATTATAGAAGCAAATCTAGTTGTTGCCTCTATACAGGATTCTGAAAGTTTCTTAACTATAGATAAGTACATATCTACACCTCTTAAGCTATGGATATTTATTGATGAATAAATTCTATTGTAATTACATAGGATATCTACACAATTACTAAGTGCTTGAGGATCATTCTCATCAACATGTCCTGTAGCTATTAATATATCCTTTGGAATCTCTCTATCTATGGAATCTATGAACTTACTGATATTAATTGATTTAGGTATTTTTGGTGTTGAAACTCTAATAGTCCATAGCTCTATACCTAATTCCTTTGCTAATTCTCTAGCATAATCCTTGAATTTATAAATTATATTGATTGATCTTTCAAGTTTCTTTCTATCCCACTTGCTTAGTCCTAGGTGAAATGTAATAGCTCTTACAATAACTTTCAAGCTATGCACCTCTTAATTTAGTAACTAATTTATATAATTCTTCTTCAACCCATGGTCCTATGTGTTCTTTTGAACCATCTGGTTTTCTAATGATCAATCCTTTGCCAGTCTTCACTTTGCCAATTATATTGAACTCTATATTTAAATCTTCTAATCTCCTCTCAATTTCTTTAGTTTTATCTCTAGGAATAGTTGCTACTAAAGAACCACTACTAATTAGCTTAAATGGATTAACACCTAGTGCTTTGGTTAATACTTTGGTTTCTTCTCTAATTGGTATTCTATCTTCGAAAACTTCTATAAGAACATTAGAAGCATAAGCTAATTCTGCTAAACCACCAAGTATGCCTCCCTCAGTTGGGTCATGCATTGCTGATACACCTAGTTCTGCTAAAGCTAAAGCCTCCTTGATAACACTTATTTCTCGAATAAATCTCTTTGCTTTTTCTATGACTTCCTTGGAGATTCCTTTATCTAATAATAGGTGTTCAAAGTCATGTGCAATTATAGCTGTACCTTCTATTGCTGCTGCTTTTGTCATTAGGACTATATCTCCAGGTCTAACTCCTGAACTTGTAACATATCTATTCTTAGGAGCTAGACCTGCAGCAGTCATTATAACTAATGGATACTTAATACCAGGTGTAAATTCAGAATGACCACCGACAATCATAGCTTCTACTTCTTTAGCTGCTGTATCTATTTGATTTGTTATAATGTCTAGAGTCTTAAAGTCTGATTCTTCGGGTAGTAATAATACAGGTAGTAACCATCTTGGTTTTGCACCTCTAACAGCTATATCATTACAAGCTATGTGTACTGAGAGCCATCCAATATTTTCAATAGCTCCTGTAATGGGATCAGTATGAATTACTAAGACTCTTTCTCCAATATCAATTATTGATGCATCTTCACCATATCTCGGACCTATGATAACTGCAGGATCTACTACTCCAATTCTTGTAAAAACTAATTCTTCAAGGATTTTAGGAGGTACTTTACCTGTGGGCATTTTGCTTAGCTCCTCATATTATATTTTTAATTTCTCAACAATTTTCTTAATGATCGATTCACTAAATACCTTAAGGAGTCTAGGACTTTCTTTCATTACAAGAGTATTGAATAAACCTTCTACTTCAACGCTTGTCTCATTATCTAATTTATGCACGATTATAGATATTTCTATACCTAAAATATCCGTTGCTTCATCGGAGCATGTCACAGTTATTCCATTATTGAATTTCTTACTTATTGCTATGAGTCTAAGTTTACGAACTTTGGATTCACCTGGTACACTTATTTCAATTAGATATTTGTTCTCTCTATGATTTATTACCTTAGCAGATAATGCACTGAGTATCAATTCTTGATTTAAAGTCTTTATAATATCTTCATAGCTTGTACTTACCTTAACTCTACTACTACATGTTACTATCATACTTAAACCCTCATTTACGCTATTCAGAAACTGGTTAAAAATCTCACCAAGGTCTAAAATAAATAAAAACAACATATCTATCAATACACCTTGGTTAGAGTCTTGAACTTCAAAGAGCTCAAAGAAATAATGAACAGAATTATAGATAATAAAAAAGTAGCTATTATAGGCTTAGGACATCCTTTAAGAGGTGATGATTATGTTGGATCATATATAGCTGAAAAACTTAAGCAACTAGTTAGATCATCTAATATATTAATTGTAAATGCAGAAACTGTGCCAGAACTATATACTGATGTTATAAGAGAATTCAAACCTGATGTATTATTGATTATAGATGCTGTTGATTTCGGTGGTGAACCTGGTGAAATTATTTTTAGCAAATTATGTGATTTGGAAATAGTTGAAAGAGATAGCTTAAGTCATGCTCTTCCTCTATATCTCGTACTTAAGCTAATGAATGTTGAAGAAAGAAATGTTTACATCTTAGGAATTCAGCCTAAGAATATGAATATTAGAAATTCTATGAGTCAAAAAGTTTTAGAGCATGCAGAGATAATTGTTAAAATCATTAAAGATATAACCCAAAATAATTTTTGATAGTAAACTCCAGCAAAATAGTTAGAGGGATCAGTGTGCGTAAAAATTGGTCAGATCAAGTACTTAAGTGGCTTCTTGAAGCTGGATTTAAAATTGAAAAACTCGAAGAACTAGCACAAACAAAAGCTAAATGGGGATATAAAGTAACATTACCTCCTCCGCCAGCACCAACAACTATTGTAGTTTTTGAGCCAAAGCAACTCACAGATAGACTTGTTCTATTCTTAGGAGTAAATATAGCTCCAGAGCATTTGAAAGAGTTAATGAAACTTAATGAAAGATCTAGAATTTCCTTCATATCTGAAATAATACTTGATGTAGTTCGTATATGTCCTCTTTGTAAAGTTAGTATTCAACCTAATCCAGCAAATCCACAATCATTTGCAGTATCATTACTTATATTCTATGATGACTTATCTAAACCAAAGTTAATAGAGGAATTAATAAAACTCAGCAATGTTTATACAGCTATACTAGCTAATTTCTGGTCTAAATTACCAATAACGAAGACTAAAGAAGGAGTATTCATGACTATGTAGGTGTTATGAGTGCTCAGAGCTATAGTACTTACAGGAGGATTTGCAACAAGATTAAGACCACTCACTTTAACAAGACCTAAATCCCTACTACCGATACTAGATAAACCATTGCTTGATTGGATTCTTGAGCAATTATCAAGATCAGGAATTTCTAACATTATACTTTCAGTAAGATACCTAGCAGAGATGATTAAGAAAAGATATGGGACTGGAATAGATTATGGAGTCTCTATAGATTATGCAGAAGAAACAAGACCCTTAGGTGATGCAGGTCCCATAAGATACATTAGTGAAGAGCAGGAATTGAATGATACATTTCTAGTAATTTATGGTGATGTATTTACTAATATAGATTATCAAGAAGTACTTAATTTCCATAAGAAGAAAGGAGGTATTGCGACAATAGTATTAACTGAAGTAGAAGATCCTTCAAGATATGGAGTAGCTGTATTAGATGATGAAAATAGGATATCAACATTTATAGAGAAACCACCAAGAGAAAAAGCACCTTCAAATACCATAAATGCAGGTATTTATATCTTTGAACCTGAAGTTATTAAGTATATTCCAAAGAAATATCCTTCTAAACTAGCTAAAGAGGTAATACCTAAGATAGTAAGCGATGGTTTAGCATATGGCTATGTACATAAGGGACTATGGTTTGATATAGGAGTTCCTATTGATTATCTAAAAGCAAACATTGAAGCATTAAAATTGTTCTATCCAAATGGATATATAGCTAGCAATGCTGAAGTTAATAACGCAGAAATTATTCAACCCACATATATTTCTCGAAACGTTAAAATCAGCAAAAGCTCGAAGATAGGACCTTATACCATCATAGGTAGAGACTGTATCATAGCTAATATGGTTAGAATTAAAAATAGTCTACTCTTTAACAATGTTATAATTGAAGCAGGTAGCTATATTGATGCAGCTATTCTTAGTGAACATTGCGTCATTGGTAAATGGGTTAGAATAGAGCCACAATGTGTCATAGGAGATGAAGTTGTAGTATCTGATGAAGTACTTATCTCTAGAGAGACAATAATTTTACCATTTAAAGAAATAGATAATAGTGTTATTGAGAGAAGGAAAATTATTCTCTAGATGATCAAAGACAGTGAATCAAGATATAAAACTACTTCTGATATTACTATTTAATTCATTAAATGTTATAAGCGAGAGAAAGCCCAGTTAGTATTAGAGATATAAGAGAATTCCTGAATATATATGGGGAATACATTAATACTTTCTAAAGGAGATAGTAGAAAAAGATACATAACTAAGAAAATAGAAAGTATCTCATAATGGGAACTAGTATAGAATTGTTATGGATCTTATAAGCTAGGTTTGCACTTAAGATAGCTATTGCTTCAGATATTTTCCAATTAATTAGTGCTCTATGTGTTCTTTAATACTATATGGTATAGTATATATAGTTCTTAGTAATGATACTGCTGTTACCTTAGTAAGAAAATCCCTAAAGTATATGTTTAAAACCATGTATGTGAAGGTACATGCTAGTCTACAGCTTTTGGTAATCATTTGTTACAAACAGTGAGGAAAACCCAGAATTCTACTAAGGAGTACGTAGAGACACTATATCTAACCTATATTTGAGGTTCTAGAACATTGAAAGATGTAAGATATTCAAAGAGATAACAAACTGTAGTATCTATGATGGAAATTCTAATACGCAATCTATACTAAAATTCGAAATAGTATTCATAAGCTTCCTTAATAGGAGGATAATGAGTTTAATATAATGGATACAAGATTTATTAGTAACAGGTAGTATCTCCATAATGAGTAAGAATGTTCAACGACTTAATAGTAGGGCTTTATTGTGTTTAATGCGAGATAAGCTTTGATTACGAAGTTTTAAAGAGGAGTTGTCCTAGATGTGGTTAACCACTACTAACTATCTATGAAATCTCTAAGCTCAGTAATAGAATTAGAAAGTACAAGTTTATAAATAGAGAATTTGGTGTTTGAGATTTAAGGAGGTTTTACCTTTAGATCCTAAGTTCAAGATTAGCTTAGGAGAAGGCGGTACTAGACTCTTAAAATCTACGGGTATAAGTGAGTTCTTGAACCTAGGAAATTTGTATTTTAAAGTTTAAAATTCAAACCCTACAGGGACCTTTATTGATAGAGGAGTTAGCGTAGATATTTCTATTGCTAAGATCTTAGGTTTTAAAAGAGTTGTAACTGGTACTTTAGGAGATTATGGAGTATCTTTAGCAGCTTATAGTTCGAAAGCTAGAATGAATACCTTAATCTATATGCCTTCATCAGCTGAATTAAACAAGATATGCCAGGTTATAATGTTTGGTGGTAAAGTTAGACTTCTAGAGTACATATAGTTTTTTGCTGATATTTATCAGTTTATGATGGGGGTAATTGAGGGAGTTATTGATGGTTTCTGTTCTTTGAGTTTCTTTAATCCTCTATATGCTATTATGTATGCACTGGTCATGTGCTTGTCTAGTCCTTTCTCTATCATTATCTGTTTATGGGTTATACTACTACTTGTCCCTCTCGGATTAACCAGTATGACTGTGAAACCGAGCTTCAATGCTTTAATGACCCCATGTTTGAGAAACCGTTTCTTTGGAAACCTAGTTATCTTACGGTTAGCACACGGGTTACTCGTGAACCTCCTAGTCTTTATCTTCGTCAAGTCCTCATATACAATATAGTCTACTCCTATCCTCCTACACCATTTCAACACCTCTGATAAAGCGCTAAGCCTTAACCACTTAGCCTTATTTTTAGGGAGCCCGTGCGATACTGTCTCACTATACCAGGAAGTCTTCATAACAGCTATACTTCCATCACCACTTAAGACCACTACATTGAGCCTATCGCTATTGATATCAAAACCCGCTATTAACCCATAACCTTTGGGTTTAGGTGATGAGAAGTGTTTTAGATATAGCCATAAAGGTACTTCTACGTGAATATATGATCTACCTTTTCTGAAGCTTATAGTTATACCATAGCTTATCCTCTTATAGCTAGCTAACTCTATTAACTCATTAATTAATGATAGGTATTTCTCTCCAAATCTCATTTTGAATTCTAACCATTCACCATTATAATATCTTACTAGTACTCTATCTGTGGAGATAAGCTTTATGTTTAGGTTTCCTCTCCAAGTTACTCCTCCTCTTGATGCTACCCATTTCTTCTTAATGTTTATCCTATTGACAATTACTTCATTACTGACTTGTTCTTTTGCACCTTTCACTAGTAGTTTAGCGTACTTGTATGCTGTTTCACCATAAATACTGCTTGGCAGTAGTTTTGCTAGTTCCTTGTATGCTTCCTTCTGTGGTATCTTTTCCAGTACAAGGTTTACTCCGTGTTTAACTGCTTGTTTGAAACGGTGAGCTAGTAAGCATAACTTCATGTAATCCTCATTACTCTTGGGAACAAGTCTACCATTTATTGTAACATACATGAATTGTTCTATTGTTTCCCTGTCTGCTATTATACTAGGCATCGGGTTCAATGATTATCACCTCAATCTCCCTACCAATCCATCCCTCTTTCTTTATCTTCTCGCTAAGCTCCATCGGTATGAGAATAGCATACCTAGGTTTATTCTTTACAGAGCCATGTCTTGAAATCCTAGCTCTAAAACTGAGTATTCTGCCCATTACTATCCCTAGATTATATTGTTGCTAATAAAACTTATAAGTGTTGCTAACTAGATAGATAAATAGAATGTGGGGAGTGGACGAGCGATGACCAGTTGGGAGATAAGGATGAAGCTCCCCAAACTCCTCTATCTTCGCTCAAGGGAGCCCAGTAGAGGGATGATGGTGGCTAACTGATGAAACTAGGCTCCCAAAGAGCGGGGATAGAGGAAACTCATGAGGAATGAAGACCTACCATAAAGGTCAGACCTCTAGAAACCTATAGCGAATGTGTTGAAGAAGCTAAGAGAATGAATGAGAAATCTAACTATTACTTATCACTTCCATCTTCTCATACTGTACTAGATGGTTATAAGACATTATCATATAAGTTATTGGAAGAACTTAATTGGAAGCCTCCAGACTACATAGTGTTACCTGTTGGAGATGGAGCATTACTGACAGCTATATATTAAGGTTTCAGAGAAGCTTTAGAAGCAGGATTATATGATGGAGAGATGCCGAGATTAATAGCAGTACAATCTGAAGCATCTCCAACAATTGCTGAGAAGATCCTGGGCAAAACCCTAACTCACCATAGGGATGAATCTCTAGCATCAGATATTCTAGTCCCAAAGCCCCTAATGGAACATCACGCTATAAGAGCTGTAAAAGCATCTAGAGGAACAGCAGTAGTAGTATCAGATGAGGATATCGTAGATAGCATGCATAAACTCGCAAAATTTGAAGGCATAATTGTTGAGCCAACATCTGCAACTGGAATTGCAGGACTCATAAAACTAGTAGGAGAAGGTATTTTAGATAAACAGGATAGAGTCGTAGTTATATTGACAGGTTCAACCTTTAAAGATCCCATACTCATAAGGAGGGTTCTTGAACATTCTAAAGAAGCTAGAGCCGAACTATCCATACTTGAAAGTTTGAAAGGAGGTTTGAGAGAGACCAAACTAAAAATACTAGAAGTTATAGCATTAAATGATGAGATACACCCTTATAAGATATGGAAGATCCTAAGCACATCTTACAACATGAAAATAAAGCCAATAACTATATATCAGCATTTAAGAGGTCTAGAATCTAGAGGGCTAGTAATTAAAACGTTAGATTTAGAAGGTAGGAAGGTAATATATAAGCTTATAGAATTAGGTAGGAAGATTATAGAAGGTTATAAATTGTTAACTGAAGATTAAAGCTCTGCCATAAAACTAGGTATATAAGATTTACTCTAAATAATATAATCTATATTTTAAGGCCAGCATATATTCATAAATATCTTCTAATAGCATGGGGATATCTATGAGGTTAAAACCTGCATGAGATACTAGAGAATACAATGTAGGGTTCGATACTATAGTAGATTTCTTCTACAGGTTAAGTGAGTTAGCAGATAGTATTGGAGATAGAGAGCTCTTCTTATACACCCCCGAGAAGCACCCAGAGAGAATCGAGGTGCCCAAACGTGGGAGTCTTCGTGTAAAGTATGGTTTTTCATATTTCAGAAGGGAGAAGTATGTATGGATGTTACAAATGTTGAACAAGCATGTATTGCTGAAGATGCAGGTGCAGTATCTGTAATGGTGTTAGATAAGCTACCATATGTTGTTAGGGTCTCAGGTGGAGTTGCTAGGACGGCAGATCCCAAGGTTATAAAGGAGGTTATGGATTCTATAACGATCCCCGTGATGGCTAAGGTTAGGATAGGGCATTACATGGAAGCAATGATTTTAGAGAGACTAGGAGTAGACATGATAGATGAAAGTGAAGTCTTAACACCAGCAGATGAGAAAAGACATATTAATAAATGGATGTTCAAGGTACCCTTCGTAAATGGAGCTAGAGATCTTGGAGAAGCCTTAAGGAGAATTTCTGAAGGAGCATCAATGATAAGGACTAAGGGAGAGGCAGGTAATGTAGCAGAAGCAGTCAAACACATGAGGCAGATTGTGGGAGAAATAAATATCCTAGCTAGATTATCACCAGAAGATAGGATTAAGAAAGCTAGAGAATATGGTGTAGCTCCAGAACTCGTAGACCTAACAGCTAAGCTAAGAAGATTACCTGTAGTAAACTTTGCAGCTGGAGGAATAGCTACACCTGCAGATGCGGCTTTAATGAGATGGTTAGGGGCAGATGGTGTCTTTGTAGGTTCAGGGGTATTCAAGAGTAAAGATCCATTAGTTAGAGCTGAAGCAATAGTATTAGCTACTTCAAGATGGGATGATCCGGATGTAGTATTAGAAGCACAATCTATGATTTTAGTGAGAAGAAGAGTATGATGGGTATAGATATTAAACGATTGAAACCTGAAGAACTCTTACAAATCAGAGGTGTATGAAGTGAAGATAGGAGTTTTAGGATTCCAAGGTGGAGTATACGAGCAAGTATACATGTTGAGGAAGGCTTGTGAAAAATAAAAGATGGATTGCAAAATAGATGCAGTAGTTGAACCTAGAGAAGTATTAGATGCACTAGTACTACCAGGAGGAGAAAGCACAACCATATTAAAGGTTGCAAGGCGGCTAGGAGTATGGAGCTACGTTAAAGAGCGTGTTGAAGAAGGTCTACCAGTGCTCGGAGTATGTGCTGGAGCTATACTCATGGCTAAGAAGGTTGCAGATTACCATACCGGTAAGATTCTAAATGGAGTATTAGGAGTTATGAATATCGAGGTAACGAGGAACTACTATGGTAGGCAGAGAGAGCTTCGAGGTAGATATAGAAATACCAGAGTTGGGTAAGAAGCCCTTCAGATGTATATTCATCAGAACACCAGCCATAATTAGAGTTGAACAGCCTGCTAGGAAACTTGCAACTTATGAAGACATAATTATTGCTGCAGTCGAAGACTCTAAGCTAGCAGTAACATTCCATTCAGAACCATCGGGAGATACTAGACTTCACAAGTATTTCTTAAAACTTGTAAAAAGTTAACTAATCTAACTCCAATACTGAACGAACTCAACTCCCTGGGAAGTTGCATCACAAGCTTGGTATTGGTGATAGAGCGATGTTTACTTAATTTATAAGTGATAAGATAAAGAATTATCACTATATGAAGTAACTCATGTAACTCTTTTCCTAGTCTTTCTGAACCTTTTTGGAAAGTAACACTTTAGAAGCTATGTTAGCTTCAAAACCCGTAATAGCCTCTGATACAAGTATAATTTATATGAAATAATAATCATTTCTTAAATTAATACCAGATATAGTGTTGATGATTTAGTAGAGCATTACTCTACATGTTAAGTAGTGAAGATATGATTAAATCTATGAATAGAACCTTATACTTCCAAGAGTAGATGATAAATAAGGATCTTACAATAGAAGAAAACGAGGGCAAAAACTATGAGTTCGGGACTAAAGAATTTAAGTAAGAGGTTCTCAGATATCGTGGAAGAAGCTGCTAGAAGCGTAGTATCTATCATAACATTGAAACTAGCAATTAGTGCCTTCTTAACCCCAATGCCTGTAGAAGGAGTAGGTTCTGGTTTTGTAATTCAGAGGAGATTAATAGTTACAAATGCTCATGTTGTTGCTGGAGCTAGAAAAGTTGAAGTAGTATATCATGATGGTATGAAGGAAGAAGGAGACATAGTAGCTAAAGATCCCTACAGAGATTTAGCCCTAGTATATGTTAATCGTAGCGATATAACACCACTAGAACTTGGAGATTCAAATAAGTTAAGAGTTGGTGAATTAGTATTTGCTATAGGTAGTCCTCTAGGATTATTAGGACCAACAGTTACTATGGGTGTTGTAAGTGCACTTGGAAGAGTTATAGCTCATGAAAAATTAGTACTTGAAGACCTAATACAGACAGATGCTGCAATAAATCCAGGTAATAGCGGTGGTCCATTAATAAATGTTGAAGGTAAAGTAATTGGTGTAGTAACTGCAATAATACCATATGCTCAAGGAATAGGCTTTGCAATACCAATAAATACCGTAAAGAGATTCATAGAATTAGTAAAGAGATTTGGTAAACCAATAAGAGCCTGGATAGGAGTTTATACAACCCCCATAACATCCCAAATCGCATCATACTATGGATTACCTACAAAACAAGGATTACTAGTAGTTAGAGTTGTACCAGGTTCACCTGCTGACGCTGTTGGAATTGAAGCTGGAGATATAATTATGAAAGTAAATGGAAATTCTATAAAATCTACTAGTGAATTAAGAAATTATATAGAGGATGCTGCAAGTAGAGGTTATGTTGATTTAGAAATTATAAAAA
>Ga0180301_10003265_pt1 | contig 12689 bp, 17 predicted proteins | sample GuaBasSediGuay16_FD_121797 | JGI IMG/M metagenome (GOLD analysis project Ga0180301, IMG submission 121797) | Subseafloor sediment microbial communities from Guaymas Basin, Gulf of California, Mexico - Guay16, Core 4569-2, 12-15 cm | ecosystem: Environmental > Aquatic > Marine > Hydrothermal...
GATTGAAATATGATAATCTTTTGAAATTCTATAGAAATACTCTGTATCTTCGCAACCCCAGCCAGAAAAGTTTTCATCAAAACCTTTTGTTTCCCAGAAAGTTTTCTTTAAAAGAGCGAATTGCCTTGATTCTGTTGTTTCTGGAAGCCATTTTACTAATTCATCAGCTCTTATATAATCTAATCTATCGTGAATATATTTTTCGTTTTCATCAATATATTCAAACAAAATATCATCGGGAAGTTTCTGTATCCATTTGTCTAAATTGTCAAAATCGCCAATTAGGACATTGCTTTTGTATTTATTAAAATATTTTTCAACATACTCTATATAATGCCTGCCTAAAAGCATATCACCATCCTGAAAAACAAGAATTTCTCCAGTCGCTTTGGAAGCTCCTATATTTCTTGCCTGCCCAGCATTATGCTTTTTTTGATTATTAAATATTAAAAAATTATACTTTGAATTAAGAGGTTTCAAATCGGTTTTTATATCATCGTTCACAACTATAATTTCATCTGGTATTCTTGTTTGATGAACGCTTAAATTCTCAAGAATAAGATATAAATTTTTGATGTTTCTGTAATATGGTATTATTACTGATATTTTCATATTTACACCGTATGGCTATAAATTTTATTTGTTGATGTTACAAATAATGTATCATTCCAATAAGCTAATCCAAAAATATCTCCGTTTACAGGAGTATAATCATAATTCCAATTTGTTCCGTCTGTTGTCCAATATAGTTTTCCATCAGAGCAACCAACATAAAGTTTGCTTCCAACAACAGCCATTACATAAGGAAAATCCTCTCCAGTATCCAATACTTCTGTCCAGTTTGTCCCATCAGAAGACCTGTAAATTTTGCCTTCGTCAACTGCGCTTTCATCGTGTTCGCCAGCATATAAATAAGAACCAAAAACTTCCAACCCAAAGAATTGCGTTTTTGTTCCTGTAAAAACCGTTGTCCAATTAGACCCATCGTATTTGACAATATGAGGATTTCCGCCTAAAGCGTCCTGCCCAATGCTTGTCGCTATGTATAAATTACTATCAAAAACTATCATACGCATTATTCCAACATCTATGCTGTAAACAGAAGACCAACTACTCAAATCAGAGCTTTCAAAAACAGTCCCCCCATAGCCTGTCCCGCAATAATATTTGCTGTTAAACTCTTCAAAACAATATATTGTAGAGCAAGACAAACTTACCGAATTTGAAAAATCACTTCCATCTGTAGAATAATATATCTTGCCATTTATTCCAGTCCCAACTAATATCCTTGAGCCTAATGCGACTATGCACATTCCCAAAGCAGTGTCTGCTTCTTCTATTGTATCTTCTATTGTATAATTTCCGTCAGTATCTACAGAAATTATGTCTAAATATTCATGCTCATTGCCACTTTTAAAATCTATATCTTCAGCCCCAGATGTTATAAAATACAATTTATTGTTAAATACAGCGTCAGCGTTTGTTGAAGGAGTTCGGGTTCTTATTGTTGCTGATGTCCGTGTTGTTAAATCATAAAGAAGCGTCCAAGGGGAAGGTTCAACATAACATATATCGCTTCCGTATAATTGAGGCGTTGTATTGTCAGTAAGGGTAATTGTTAAATTATGGTCATTGCTTCCAGAATATTTTATTGTTGATGTTGAAGCAGAGCCTTGATTAAAAGTAATACTGCTTTCATTTAAACTTCCAGCTCCGTCTTCTGTTATGTTTGCTGTCCCATTATAACCATAATCCCTGACCCCCCAAACATCGTTTTTTATAGCTGTAAGAGTAAAAGTGTCATCTTCCGTTATAGTCGCTGGAATAGTAACATCATAACCGCCATCCATAGAATATATATTACTGCTTGAGCCTATAATAACCATCTGAAGATTATATCTTGTTTTATAATCAAAAATAGATAATATTTTATCAGGGTATTTTGTATCATTTACTTTGACAAAGCCTTCCCTTATTACATCTTCGCCATATTTCGGAACAATGTTTTTAAGCTCTACAGACAAATCGCTATCTATTTTCTTGTTGTCCTCTATTGTTGTCATTCCTCTTAATTTGTTCAGCTTAAATTCCATTATACCGTCTCCAGTTTTGTGCTGTGGGAAACAACTATAATTCTTGTTGTGGAAAACCTTTGCTTATACCCAAAAATGCTTTTTATTGCAGCCCCTAAAGAAGTATCATTATGCTTTATAAATCCACTCCTTACAGACAAAGACCTGTAAGGATAAGGCACAAAGTTTCTCATTTCATAGCAATAATCGCTGTCTATGTCTTTAATATCCCCAAATGTTGATACTCCCAAAAACATTAGCTTATCCACCTCCAAGCATCTGTATATGGCCTTGCGACATGCCTTGAAGCAAGGCTCTGTCTTGGTATAAAAGACCTCAACATAGCGTCTCTTGAGTTTATATATTTATCTTTTAAGCTGTCTGGTATCTCCATTCCATTTGTAACATAAGCGTCCATAGCCATCCAGCAGGCCAATACAAGATGATGATTTTCTGGTATCTCGCAAACTATCTCCGCTACTACAGTTCCAGACAAAGCGGTTGAAGGCTCTTCTACTGTCATTGTTCTTGTGCTGGCGTCATAATCCGTAACATTTAATCTTTGCCCGGCTCCAGTTGTGGCGGAAACTATCCTGACAATCGCTCCATTGTAATAATCATCTCTATCGTCTATTTTTCCTATTGTTGGCGTTTCAGGCCATACTAAAGTTGTAGAAGTAAAACTATCCAAAGTCGCATACATAATCTTTGGCAGTCTTTTAACATAAAGCACTTTAACTGTGCCTGATGTTTGATAATCCACAATCCCGAATTTCATTCCCCAAAAATAAGTCAATCTCGGGGAAAGAATAGGATAAATAGATTTAATGTCTGTTGACAAAAGATTTCTGTCGTTTATCGTGATTGGGTAAAGGTTATAAGTCCCGTAATTGTTGTCTATTCTTTCAATAGCTCTTACCTGTATTGCGTCAAGAGGCAAATCGTATTCTTGCGTTCCCACAGAAATACTTACATTTTTCGTGTTGACAAAATAATCCTGTGCGGCTTCCAGCAATATATTCTGTATTTCGTTTTGTGCGTCATTTAAGCATTTGCCCCAATAATCTTTAGTCAGTTTGTCATCCACTTCGCTTGACAAATCAGACTCGTTCAACAATGGCGTATCGCTTAAATATTTAGCTCTTTGAATCAGTTCTATTGTGTCCATTTTTAATCTCCGTTATGTCGTTAATCAAATGATTTAAATCTGACATTATAAGCTGTATGTTTTTATTCACCACTTCAGCCTCTATGGTCAGATGTTTAAGCCTGTCCAGTATATTGTTTTTTCTTCTGTCGTTTTTTAGTAATTCGCTCATTTAAACCTTCTGTTTTTATACTGCCTTTCAGGAACATTGGAATTGCCATATAAAGCCCTGTGGCAAGCCAATCTTTGCGCAGGAGTTTTATTTCTTATTTTGCATACATCTGGTATTTCTTTTCTTTTCATAGCGTATCTCCTTTAATCATCTATTCCCAACTTTATTTTTACTTTATCCAAATTTCTTTCTATCTTTTGAACTGTTTTGTCTATACTGTCAATTTTTTCTAATTTCTCATTTATACTTTTGTGCCTTTCTTCGCATTCAGCTATTCTTCTGTATGTTTTGTCAGTGTCTTTCCAAGTAGGCCTGTCTTTTAATTTCACTGTAACACCTATAAGAAAAGCTATAAAAACTCCTGCTGGTATAAAAGGTATTAGTTGTTCCATTTGTTATGCTCCTTCAAGGCTTGTTCTATCTTTCTTGCTGGTATTTTGCAGGTATTGTATTCTTCTTCAGTAATTTCAAAGTAACAAATCCTGTCGCTATTTTCAGGCATTTTATCAGCCTTGAAAAGCCTTACCAATGTGTCGCTGTAAATATCCACTCCTGCAATATACATATTATTTTTCCCCTTACAAATTACCTAATTCTTCTTCAAGCTCATTTTTCTTTTCCATTAACTTGCTCGCTTCTTCTCCTGTTTCTGTTTTTAAAAGCTCTTCTATTGCCAGTATCTCTTTCTTTAGCTTTATCTTCTTCTCAATTTTTACATTTGCTTCTTTTGCCGAAATGGCTTTGTTGAGTTTTTCAAGGTTGGCCTGTGTCTTTAGCCAATTTTCTGTATTCTCGTTCCATTTTGCTCCGTCGCTTAAAAGTTTATAATCCTTTTCTGAAACTGTTATCACCACTAAATCTGTATTATCGTATTCAGGCAAAGGCTCTGTGTCAGGAAGGACAAATGATTTAATCTGCTTCTTTGTGTTTTTGTCAAACACCACAATATACTGGTCGGCATAGAGGTTTACTGTGAAACTTAATGCTAATATAAATATTATCTTTTTCATACTTGTTCTCCTTTTTTATAAATCTACTTTATAACCATTTATTCTTAAATAAAAGGCATTGTTATCATTATCTTCTCCCCACCAAGCTAAATCTCTTGAAGCTCCGATAGGAATAAATTTCATAACCTTTAATTGCTCATAAAAAGCCCCTCCTGCGTCTTCCATAGTTTGCCTTTCATACGAACTTGTATAACCAAAACAAACCGCTCCAGAATCGCTTGCCACAAAATGCACTCTTACTTGGCTCGCTAAAACTGGAATATAAGCTGTGGATTCTGCTGTCTGCCAAGAGCTGTTTGGATTGCCTGCTGTTACGACTTCTTTATAATTGTCTTCATACCAATACTGCACTCCATCACTCCAAAACTCTGGAATGACATTTGAGCTGTCTACAAAAACTGCTCCTACACACCTATCATCTCCGTTATACCAGCCTATTTTCCCATTACTGTAATCTGCTGTTTTAGAAGGCTCTGTAGTTGAGAATACAAAACTTGGACTGTCAGGATAAGTGCTGGCGTCATCATCTACATATAGGTAATAAAAATCTTCTCCTGCAGGTGAAGCAATGCTTACATCTGTGTCTGAAGTTACTTCAAAGTAACTTCCGTTGCACACTCCATACGTTCCTGCCTTCACCGTCACCGTAGTGGTGTTCTTATAGACAAGACCTGCGATGTGGAGCATACTGGCGTTCATACCAGTGTTGATTATATCAGACAAAGGAACAACTCCAGTATTCGTATCCTTGAAAGTTAAATTGTTACTTCCATCCTTATATATAGAAGTAGCTGTGTCTGTCACATAAATATTGCTGTCAAAGTAAGCATCTCCGTCCACTTCTATATTTCCGCTGAACAATACATCTCCGCCTGAAAGAGAATGAGAAGTGGTGTTGGTCAAATCGCTGCCAAACCTAAATATAGGCTCTTTCTCAGTGGTAGTGGCATCGGTAGCTCCATCCACTGCGTCCGTCAAAGTGTAAAAGTCAAAATACCAGTCAGACGAAACATCGCTTGTAGTTGTTCCGCCTATTGCCACTCCTGCAAAGTCATTTGTGTCAGCTCCCAATCTGTTGGCAAAAACAATTGTCGGAGCATCCCACTCGTCTATAAAAGACATATTGTTGGGAAGCAGATAATTGTTGAAAAACACAACCGCTGTATCGCCAGTTGAACGAGTGTCAAGAGTGAGATTTAAAAAGTCGTCTTGTGTAGAATTTGTATCCCAATACACATCTACAACACCATTGCCTAATTCAAGATTAACATTGTCAGCTATTCTGAAATAGCCTCCCGTAAGTTTTGTGTAATCTGTAAAAGTCACATCATCAGAAAATTTAACTGGCAAATTGAAATTTATTCCCATTGAATAACTGCTTGACCTCGTAAATGTAAAATAGTCATAGGTGTCATCTACAAGTTGACATTGCAAATAAACATAACCTTCACTTGCAGGATAACCATATATTCTGAAGACAGGAGTATCGCCTTCTGAAAGCCATTCGTGCCCTATGTAGAAATGGTCTTTTGTCGCCACTACCTCTCCTACACTGTCCAATGTTCCCGCCTGAAGCCAGAGATAACTACAGTCAGTAAATATATTAGCCCCCTGATACTGGTCTATGAATGTTCGTATATAATTGTCTCCTTCAGGTGCTTTTCTACAGACATAAGAACTCATACCATCAGCGTTGTCCGCAACATCAACATCGTCAAAACAATAAACATGCCCCATAGCGTCGGGGTTGAGATGTATATCTTCATCAGTGTCTATTCTGAAAACTTCTCCCCACTTCTCTGACCCATCATTGTAACGGTGAAATATTATATATTCTCCTTCCGCACTTGCATTTGTCCCGTAAGCAATCTCAAAATTTGAGGGCTTTGTGGGATGATTTGTAGAATAAAAAGATATATAGGGACCGCTATCGCTGGGCTCGTTCCATCCAATATCCACTCTTTCGTCGCTTGTTCCGCCTACGAACCCCATTTTGAAATCTAATGACCCATCTCCAGGCTTCAAAAAATATCCTCTGCAAATATCACTATTACTGCCTGTGGCATAAATATCTCCCTGCGTGCCGTATAATCTAATTAGACTCCCAAAAATGCCGTCTCCGCTTGCTTCAATGTCATCGTTGACGGTCAGTTTCCCTGTCATAGTGTCGCCAGATTTAAGAACATATTGATTGTTTAGAATTTCAAGATTAACAGGTATCTCCCAATGCCCGTCAGAATCACCGTCGTAATAAATCGTAATTTCTGGAGCTGAACCGCCTCCGCTGACATCGGCGTATATTTTCCCGAGCACATAAGAACCAGCGCTAACATCGTAGTCGTCTGTCAGAGAAAGAGGAATTATTAAAGACCCTTTGCTTGTTATTTCGTCACTGAGGGCGGAAGTCGCAATCACGGTTTCGCTTGTGTCTGACTTTCTTTCTATAAGTTTCCAATACAAACGCAGTGTTTTTGTTCCGCCTGTTTTCTCCGCATAAATACGCCAGTTGTAAACCCCTTTTAGCAAAACATCAGGCTCGTTGGCGTTCGGGGAAATCCAGCCTGCTATGTAGTCGTCGTCGGAAAGAGACGATTTAACTATTGTATTTTCAGAGCCGGTTGGGGCTGTTGTGCTTGTGAGTTTGTAGTCTTCTATTCCTGAATTTGTGTCGAGCATATAATATCTCGCCCCTAAAGAAGCAACCGCAAAATCCACATAGACTTTGTTAACCATCTCTTTTGTTTCGTCTATGTCTGATATGTCAGCGTCCAACAAAGGCACTCCATTTATAATCGTTTGAGGGCTTGTCTGGTCTAAATTTAAATATGAGCCGCTTGCCCCTGATATTTCATCAAGGGTTTCAAGTGCTTTCTGGACAGTATTGTCTGATGAAGATAGATTATTATCAAAATTGGATGTATCAGTCCTTACCCTTTTAGCGTGAAACGAAGTCTGCCCATCAGCATAAACCACTACAGCTATGCCCACTATAAGCAAAACTAATATTATATTGTCTTTAATACGCTCTAACATATACAGTCCCTGTTCCGCTTGTTAATCTTATCCAGACAGATGTCTGCCCTGACAAGGTTGAATTATCGCTTCCTTTTTCAAGAACAATCCCGTGAACGGTAGCACCGTCAAAAGAAAACTCGCAAGGCGTATCTGCCTCGTTGATAATCAATAATTGCGTAGCTCCAAACCCAAAACTAACTTCCTGAAACAAAGTATTCGCACTAACGCTCTGATATGCGTTTCCGCCTTTTGTCATCTGCACTACTGGCGTCGGTCCTATCCAAGTCATTTTTTCATTCCTCCAAGATAAAACTTCTCCTTGCAATGAGGGCAAGTTATTTCAAGTTTAAAAACATTGATATTAACTTCGTGGAATTTCGGTCTTGGAACGCTTATCGCATTTTTATCTATAAGTTTATTCAAAGTATCCTGTATGATTTTTTCAATATTGACTTCTTCTTTCTTGAGAATATATTTGGTCGTCGGTTCTACTTTGACTTCATATTTAGTCGTCGGTTCAGTTTTGACCTCATATTTAATCGTCGGCTTAACTTCAGTTTCCCATTTGATACACTTTTTGACTTCTGTAATCCATTGGGTGCAGTATTTAACCTCTGTAATCCATTGAATACAGGTTTTCTTAATTGTTTCCCAGAGCGTTGTTTTTTTCTTCTCCACTTCATATTTAACAGTCGGCTTAACCTCAACCTCATATTTAGTTGTCGGAACGGTTTTTAAATCATAAACAATTCCCGTTACCTTAAGTTTCTCTTTCAGTTTTTCCGCTTCCCTTATAATGTCAGGTTTTGAAGATTTAAATCCTTTGCCCATAATCGGCCTCCTTTTCGTATAAAGCTAATAGCGTAATCGGTATAAGAGCAAGTGTTAAATGAAATGTAAACATTCCAGCCGAATTTATTGCTATTGAGATAATAGATGTAAACAAAATAAGCTGGATATAAGATTTTTTATTGAATTTATAAAACAGGCTCAAAATATACATCAAAATAAAAGCCAAAGCAGGAAGCCCCGCTTCTATCGCTGTCTGAACATATTCGTTATGAGCGGGCATTTGTATATATTCAGCCATTTCAGGCTTGTTTTTAACAATCCCTCTCCATAAATACCTATACTGGCCAAGTCCAATACCAAAAACAGGCGATTTAGGTATTATGTGAGAAACCAGATTTATCCAAGTTTTAGCTCTTACTGAATGAGTGGTAAACTTAACAGGGTTTTCAAAATTCAAACAATAAAACAAAGCAACCGCCAGTATAGGCAGAATAAATATCTTTTTGATATGCCAAAGGTAAAATATTGTCGCAATAGTGATTGAAATAATGGCCGCAAGGCAATTTGTTTTAAATAAAACATAAACCATTAAAGGAAGCCAGAAACACCATTTCTTTCTATAAAAAAGAGGCATTGTCATCGCTATAAACGCCCCTGAAATATTCGTATTGTCAAGAAAACCAACAACAGGCATTGTGTCCTGAAATCTCGGCTTAAAGAATAAAGACAAATTGAAAGAATGAAGAAGCATAAACAATGCCTGAAAAAGAGCGATTATCGCAATGCAGTTTATTATCGTATAGGCATTAAACTTTTGAGAGTAAACTATCTGATAAAAGACAAGATAAGAGAATAAAGCCATCAATGAAATATATGTCAATTTGTCGTAATTATTTGTTTTTAAAATATGGGCTATAACCGAAAAAACATTCCATAAACAAAAAAGTTTCAGCCATATATTTTTTATAAAGAAAAAAAAGAAACTTATAATTAGAAATTCCGCAAGAATTTGTTTGGACAGTCTAATACTGATGGAGTGCGTTGGAATAAACCCAAGCACTCCAACCAGCAGTATAATCGCAAGAAGCACATTAATTGTAGTAGAACTCCACATAGTAAATTTCCAAATCTCCCGTTCCGTTAGCGGTATCGTCTCTCCAAATCTGGACTGTGATAATATCTCCAGCGGAAAGGGAAGCAAAATCTGTAGATGGACTTAAAGTAACAGTTTCCGCTGTTCCAGCTCCTTCTGTCAAAGCGACAGGTGTTTGGTCGGTTGCGTCTGTATCCCAAGCAGCCCCATCGGAATTGTTATAAACAGCAAAATCAATCTGATTTGGGGTTGTTGAGTCAGACTCGTCTGCCACAACCCTGAAAGCGCCGCCAGAAACATAGTCATCAGGAACTCTGAAAGTTACCTGAATAAGGCTTGTTTCCCCATCAGCCCAGACAACAGCGGGTATTGTGTTGTCTTCTTCAAGACCTGGGGCTGTCGATGTTGAAAGCGGAGCAATAACCGCATCGTTGTTGTCGCCTACAAAAAATGTGTTCAACGGCAATGGAACTGTTTTGTTGAAGGTTGTTATTGTCGCTCCATTCAATTCCAATGTGTCAACATAAGCAGTCCCGTCAATATAAATGTCTTTCCATTCAGAAGTTGAAGAACCCAAATCGTAAGTGTTGTCTACCGTTGGAATGACATTGTCATGATAACCGCTCACAAACCCAAAAAACAATAGTGAGATTATCGCAAGCGGTATTAAATATTTCTTCATAAGCACCTCCTTAAAATTGAGCTATAATAGACAATCTTATTGTCGCAGTTTTGGTGGCGCTGTTGTTTGTAACAATAAATCTATAAAACTTGCCAACCGCAAGCGACAAAGAAGCATGGGCAGCCGAGCCAGCGCAATCCACATTTGTCAAAGATGAAACAGCGCCCCCGTCTGCGGGCGTTATCCATTTAAGAAAATCATCCGGATTTCTTTTAGCCTGTTCTTCGGTCATCCCTTTCTCAAGATAACCAATTTGATAAGTAACGCTCAAGTCGTCTGACTGACCGCTGTTTTCAAGAATAAGGCTAAAATTGCTGTCAACTTTCCCAAAATCCAATGCTTCTCCTGTGGCAGAAGGCGTAGCCCCGCCACTTACTGTTAAAGAAGTCTCTTTAACTGCTTCCCATTGCTGAATATCTTTAGGCATCTACTCACCTCCAATCATGGGATTATTAAAAATAATATTATATTTCTCCATTGAAATTTGGTAGTTGATATGCTGATGGTGCAAATCCTGCCAATGTTCCCATTCGTCGTCAATCCTATCAACCTCGTCCTCAAGCCTCCAGACTTTTCTTTTCCTTTCAAAGCTCCTTTTCCAGAGGTCGTATATGTCTCTATAATCTGGAAACCTGAATTTTCCAAGAGAAGTTTTTATCTCTTTGACAAAGTATTCTTTGCCGTTTAAGTCTATATCCCAAACTTCAATGAGATTTTTCTTTTTATTGAACCTGCAAAAGAGGCTCGGATGAAAACTTTTAAAAAACCTATCCCAAACGAGCAAAGAAGGAGGACAAGAAACTCGTTCTACATTGCTGCCTCTTTCGCAGGTGAAAATCACTTCGTTTCTCCCTTCTTTTTCTCGTCATACCTGCCGTCATAGATGCCAAGAGCGGTTTCGTGAGCTATAACAGCGGAAAGCTGCTCTTTAGTGAAAGCATCTTTAGGCGGCTGATACACTTTTTTAAGTGTTTCAGTTGTTTTAGCCATTAAGTCCTCCTTATGTTGCGCTATTGCCATAATAATTAGCCGTTCCGAAGCAGGTAGCCTCTGTTGTGTTAAATCCGTCAGACGCATTATGCAGGCAGAAGCCCCCTTGCCCCGCATCGTTTACAGCATCGGCGTTTGTGTTGTTGCCTATAAACTGGCAATACGCCACAAATAGAGCTCTTGAAGTCGCTCCAGCGATATTCACGGCAGCGGAGCTTGTCAATCCTGTCTGCGTGAAAACGCATCTTTGAATATTTGGAGCTCCTACAAGTCCAGTCCCGTAAAGGCAATTAACAGCAGCTCCAGAAGTCTTTATATGGAGATTTTCAAATGCTGTGTCAACGCCAGTAACCGTAACAGCAACGCTTCCATCGCCGTCTATGACTGTGGAATAAGGGGTTGAGCCCAATCCACGCAATGTAAGGTCGTTTTTGCTTACTGTTAAGGCTTCAGTATAAGTGCCTTTGTCAACACAAATGAAATCTCCAAGATTGCTGGTAGCAGCTGTAATAGCTTTGGCAATAGTTGTGTAAACAGTATCCACGTAATGAAGATTTACAAAACTCTGATAATCGCTATCAGATGTTTTCTTCACAAAATAGATACTGCCTGTTACATATCTCCCATGCTGCGCGCGAAGGACATTAAGCCCTATGCCACGATTTGACCAATAATCGCTTGTATATTTGTTACCCATATTCTACTCCTTTTTGTTACCACCATCCGCCGTAAAGGAGTATGGTGTTAGTTTAAGCTGCTATATCTCTAATAACTACTTGGTCTCTGAAAGACTTGCAACCCTGTTCGCAATAATAATACATATCGGCAAGATAGGCATCGTATCTTCCAGAAGCGTCAGAGGCTTTTTCCCACATGCTTCCCATCTTGTCTAACCAGTCAAAATCGCCTGCTCTGTGAATATTGATGTAATTCACATTAGGTATCATTATTGTATTCGGGATGCAAAATCTGTCGCCGACAATAGGTATCTGCGCATTTCCAGCATGGTATGCAAGAACCTTATGTCCGCCTCTTAACTCAAGATAATTAGGGCTGAAGTTTCTATCGCTGCGGAGCATTCTCATAAACTTGCGCCTCATATTGTAATCCATAAGCAGCATTTGCCCTGTATGTTCCTCATCGCCTGTTTCCTCAAGCGCAAGGTCTAAACCTTCCTGAAGGACATCTTCAGTAAGCGGCCTTAATGTGCCGTCATTGTGAGAAACAAGAGCGTTTAAACTGTTGGCGTAAGTTGAACGAGATTTGCCCTGTATAGTTACGAGGCAGTTTTGCAAATCAAACCAGCTTGAGCTTGATTGAATTGTGTAATCGTCCATAATATCAAAAAGCCCAAGCATAGAACAAGGCGATGTTCCAGTAATAGGAGTCCCATATCTAAAAACATACCTGTCGTCAGCCCATTTTTCAGTTGTAATCTCATCGCCGTTGTAATCCATAAGCTCAAAAGATTTTTTATCTTTCGCTATGGTATTAACAGCGTGCGCTGTTGAAGCTGTAAGCCCTTCAGAAATATCGCTATCAGCCACAGCGTCAGAAATAGTCCCGACACCATTGCTTACAGAATAAGCACGAGTTTCAATCTTTGCCCTTCTGCGAAGCCAGATTGTCCCAGGGTTGTCAACATTGACGGTTGCGTCAGAACCTGCGCCAGCACCATTGGTCTGACAAAGCCATCCAGCAGCAGGAGAATGAAGC
>Ga0180301_10003266_pt1 | contig 12686 bp, 12 predicted proteins | sample GuaBasSediGuay16_FD_121797 | JGI IMG/M metagenome (GOLD analysis project Ga0180301, IMG submission 121797) | Subseafloor sediment microbial communities from Guaymas Basin, Gulf of California, Mexico - Guay16, Core 4569-2, 12-15 cm | ecosystem: Environmental > Aquatic > Marine > Hydrothermal...
CCATGTTATTTGCCCGGATTGTGGGAATCTTTTTGAGGTAGAGGATTACCGAAAGGATACCAAATGCCCTGAATGCAAAAGAGAGTTCAACCCTGATAAGGATGGAAATGTAGAGGGACAATATTATATATGTCCTGAGTGCGGTCAGAAAAGCAAGATAGTAGAAACAATTCAAAGAAGAGGAAAGCCAGCAGAGAAGATTTATGCAGTCGAATATTACTGTCCTTCCTGCAACCAGAAAGGCTACAGACAGGCGGATGAGTTTGATGTGGCTTTGTTTGAGAAGGCTAAAGAAGAGTATATAAAAGTTGAGCCTTAATGGCTAGGGAGGTATATTCCGAATACAAACATTCCTATGGGATACAATACCAAGCAAATGATTAACTATGGCTACAAATACTGGAAAGATATGTTCAACGAACGCCAGCTTCTGTCATTGGGAAAGCTTTTGAAGGCGATACTGGAACTGGATGTGGACCTTCCTGCCGAAGCATCGGCACAGGCAGCTGAAAATGTGAGGGAGTTGTTGGTGATTACGTTTTCAAAGATTTTAGAGTTTCATAATATGCTATGTGATTACAATAGACCTAAAAATCATTTGTATAACTTATTTAGGACTCATGTATTTCATCCTAATCTTGCCCCGGTTGAAAATAACTTATGGGGAGGTACTGAAGGTGGAAGGGGAGTATTTAAAGGTGAAATTAAAAGGTTACTATTAGAAAAGAATTTCAATATCGCACCCTTCGAAAAATATGTAAATAACGGCCAAACCATAGAAAAGTCATCAAAACTTAAAATAGAAGGTAAAACCGGAGATTTAATGATCTCATGCGGTGACTCTTCCTATCTTTCAATTCCAGATGGCTCAATCGACGCTGTAATTACCGACCCACCTTATTACGGCAATGTGATGTATTCGGAGCTTTCCGAGTTCTATTATGCCTGGCTTCGTCTGGCACTAAAGAATAAATATGAATATTTCCAGGGTGGGCATGTGCCAAATACGGCAGAGGTAATAGTTAATAGTGCACAAGAAAAAGAAGAGAAGGACTTCATTGAAGGCTTGACCGCGGTTTTTAAAGAAGCCGGTAAAAAACTAAAAGAAGACGGCATAATGGCTTTTACATTCCATCACCAGGAGGAAAAGGCATGGGGTGCGGTGTTGCAGTCAGTATTAAATGGTGGATTTTACGTTGCTTCTATTTATCCTGTTCAATCTGAATCAAGTGTCAATCCCCACATCTTCCAGAAAGCCAATGTCCGCTACGACATGGTTGTGGTCTGTAGAAAGAGGGAAACTGAACCGGAAAAACAGCACTGGGCAACACTTGAAGACCAGATTTACTTTAAAGTTGAAGATGAACTGAAAAGGCTGGAGAAGCATAAAAAGAACCTATCCTCAGAGGACGTCTTTGTAGTAACCATCGGCAAATGCCTCGAAGTTTATTCAAAACATTATCCAGAGGTTTATAAGGGTGAGAAAAGAGTCTCTATTGACGAGGCTCTTTCTTCCATAAGAGAGATTGTGGACTCCCAGTTGATGCGCACAAGATTTAATCAGGTTGCTTCAGAAACTGACATCCTGACCGCAATTTATCTCTTTTATCTTGCCGGAAAAACAAGCCTCTCCTATGAGTCGTTAAATAAGGCCTTAAAGATGAGGAGTCTTGATGTAAAAGAAGTAATAGATTCAGGGCTTGTGGAAAGAGAGGGCAATCAATTGCTTGTTTTAACACCATCCGAACGAAAGACAATGCTTGAATCCAAACGCAGAGAAAACCTCTCTGTAATTGACCGAGTGCATTATCTTTTCTGGCTCTTTAAAAATGATAAATTTTTCTCATTTGAAAAGAAACTCTCTGAGAGTGAAAAGGCATTGTGGAAAAACGAACGGCTCTTTAAGGCACTCGAATATTTAAAAGAAGTTGAAAATGGGAGAACTTACACTGACATAATGAAGTTAATTAAAGACAGGTGGTAAAAATGATTAAGGAAGATAGAAAACAGCTTTTGCTTGAATTAGCCCATAAATGTGCAGAATTACTGAAGGAGAAATATAAGGTAAGAAGGGTCTTTCTCATAGGATCTCTGGTTTATGGAATTGTTCAGAAAAGATCAGATATAGACATTGTGGTTGAAGGGCTTGCACCCGAAATTTATATAAAGGCATTGGTGGACTTGAGTGATTTAGTTCAGTGGAAAGAAGAGGTCAATCTCATCCCTTTTGAAGATGCATTTCAAAGCCTGCGGGAAAAAACCTTAAGGGAAGGAAGATTGATTTATGGATAAGGCAAGATTGATAGAGGTGTTTGATGATTTTAAGAAAGATATCGGGAAATTTTTGGATTATTTGGAATCCGATAAACAATTTGGGAAATAAAAATGGATATAGGGTTCAATATTATTGAGAAGAGTAATCCTGATATTTTCAGAGAAAAAATCAGCATTATCCAGTTTCTCAAAGGCTTGAATGAAGCCAGAAGATTCCCTCCTGATTTTGCTGTATATGGGCTAGATGCTTTTCTTTATTATGCTCAAGACAGGGATGAGACATCAAAATATATAAGAAACATTCTCCAGGATAATGCCAATCATCTTGTTTCCGGAAATTACATAATTCAAATTGTAATCGAAGGTGATATAAAAGTTGTGGAAAGTGATGAAAGACCAAGGGTGGTTTACAAAAATGAGGAATTCCATTTATATCCTGTAATAGGCAGGGTCAAGCGTCTGGATTTAAAACACTTCCATTCACCCCTTAATCTGCAATCATGAAAGAAGAATGTCAGAGCTGGCACCTTCATCATCTTGCAAGGAGGGCAAGGGTTTTCGGCATCTCAAAGCATCTTATCGATGCTTTAGAAAAATCCGGTTGGCATTTAACCAAAGATAAACAAATCCCACATTCGCTTTATTCTGTTTTAGAAAAATCACTTAAGCGTCTGGCTCAAATAAAAGACTTTGATAAAACCTGTGAGGATATAAATTGCCCAGTATGCGAGAAGGTTAAGCGAAATTATCTTTCCGAGACTGTCCAATACGAGCCATATAGACTCAGTGTAGAACCCTACCGATGGCAGAAAGAGGCAAAGAAACTCTGGTGGGAGAACAACGGAAGGGGAATTGTAAAGGTAGTAACAGGAGCCGGGAAAACTGTATTTGCTTTTTCCATAATCTCGGACCTTTATAATTCTTTCGCTTACAAAGACGGCGACCTCATGACAATAATAATCGTCCCTACCTCTGCACTTCTTGACCAGTGGCTTATGGGTCTTGTGGATAAATTACATATACCAAGAGAAAATATAGGCATTTTTTACGGGCGTGAAAAAGAAAAACTGGATGGAAAGACTATCTTCCTTTATGTTGTAAATTCAGCCAGGGATCACATTGCAGAACATTATCAGAGCTACCTCACCGTTAATGACACCTTTCTAATAGCCGATGAATGCCACCGCTACGGAAGCAAAGAAAATGCAAAAATCTTTCAAGTTAAATACTCTTACACCCTTGGTCTTTCTGCTACTCCAGAGAGATACGGGGATCTTGGCTTTGAAGAGAGAATAGTTCCTAATTTGGGAAAGATAATTTACACCTATTCATACAATGATGCCTTGAGAGACGGAATCATTCCACCTTATAAACTGCTGAGAATGAAAGTAAAACTCACAGAACAAGAGTATTGCCAGTATGAAGAATATACCGAACAGATCAGTAAAGTAAGCAGAATATTATTTTCGAGGTACCCTGAATTAGAAGCAGCGAAACACTTGGAATTTTTCAAGAAATTGGGTTCCTTATATGATAAGACTCAAGATAATTTAATCGCTAGATATACTTCCTTGCTTAATGCAAGAAAAGGGATAATTCACACATCAAGATCCAAACTCGATGCTTTAAAATGGCTTATTTCCAATGAAAATCTAATAGATGAAAGAGTCTTAGTTTTCCATGAAAGGATTGAAGTAGCGGAGAAGATTTATGAATACCTTAAGGAGAGGTCCTTCAAAGTAGGGATATATCATGCTTGCTTACCTTTAGATAAAAGGCTTGAAAATATCTCAAATTATAGAAAAGGAAATATTAACGTGCTTGTGTCCTGCCGGGCTCTTGATGAGGGTTTTGATGTTCCTGAAGCTAATGTAGGTATTATAGTAGCCGGAACAAGTAGCGTAAGGCAGTGGATTCAGAGGATGGGTAGAATTTTGAGAAAAACTCCAGGCAAAGAGTTTTCGAAGATTTATATAGTATTTGTAGATCTTGTTGAGAAGGATGTGTTTAAGGAAACCGAGTTAAGAGAATTTGAAAAAGAAGCTTTGAGTGTAGAATCTATAAACCTGACCTTTAAATAGGCACAACGATTTTAACGCCCGGCAATTTACCAGGTTTTTGAGAGTTCATATATGGTCTTAAGTAAGCGCTTCATGAAACTTACACTGTTTAACACATGTGGTTAAGCAAATGAGAGAGGCCGAATCGCCTCTCTCATTGAACATCAAATACGAGACCGTAGATCTCCTCGCCCTTCTCCTCACGCACAACACCTGCTCTGGCAATCAATTCCATTCCAATTTCGGGGTTATCCGTTAAGAGTCTTCCGCTTGCCCTGAGCCCGTTTTCCAACTCTACAATTCCGAAAAGCAGATATTTTATGTCGTAGCCTTCCGGCAGGGCATACACCCTGGTCCAGGATAAGAGCTTGCACTTTCCCTCAATCGAAACTTCTTCCCATGGGGAGAAATAGTAACCAGATGGGTCCCGTCTCGTGCTGCACTTTTTGCATATCATGGGAGCAGGGTGGAAGAGAGTACCGCACTCCGGGCATTTCCTTGCATATACCTTAGGTTCTTTCTGTTCATATATACTGAAATCGATCATACTCCCTCCTTGGAGCAGATAATGGTTACAACATTGTTTCCGAAACCGCCAAAGTTAACGGCCATTCCGTGCCTGGGATTCTTAACCTGACGTCCCTCTTCGGCTTCGCCTCTGAGTTGTTTTACCAGCTCGAACACCTGTGATACACCGGTAGCACCTACAGGGTGCCCTTTGGACTTAAGACCGCCCGATGTGTTTATTGGAATCCTGCCGTCAATTCGTGTTTCGCCTTTTACTAGACCCTCTCTAGCCTTACCGCGTTCAAAAAACCCTACCTCTTCTGCGATAGCAAGCTCCAGAATCACAAAGGCATCGTGCAGTTCTGCAAAGGAGATATCCGAAGGCTTTAATCCAGCCATCTGATAGGCCCTTTCGGCACTCAGCCGTACTGCATCCAGCTTGAGAGGATCCTTGCGGTTATGTACACAATGTGTATCTGTTGCAGCCCCTATTCCGGTAATGAGAACCGGAGGTTTCCTGGTAAAATACTTTATTTTAGGCGAATCCATTGCACATAATATGAGAGATGCGGCACCATCAGAGACGGGACAGGTACTGTAAAGCCTTAAGGGTTCGGCAATATAGTTGTTTACCACATGGGCATTCTCCCCATCGTGTATGGCCTCGATGGTGCAGGGAATGCGGACATGAGCGTAAGGGTTTTTTGCACCATTTTCATGGTCTTTTACCGCAATCAGTGCAAGCTCTCTCTCGGTAAGTCCGTAGCGTTCCATATAGAGCCGGGTGAACATCCCCCCGAAGGCAGGCAGAGTCAAACCCAGTTTATATTCGGCTTCCGGATGGAGTAGGGTGGCAACAAAATCGGTCCCTTTCCATCCGGTAACCGTACGCATGAGCTCTCCGCCCGTTACCATAACTACATCAGCCAACCCGCTCGCTATGGAGGCGAAACCCATCTTAATCGCACTGGCTCCGCTGGCCGGCCCGTTTTCGACCAGTTCCGCCATCGCGGGTTCTAAATCGATCCTGCTGACAAGGGCGGAAGCTATTCCGGTTTGATGGTTGATGATACCTCCGCCCATGTTTGCAACCACCACCTGGTCGATGATCTTTCTATCTTTAAGTATGCCGGCATCCTCAAGGGCATTTGCAGAGGCGAAACTCATAATATCCACCAGGTCGAAATCACTTAAGTTTCCGAAAACCGTATGGCCGATTCCGAAAATCCCTATCTGCCTCATTTTTTGCTCCTTTTGAATCCGGGTATCTGTACATACTCTTCGGGCATCTTAAGTTTCTCTGCGCTCTTAAGCAACTCGGGATCTACCGGCCTGGTGCCTGTTACTTTTTGATCACGCACTGCAAAGTACAGATCCCTCGTAAGAACATAGGTTGGAACACCACCCAGCTCATGCCTTAACTCGGGGAAAAGGTGAGAGCGGTTTTCAAGCTCGTACTCGATCATCCATCTCTTAAAACCTATGGGGCTCTCTGCTACTATGTAGACCTCTTTTTGCCCGAGTATTTCTATATGATGTTCCATCTTTGCAGCGAAGAGCTGGGCGCCTATACGCAGCCCCCGCTTAATTGCTATGGTGTGGTAACTCATTCCCAGATCCCTGTCAACAAGTCTGCTGTTAACAATTCCAACGATTTCCCCGTTTATAGCACCGACCAGTACAAACTCATTTGCAACCCTGTACCTGTACCATCCGAGTATTTCGGCATACAATCTTGAAGCCACCAAATCGTAGAAATCTCTAACCACCCCCATTAATGGGTGGATAGTACCCAGGAGAACACCAACCTCCTCTCTTTTAGCCTCCCTCACCACCATTTTCTCCCCGTTGGCAAGGGTAATTATTTTGGGAGGATAGGGTTTTAACTCTATCTCAGGGGGTCTTAAGTTTTTCTCCATCTCATCAATTGCCATTGTCTCTCTCCTTAAAAGAACTTAAATCTTTACTGAGTGCTGGCACCCCGGAACGGGGTAACCGATCTGAATCCGCCAGGAAGAAAGTCTACCAGCCTGCCGGTAAGCGAAATTTCTCTATTTTATTTTTCTCTTTCGGCCTTCATCATGGAGCCACGGATTCTCTGAACCTGCCACATCGCCGAAACGGGTAAGTTTTGCCTTCTTTTTTTTCTCCATCAGCTCTTTATAAAGATCGTCCTCTACCATGGCCACGACCCTGGTGATGCTGGACTCCCCATCGACAAACCTCCAGGGGAAACAGCCGATAGTTACCCTGCGGTTAAGCAGAAGGTCTATATCACCTCCCACACATTCCGCATGTATGATACCCCGGTTGAACATCTCTATATGCATGAGCTGGTATTTGTCGGGTGTAAACCGCTCTTCAAGTCCGACTCCGAAGGTTTTGCGAAAATAGGCATCGGCCTCCTTTGCCTGTCTTGGCATCCAGTTTCGAATAATCGTGTTCATCGGATGATCCGCACTTCCGCAATCCACCCCTATCCAGCGTAGCTTCTTCTCCTTTGCCCACACAGAGAACTCCCTGTCCGGGCCCGGGTGCATCACCATATACTTTATCTCATCTGCGGTGGGTTGATCCCATCCGTAATGGTGATATCCGGTGTGGATTATAAGAATATCTCCCTCTTTTACCTCCACCCGTTCTTCCACCTCCTTTGAGGTGTAAATATCGTAGTCTTCGGTACAATCGGAAAGATCCACTACAACTCCCTCGTGAACCAGAAAATCCATATCCAGACTGGCGATATCCTTCCCGGGTGTGTAGAAGTGGATTTCTCCGTCCAGGTGGGTGCCCACATGGTTTGATGTGGTAATCAGTTGCCCGTTTGCGCCGTTGGGAGCAAGCCTTTTAAAGTACTTAACCTGCAGCGGTTCGTAAGTAGGCCAGGGCGGTGTGCCTATCCCCAGAGGGATGGTAAGGTCTATAAATTTCATGATGAATCCTCCTTGAAAAGAGTTGTTGTAAAATTGTTTTTAAGCGTTTTAACAAGTAAAAGCTCCTGCATCAATATCCGCAAGGTAAACAAAAATCCATTGAAGATCATATAGTAACAGATTAAAGATAAAAATAGAAGATCAAATTTTACTTTTTTACAGTACGGCCTAACGGTGTTGGAAAATGTGCAATTCTCCTGTCAACGCATATCAATGGGATGTCCACCTTAGATAGGCTCTCTTTACAACTTCATTTTCCGCTATTTCGCTTGCAGTTCCGCTGCTAATTATTCTGCCCTTCTGCATTACGTATCCCGAATGGGCGATCTCCAGGGTCTTTTTGGCATTCTGCTCTGCCAGAAGGATAGTGGTGCCACGCTCTGAGTTTATCCTCCGGATTATTTCAAACATGAGCTCTACCAGGTTTGGCTGCAGCCCCAGCGAAGGCTCATCGAGAATCATCAAGCGGGGCTTCCCCATCAGGGCACGTCCTATAGCAAGCATTCCCTGCTCCCCCCCGCTTAAGGTACCGCCCATCTGTTCTCTTCTCTCTTTCAACCTGGGAAAGAGTCGGAAAACTTCTTCCATCCTCTCCTCGATTACGTCTTTCTGATCCTCTGCAAAACAGCCCATCCTCAGGTTTTCCGCCACACTCATTTCCGGAAATATTTTTCTCCCCTCTGGTACTACGGAGATACCTACCTCGATCATTTTATGGGTCTCCATACCCTGTATTTGTTTTCCTTCAAGGACTATAGTGCCTTCATTCGGTTTGACCAGGCCAAGAATGGTTTTTATCAAAGTGGTTTTTCCCGAACCATTACTGCCCAGCAGAGCAGAAATCTCACCTTCTTCAACATCCAGGTTAATACTATGCAGGATAACGGCCTTTCCATATCCGGCGGTAAGATTTGATATACTAAGAAAGCTCATTTTCCCAGGTAAGCCTCCATCAATTCTTTATTACGTGAAACCTCCTCAAAGCTCCCCTCGGCGATTTTTTGACCGAAGTTAAGTGCTATAACCCTGTCGGTTATGCCTTCGATAACCATCATATCGTGCTCAACCAGTATAATTGCGAGGTCGGGGTAGTAGTTTTTCTGAACACGCTTGATATCCTCCATGAGCTCTACACTTTCCTCCGGTGTCATGCCTGCGGTAGGCTCATCCAGCAGCAGCAGAGCAGGTTTTGTAGCAAGAGCACGGCATATCTCCAACCGTCGTCTGTCAATTTGAGAAATATCGCCGGTTCTTTCGAATCCCTTTTGAACCAGTTCTTCGTTGAACTGTCTTAACAGCTCATTTCCTTTCTCTATTGCCTGGTCAAGCTCCCTTCGGAATGCTTTGCGCCTGATCAGGGCATCGAAGAATCCAGTGCGGAAGCTCTCAAGCATTCCAATAAAGAGATTGTCATAGACACTTGCTCCCAGGATAAGCCTGGACTGCTGAAACGTGCGGGAGATACCCTTTTTCTTGATCATATAAGGCTGCAGGCCGGTGATGTCTTCATCTTTAAGAAAAAACCTACCACCATCGGGTTTATATACTCCAGTAATGAGGTTAAAAAGGGTAGTCTTACCTGCACCGTTAGGACCGATCAGGCCGAGTATTTCTCCCTCAGATATATGGAAGGTGACCCCCGATACGGCAGTAAGACCTCCGAAGTTTTTACTTAAGTTTTCACTGCGAAAAAGTTTGGTATTGGTTCCAGGATTTGTTATTTCATGAGTCTTGATACCGCCTCCGGACGGAGAACTTCCCGTTGGTTGAAAGAACCTCAGGCCATAAGTTCTGACTCTTGCCGGTATAAGTCCCTGACGGCGGAATATTAACATTAGAACAAGAATTATGCCGAATATAATAATCCAGTACTGTTGAAGTGCCCTTAATTTTTCCGGCATTATAACCAGAAGCACTGCAGCAACCGTTACACCCAGTATACTGTCTACGCCACCCAGGATTACCGCGCTGAGAAAGAGAAGTGACAGGTAAAAGGTAATGTCAGGAGGGGCGATATATGTAGTCATGTGTGAATAAAAGGCACCCGCTAATCCTATGTAAAAGTTACCAGCGGTGAAGGCAATCATCGACCATTTCTTTACTTCTACTCCCATACATTGAGCCAGGAGTTCATCTCCCGTGTCTTCGTTGAATGAGTTCCAGGTGAGTCCAATCCACGAGTTCCAGATCCTGTAATTGGCTATAAGCAAAAGGCATCCCAGCACCAGTGCAAGATAATAGAAGTTTGCCTGGGATGGCAATTTAAGGCCAAGTATGTTTATCTCCTGTAAGAATGAATATCCTCCTATAGACATTATATCGATGTTTACAATGCCCTGTGCGCCCCCCAGCCACTCTGCATTGTTTAGAAGGGTATGCAGGGCCATTATAAAGGCTATGGTAACAAGGGCTAAATAATAACTTCTCGTTTTTAAAATAGGTATAAAAAGGAGAGCCCCTACGATCATGCTCATTACAGCTCCGAGAAGAAGGTTAAGAAGAGGAGGAAAACCGAGTCTTGTAGAGAGCATTCCTGCTGTATAGGCACCAACACCAAAAAAGGCAGCAGCCCCCAGATTGATGATTCCGGCCGAACCGAATTGGATATTAATACCCAATGCCACGATGGTCCACAGAATGGCGAGAGTCAAGATAAATATCCAATAGGGAGAGCTCCGCAGTATCACGGGGAAGAGAACAATAACAACCATAATACAGGATAGGACAAAGTCTTTCCTTTGTTTGAAAGCCCTCGTTACGGGGTCTCTAATGACTGTTGCTTTATTGAAGAAGTAGATGATTCCGATTATAACAAGGATGACAGCAAGAAGAACAGACAAATTGGTTATTTTAATGAAAACCACAATTAGAGCGCTTGCACTTGCTATGCAGGCAAGTATTAGAGAAAAATCCTTTAAAGGCGATGTTGTATTTTTCATCTCTTCATCTTTTCTTTTCTTGCCGAAAGGATACCCCTTGGCATGATGACCAAAAATACAATTAGAAAGGCGAATGCCACTACAAACTTATAGGCCGAGCCACCGGGAATGAATGCAGAGGTAAAACTGGCAAGCAAGGCAAACAGGAAACCTCCAACGATAGCTCCGAAAATGTTACCCAGGCCCCCTATAACAGCCGCAGAGAAACCTACCACTCCGTAAAGGGCTCCCATATCGAATATAATCTCTCTGTAATAGAGTCCGTTGAATATTCCTGCACAGGCCGCCAGAACTCCTCCTACCATAAAGGTTGTGTCGACAACTTTATTGATATTAACCCCCATCATGGCGGCAGTCTCCCTGTCCTGGGCTACCGCCCTCATGGCAATTCCCAGCTTTGTTTTATTTATAAACAAATAAGTGGCCACTATAAGGAGCACGCCCAGTACGAATATTACCAGATTGTCAAACCTTAGGATTACCCCGTTTATCTCCGTCTGCCAGTTGGGAAGCAGTGCCGGGAATCTCTTGGGTTCAGAACCTTCCGGGTAGAATGCCATAACACTGTAACGAATGGAGAGACCTGCCGCCAATGTGGTTAGCAATGCAATTATCGGGGGAGCGTATAAAATTGGCCTGATAGTTACCCTGCCGAAGAGTATGCTTATAAATGCGGTTAGTATGCTGGATCCTATAAATATGACAACGAGCAGTATTACCGGATTATTAAGACCGACTATTTGAGTTAAAAGGTTTATGATGATAAGACCCACAAAAGCCCCCACCATGAATATCTCACCCTGTGAAAATTGTATAATGTTCAGTACACCAAAAAACAGGGTGAATCCCACCGCTACAAGACTGTACATTACTCCCAGCATGAGCCCGTGGATAATCTGGTTAATAATTGTTTCCATAAACAAATACCGCCATTAATCACAAGGTATATGGGGGTATAGAGATCCCCCCTGTTTAAACAGCAGAGCTTATTTTATTGCATATACTGGATAGTCGGTAAGACTCTCTTGCCTGTAGCATATTCCGAGTCTTCCCACACCGTCCATTTACCATCCTGGGCTACGTAAGCTGTAACAACGGGGGTTATGTTTTGACCGTTTTCATCGAATCTTATCGGGCCTATTGGTGAGGTCTCTCTTCTGCTTTTAGCAAGAACATCAGCAACTTTTTCACGATCGGGACCGACCTCTTCGATGGCGTCCATGATTAATTGTGCCGCCACATAGGCGAAAATCCCATAAAACTCGGGTTCCTCCTTAAAGCCCTCTTTTTTATAAGCTTCATAGAATTGCTTGCCACCTGGTAATTTCTCGAAGGGAGCTCCTTCTCCGAAGCAAGTACTTCCTTCTGCAACATCGGGACCAGTGGTTTTAATGAAATCTTCATTCAAGATACCCGATGTACCTTCGAAGCCAGCCTTAATACCCATTTTTTCCATCTGAATTCGCAATCTTGCTCCTTCGGGAGTAAGGCCTCCGAAGAATATTACATCTGGATTCAAAGCCTTTGCTTTGGTGAGTTCTGCAGACAGATCCTTCTGACCTATGGTTATACCGATTTTATCGAGTATTTCCCCGCCAAGCTTTTCGACAGAGCTGATAAAATATTCGGCATGGCCTCTGCCATAATCGGTAATATCATGAATTACAACATAGGTCTCGGGAGCCTTGCCGTAGACTTTCTTGATGGTTTCTCTTGACCACTCTGCATGAAAGGCATTCTGTTCTCTTTGAGTTCCGTTTATCCGTGTAATATACTTTGATGAAGGAATGGTGATATCCGGTAAAACCGCACCCCAGATCATTGATGGTAATTTATGTTGAGTAAACACGGGTTTGGTGGCGATTCCCACCATACTGCAGTAATGAGACGCACAGGCAACCACCTCTGGATTGGAGGCCATTTTTGTGGCTACTCGCACACCTGTTGCAGGAACACATTCATCATCGTCGACA
>Ga0180301_10003268_pt1 | contig 12682 bp, 13 predicted proteins | sample GuaBasSediGuay16_FD_121797 | JGI IMG/M metagenome (GOLD analysis project Ga0180301, IMG submission 121797) | Subseafloor sediment microbial communities from Guaymas Basin, Gulf of California, Mexico - Guay16, Core 4569-2, 12-15 cm | ecosystem: Environmental > Aquatic > Marine > Hydrothermal...
AGCAAATTGAATATAATTTTGATTTCTTTGGTGGAGCAGAAAAAAGATTTAAATATTGGGGAGTCATTGAAAGTCCTGAAATGATGGCTCAATTATATCGAGGCGCTGATTATCTTTTATGCCCCTACTATAATGATGCTTGCTCTAATGTAGTAGCAGAAGCTCAAGCTTGTGGTTTAGAAATTTACCATAATGGAACTGGCGGAATTCCGGAACAGATTAAGGCAGGAGTGATTTCAAATGAGGAAATGGGTCAAAGATATCTTGAGGAATTTAAAAAATTATTGTAAAATATATTATGAGCTCTTATTATAGGCAACAATTAGAAAATTGGTTAAAAACTATTGATGTTAAAGCAGATAGGGTGCTTGATGTTGGAGGTGCTCAACTTCCTGTCAAGGGGAGGACGAAAAGTTGGAATGTAAAAGAATATAGAATTTTTGATTTAAAAAAACCTCATCAGAAGAATGCTAAGGTTGATGTGGCTATAGATTTGAATAAAAAATTACTTTTATTGAGGAGTGATATTCATAGATATTTTGATGTGATCTTTTGTTTAGAAGTTTTTGAATATATCTGGAATCCTGTTCAGGCCTTGGAAAATCTATATGAAATGGGGAATTGTACTGACTGTGTTGGCACTAAAGAAGGTGATACTTCGATATACTATTTATCCTTCCCTTTTATTTATCCCCATCATAACCCAAAAGGGAAAGATTATTTACGTTATACTCGCTGGGGCATAGAGAAATTATTAAAAGAAACTGGATTTGAGATTTTAGAAGTTCAAAGTAGGGTAATGACACCAGAAGGATTTAAAAATTGGAAGGATTTTTTAAGAAATGAAAAGATGCATCCCGTTAAAGATTATCCTCATAATGAAATTGGATATTGTGTAACAGCAAAAAAATTATGAATAAAAACAAGAAAAAAATTAAAATAGCTATTATAGGATCTGAGGGATATGTAGGCAGGGCGGTTAAGCGATTGCTAAAGAATCATTACCAAATAATTCCTTATGATATTATTGGCGTTGGATCTTGGGAAGAGATAAATAAATGCCAGTTAGCTATTATCTGTGTTCCTACTCCCATGAAGAAAGATGGATCTTGTGATATTTCAATAGTAGAAAAAACGGTTTCACGCTTACAAGTGCCGATAATTTTGATTAAGTCAACTATTCCTCCGGGAACTACGAAGAAATTAAAGAAAAAATATAAAAAAAGAATAGTTTTCAGTCCTGAATATATTGGAGAGGGGAATTACTTTATTCCTTTTTGGAAGGGATATCCTCATCCTACGAAAATTAAATATCATAATTTTCAGATTTTTGGTGGAGACAGGAAAGATACTAATGTTTGGGTAGAGATTTTTCAAAGGGTTTTGGGACCTGATTGTCGATACATTCAAACAGATAGCACAACGGCTGAGTTGACTAAATATATGGAAAATAGCTGGGGGGCGACCAAGGTGACATTTTGTAATGAATTTTACAGAATCGCAAAAATCTTTGGTGTGGATTACCGAGAATTAAGAGAGCTTTTTCTTTTAGATGGGCGAACAGAAAGAATGCATACTTCAGTTTTTGAGGGGAATTATGGATTTGGCGGAAAGTGTTTCCCAAAAGATGTTAATGCTATTGTAAAAGCATCAAAGAAAGCAGGGTATAAGCCGAAATTTTTAGAGGAAGTATTAAGAAGTAATAAAAGATTTAGAAAAGATAATCGAAAGTAATTTATGAGAATTTTTACTACTCCTTGGCATTGTGGACATCAATATGAATTATTTAATGCTTTATACGATTGTCAGTTTGGTTTACTGGTTAATACTTGCCGAGCTTGGGCTGAGAATTCAAGGCCGTTGCCTGAAAATGTTGAGTTAGTTCCTTATTATAAGAAAGGCAAATATGATTTGGCAATATTAGATGTAGACCAGATGTGTATTGATGAAAGGCGAAGTTGTAAAGGTATACTTTATCGGGAATTAAACGAAATAATCCAAGATGTTCCTAAAATAGTTATCAATCATGGATCTCCGGTATGGCCTGAGTGGTATTCAAAAAAAGAGATTATTAGAGGAATTAGAAAGTTAGTTGGAAATAACATAATGGTAGTTAATTCGTATAAGGCAAAAAAAGAATGGGGTTGGGGTTATCCGATAATTCATGGAATGGAGCCGAGTGAATGGTGGGATTTGCCAAAAGATCCGAGAATAGTTACCGCAGTTAGCCCGGCAGGTTTAGATGCTTATTATAATCGTAAATTATACAAAGCCACAGAAAAAGAATTAGGTAAATTAGGCATTCAGATAGTTCATTTTAGAATTCACGCCTTTTTCAAAGATTTTGACGATTATAGAGATTATTTAGGCCGATCACTAATTTATTTTGATTATTCTCTCCATACGCCAATGAATAGAGCGAGAACAGAAGCAATGCTATCAGGTTGTTGTATAGTTACCGCTAAAAGTCACGATGTTGAAAGATTCATTAAAAACGGAAAAAATGGCTTTATTATCCCGAATAATCCTTATTCAGCAGCTAATTTATTAAGTGAATTAATTAAAGATTATGACAGATGTATTAAAATTGGTCAAGAAGGTAAAAAAACTGCTCAAAAATTATTTAATCGTCAAAGGTATAGAAAAGATTGGCTAAAATTAATTAATGACTTATTTCATAAGAAGACAAAGTAAATATCGTTCTAAAAGCACCGAGTATAACGGAGTGGTTTACCATTCAAAAAAAGAGGCGGCATATGCACGAGACCTTGACTTAAGAATGAAAGCCGGAGAAATAAAAAAATGGGAACGACAAGTAAGAGTTCCCCTCAAAGTATATGGAGTGCATATTTGCAATTATTATATTGATTTCGTTGTCTATTATCCTTCGGGTGAAGTGGAGTATGTGGAAGTAAAGGGTTTTGAAACCCCGCTTTGGCGACTTAAATGGAAGCTTTTTGAAGTTATCTACTCCAAAGAGCATCCGGAGATTAAATTGACTATTATTAAATAAAAATGGAAGTAGTTAATGTTAAAATTGAAGAATTAAAGCCATCTGAATATAATCCAAGAGGGATAAACGAAAAGGAAAAGAAAGATTTAGAGGATAGTATTAAAAAATATGGCATAGTAGAGCCAATTGTGGTTAACAGTGCTCCGGAAAGAAAAAATATCATTATTGGCGGTCATATGAGATATTATATAGTTAAGGAAATGGGATGGGAGGAAATACCAGTAGTTTATGTAAATATTCCAGATATTAAAAAAGAGCAAGAATTAAATTTGAGATTAAATAAAAATTTGGGCCATTGGGATTACGATTTGCTTGCCAATTTTGATGAGGAGATGTTGAAAGATGTTGGCTTTGAAGCAGAAGAATTAGATGAGATTTTTGGGTTAGAAATAGATGATAGTTTTGATGTAGAGAAAGAAGTTGAAAAAGTTTTAAAAAATAAAGAAAGAAGATGTAAAGAAGGAGATTTGTGGCAATTAGGAGAGCATAAATTAATTATTGGGGATTGCACGGATAGAAAAAATTGGGAGAGGTTATTAGGAGAAGAGAGGTTTGATTTTATGTTTACGGACCCGCCGTATAAATTAGCATATACCAAAAAGAAAACAAAAGGATTGGGAACTAAGAAAATTAAAACCAAAAAAGGATTTGGATATAAACAACAAAGAAGTTATTTAGGCGTAGAGAAAAGAGGCGGTGTTCCAGAATATGATGAATGGCTATCAATTGCAAATGAATTTCAAAATCCAAAAGGAGCGAATGTAATGATTTTTGAATTTTGGAAAAATACTCCTGAATTATGGCAGGCAATAGAAAAGTATTGGAAAATTAAGAATTTGGTTATTTGGTATTTACCTAATAGACGTCAGGGTTTTGGAATGAAATATCAATTTTTTAATAAATATGATGTTGCTCCTTTGGCTGGTGAAGGAAAATTAAATGAAGATTATGAAAAAGAATTAGAAAATTTTTTACAAGAAAAAGGACAAGAACTTTTGAACGCTTATGAGATTATTTTATATGGGCAACAAAAAGAGAGTTATTGGAATAGAAAAAAAGGAAGTAAATGGGCAAAAATTACAGATCATATTACTTGGACAGCAGAAACAGAAGCATCAAGTGGGCAAAATGTGGTTTTTGGCACAAAACCAATTCAAATTTTAGTGCCTTATATCAAAATTTTATCTCCAAGAGGAGGAATAGTTATGGAACCATTTGGAGGTTCAGGTTCAACTTTAATTGCCTGTGAAATAATGAAAAGAAAGTGCCGGGCAATTGAAATTGAGCCTTTATATGCTGAAGTAATATTAAATCGTTGGGAAAAAATTAGCGGGCAAAAAGCTCAAAAATTATGAAAAATAACCCGAAAGAAGATAAAAAAAATAAAAAATTGAGAGCAATGAGAAAACCAACTGAGTATGAATTGTTTATTAATTGGATAGCACTTCCTCGGATAGAAAGGGAGCCCAGAACGCAAGAAGAATTTGCGAAAAAATTCGGATTGCACCCCGGAACACTTTCAGAGTGGAAGAGAAAAAAAGGATTTTATAAAAAAGTTAGAAAAATTAGAAAAAAATGGATTAGAGATAGATTAGGTGATGTATTATGGGGAGTTTTTCGGAAAGCAGTGAAAGAAGGAAATGCTGCTGAAGCAAAGCTTTTGCTTCAGTATGGTGAAAATTGGATACCCAAAGAAGGAATTCGAACTGAAGATAAAACTTATGAAGATTATGTTAAAGAGACATTCAAGCAACTTAATACCCTCCGCCAACAGGTTCTTAATAGAAAAGGATTTTTGGATAAGAGACAAAGACAAAAGAAAGGTGAGGTTCATTCTGAACAAGACACAAAGGATTTACGAGCAGAGAAAGACCAATCGGGACATCATTCTGAAGGCCAGACAGAAGGGATTTAGTTCGTATATTTTAGCTGATCAATTAGTCGATTGTCTATTAGGATATACCAATGCGGTTGTTATTAGTCACGAGAAGGAAGCTACTGCCAGATTATTCGCTAAAGTTAAATTTTACCTTGAAAATTTACCATTACCAGTTTCAGTGCAATATGATACAAAGCACGATATAGTTTTCGAAAAAACAGGAAGTCATTACTATATTGGGACGGCTGGTCAAAAAGCGTTTGGACGAGGTGATACCATTCATCGGGTTCATTTATCGGAGGTCGCTCAATTTCGGAAGCCAGAAAATATTATTGCGGGTTTAAAAGAAGCAGTGCCTCTTGATGGGACAATTATTATTGAATCTACTGCAAATGGGCGAGGAAATTGGTTTTACAATGAATGGCAGAAAGCGAAAGAAGGAGATAGCATTTATACTCCTCATTTTATTCCTTGGTTTATTGATGATGAATATAAATTAACAGAAGAGGATATTCAAACTTTGACCATCCCAACTAAAGCTAAAGAAAGGGTTTTAGAGCCAAAGTTAACTGAAGAGGAGCAAATGTTAGTTGAGAAGTTTAAGTTGACTATAGATCAAATTCGGTGGCGAAGGTATAAAATATGGGATTTAGGCGATTTATTTCCTCAGGAATATCCTGAAAATGATGTTGATTGCTTTTTACAATCAGGAAGGCCAGTTTTTAGGGTAGTTAAAATGATTGATAAACGGCCTGATTTAAATAAAGAAATAGAATATTTAGGCGGTGTAGATGGCGCAGAGGGCATTAAGGGAGGTGATAATCATTGCTTTGCCCTTATTGATCCTAATCCGCCAGCAAAAGTAGTTTTTGAAATAACCAATAATGAGCCAATAGATGTTTTTGATACTAAAGTGGCTAAAATATGTAGCGAATATAAAGTGAGGTTGGGAGTAGAGAAAAACGGAGTTGGAGTAGCGCATTGCCAAAAATTTAGGGAACTTGGAATTGAATTTACAGAGTGGGAAACAACCAGCTCATCACGACCTTTATTGATATCTGAATTAGAGGAAGCATACCGAAAAGAGGAATTATTAGAAAGTTATTTAGAGGCAAAAAATGAATTACTTGATATGTTTTATGATGATACCAATAAACCTGTGGCTCCGGAAGGTAAACACGATGACCGAGTTTTCGCCAGAGGCATTGCTTGGCAAATGCGTAAAGGTGCAGAACTCGGCGTCAAATGGATATGAACATTTTAATTACACCAGATGTTCACGAATGGGCTATTGGTAACTTAACCAAAGCCATCGTGAAACATAATAAAAGATTTAATTTTTATAATATTGCTGTTCATCCACGAGGCGTAGCACAAGGTTTTATGGAAATTAAAAAGATTTTTGATGAGGGAATTAAAATTGATCTTTGGCATCCTCAATATTGGCATTCAGCTAATCAGCTTATGGAAATGATGCCGGAGCTTAGAGAGATACCAAAAATTTTAACTCATCATAATCATTATCAGTTAGATGAAAGTGATTGGAAAAATTATGATATGTTGGCTATTCCTACTTCATGGGGTTTTGAAAAATTATCTGCTAAACATCCAAATGTAGTTAAAATTCCACACGGCATTAATCTTGACCGATTTTCTTTTATCGAAGAATATCCGCCTAAAGAACCAGCGGTAGGATATGTTGGCAGAGTAGTGCCACATAAAAATTTACATATTATTTGCTCGGTTGCTAAAGAATTAGGTTATAAAGTTATTGGCTGTGGCTTTGTTGATAAACCAGATTATTGGGAAACCGTACCAAAAGATAATTTAGAGTTTCATGGAGGTTTTGGTAGACAAGGAATGATGCCCCCTAATTTTGAAACTGAAATCTATAGAAGAATGACAGTTTTTGTGGCTTATTCTACTGGAGAAAAAGAAACTGGAACTCTACCTTTATTAGAAGCAATGGCAAGAGGTGTTCCAGTTTTAGCCACTGCTCAAGGAATGGCTCGGGATTTAATCAAAGACGGAGAAAACGGAATTATTTTTGATGAATCCAACTTTAAAGAAAAATTAAAAATGGTTATGGAAGATGAGAAATTAAGAGAAGAATTAAGGCAGAATGCTTGGAATACTATTAGGAATTATCCGGAAGAAAAAATGGCTCGGAATTTTGCTAAAGCATATTATAAGCTTCTTTATCCAAAAGATAAATTAATTTCAGTAATAATTCCTACTTTTAATCGGGCTAATAATTTACTGAAAGTTTTATTGTCAATTGAAGCTCAGGATTATCCAGCTAAAGAAATTATAGTTTGCGATGATGGTTCAGATGATGAAACTGAAATTGTAGTTAGAGAAGCCAAAAAGAAATTTACTACCCCGATTCTTTATTTAAAAACTGGAGAAAAATTAGAATATGGTTTAGCAAAGGCAAGAAATATTGGAGCCATTGAAGCTTTGGGGGAAATTTTACTATTTTTAGATGATAGATTAGCTTTAGAGAAAGGAGCTTTAGAAACTATAGCCAAGTTTACATTTCCAAATAGTTGGCAATGGGGAGCAAAGATTTCTAAAGGGAAGGTTTCAAGTAAAAAATCATTTGTGGAGAATTTTAGCTGGATTCTAAAAAGAAATTTTATCAATTTAGGAATGTTTTGTGAAAGAATTAATATGTACGGTGGATTATCACAAGAAATTAGAGATAGAATGAGGGCTCAAGGGATTGAGATGCGATATATTAAAGAAGCCAGAGCAAGAGAGATTGTCACTTCGTCTTGTCAAAAGAAGAAAAATGAAATTTGGCGGGCTAAGTGGCTTCTTTCTAAAATGTATGAATAGAATTAAATTTGATTATTCCCTTATAGGGAAAATTAGGTTAGATTTAGGATGTGGATCTCCGGATAAGCAGAGACCTAATCACAATGTAAGATTAGATTATCAAGATTATGGCCAAGAGATAGTTTGGGATGTTAGAAATGGCATTCCTTTACCTGATGATAGTTGCGAATATATAACAGCCAGTCATTTTTTGGAGCACTTTTACGAAGATGATTTCATTAAGATAATGAATGAATGCTGGCGGGTATTGAAAGAAGACGGAGAATTATATGTTATTTGTCCTTCTTTTTATAGAGATAAAAGCTGGATTCCAATTCATAAACTTCATCCTACAGAGGAAACATTTAGATTTTTTGAGTTTGATTATTACAAAGATAGTAAGGATTGTCCGATTAAACCTTGGAAAATCACTAAATTAGTTATTAACGATAAACAAGATATTCATGTTAAAATGCAACCAAAGAAAAATTAAGATTTTTACCACTCCTTGGCATACAATGCACTTTTATGATTTATTTAATGCCCTAAAAAAAGACGCTGATTTTTATCTTTGTCTTAATACCAGTAAAAGATGGTATTATGAGACCAGACCATTACCAGGAAATGCTTATTTTGTTCCTTATTACGAGAAAGGTAAATACGATTTAGCCATTCTTGATATAGATCAACAATGCGTTAATCCTAATTTTGGTAAAAGCCAATTATATAAAGAAATGAGGGATTTAATTACTGATATTCCGGTAGTCGTTATTAATCACGGATCACCAGTTTATCCTGAATTTTTAAAAATAGGCGATGAAGAAAGTTTTGAATATGCTGAAAAGAAATGTAAGCGAGAAATAAGAAAGTTAGTGGGAGACAGATTTATGGTTGTTAATTCATACAAAGCAGCAACTTCTGATGAATGGGGTTTTGGTTGCCCAATTTGGCACGGAATGAATCCTGATGATTGGTGGGATTTACCTAAAGAACCAAGAGTTTTTACTGCGTTATCTCCGGGTGGTTGCGGAGAATATTATAACCGAGAATGCATGAATGAAGTAGCCAGAATTTTAGAGGAAAAATACGGTCAAACTCTATGGTGGGCGAGAGTCAACGTAGATACTGAAAGATCATTTGATGCTTATCGGAATTTTTTAGGGAAATCCCTGATTTATCTTGATACTTCTTTTAGGACACCGATGAATAGAGCAAGAACAGAGGCAATGTTAAGCGGCTGTTGTGTTGTTCAAGTAGAAGGTGCCCATGATTTAGAAAGATTCGCTAAACCATACGAAAATATGATTATTGTTCCCAATGATCCAGAATTTATTGCTAAAAAAATAACTGATTTATTAGAAAATCATTATCAAAAATGCATAGAAATAGGTCAAAAAGGCAAGATGACCGCTAAAAAATTGTTTAATTATGAGAGATACCGTCAAGATTGGTTGGCGGTTCTTAATTCACTTATATGAAGATAAGAATTATCACTTTTGAACGAAAGCATGGCCGTAAGCCAGGATCAATTGGATCCTCGGTCATTAGAGGTCAATGGTTAGTCAATCATTGGCCAGAAGCCAAATTATTTACAGAGGGTTGTTATTCTGATGTATTGATTTTTCAAAAAGTTTATTGGTACGAGATGTTAAAAATTTATCCGGGTATTAAAATTTTGGACCTTTGTGATCCAGATTGGTTAACAGGTGAGCTTGAATTAGTTAAAATATCTAAAATGGTTGATGCAATTACTTGTTCTTCAAAGGGAATTTATGATTATGTTAAAAAAATAGTTGATTGCCCAGTTCGCTATATTCCCGACAGATTAGATTTAGATTTCTTTGATGTTCAAAAAGAGCATCGTGGTAAAGCCCAGAATGTGGTTTGGTTTGGTTATAGCCATAATGCCAGACAGGTTTTACCAGTAGTTTTGCCATCATTAAGTAAATTAGGTTTAAAGTTAGTAGTTATTTCAAATGAAGATTATTATCCTGGCGTAAATTACGGAGTTCCTATAATCAATCGCAGATTTAGCTGGGAGACAATTAAATATGATCTAACTTCCGGAGATGTTGTTATTAATCCTCAGCCAATTACTAATTTAAAATTTAAGTATAAATCAGAAAATAAAACCTGGATTGCTTGGGCTTGTGGTATGCCAGTAGCTAATGATTTTGAGCAATTAAAAAAGTTTCTTGATCCTGATGAACGGATCAAAGAAGCAAAAAAGAAATTAAAATTTGTTAAAGATAAATGTGATATTAGAACATCAGTTCAAGAGTTTAAAGATTTGATAAAATTATGCCAAAGGAGGAGAAAAACATCATCAGAAAAGTAACCAAAACCCAAGACAGGTTCTTGGATTTTTGCGAAAAGATTGGTTATGCTGAAGCCAAACTTATTATTATGGATGGATTGCCGGTTAAATTATTAAAACCAATTAAATCTATTAGGTTTGATTTAGAAGAAGCGTCCGCAGAGTTATCCACAGATAAGGACTTGACAAATAAAAAATAGGACTTACAATAACAATAAACAAGGATTCACTACAAAACGGGGAATCATAAGGTTTATGTATTCCCCTTTTTTATTTATGAATAAGATTCAAGCTTTTCTTCAGAAAATTATTGGTATTAAACAAGAAAAACCACCTAAAGTTATTCCTTTTACACCTCAATCAGCTTATGGTCTACCAGAACCAGCTCCTTTAGATCAGAAAGCCCAGATTGAAACTTATCAATTCTCTTGGGTCTATGCTTGTATTAAAAAGATTGCTGCTGAATTCGCCAACCTTAATCTACTGCTTTATAATCGCAAAAGTGAAAGTGAGGTAGAGGAAATTAAATCTCATGATGTTTTAGATTTACTCGATACGGTTAACAACTATATGACCCGATATGATTTATTTGAATGGACATCAACTATGTGGGAAGCATCAGGTGAGTGTTTTTGGTGGAAAATTAGAGATTCAAAGGGCAAAATAATTTCAATTTATCCCTATCTTATTCCTTCAAATATGACAGTAGTTCCTTCAGAGGAAACTTTTGTTAAAGGATATGTTTATTCTGTGCCGGGAACCAGTAAGCAAATTCCTTTTGATGCTAAAGATATTATTCATTTTAGATATCCTAACCCCACTAATCCTTATCGAGGTTTATCGCCAATTAAAGCAGCTGAATATGCTATTGGGACCGATAAGCAAGCTGCGAAATGGAATTATAACTTTTTTAAGAATTCGGCAAAGCCATTTGGGGTAATTCTTTATCCGGGTACAATGAGTCAAGCTACTTATGATCGGGTTAAAACTCAATGGGAAGCTGGTCATGGAGGAGTTGAAAATGCCCATAAAGTGGCAATTTTAGAAGGGGTAGATCCTTCAGGAAAACAAAAAGTTGATTTTAAAGAAATCGGTTTTGGACAAAGGGATATGGATTTCGTTGAACAAAGAAGATTTAGCCGAGATGAAATTTTTACCATCTTTGGAATACCTAAAGGTATTATGATTGCTGAAGATGTTAATCGGGCAGTAGCACAAACACATGAGTCAGTATTTATTAAAAATACGATGGTTCCTAAATTTCAAAAGTTCGTTTCTTATCTTAATGAGTTCCTTTTACCTGAATATGAGCCAGAAGGTTTATTCTTTGATTTTGAAGACCCAACTATTAGAGATATTGAAGCTACTCTAAAATATTATGAATCAGCATTAAGAAATGGCTGGATGTCGCCTAATGAAGTAAGAGAGGAAGAAGGATTACCGCCATTTAAAGGTGGTGAAAGTATATATCTACCATCGACAATGCTTCCCATTGGTGAAGCCCCAGCTAAAAAGAAAGAGAGAAAGTTAAATGTGAGAAGACAAAGAAGGACTACTCCAGAAAAAGTTAGCGAGCGGGTAAAAGAGCACCTAAAAGAGTTAACTAAATCCATTTTTAATAATCAAAAAAAGAAAAAGAAGGGAGTTAAACAATTTACGGCTGAATTTAAAGAGAAATATCTAAATAATTATATTAAGCGGGCTAATCGAGAAGAAAGTCAATTTAGATCACATTTAAGAAAATTCTTTAAAAAGCAAGAAGATAGAGTTTTAAAAACTATTAAAGAAGCCAAAGAAGTTTCAGTTAGATTTGATATACCCACCGAAACTAAATTGGCTATTAAGGCCTTTGAACCAATTATTATTAATTTGATCAAAGAACATGGCGAAGATACAATGGAATTATTGGGTTTAACAGGATTTGAAATGACCACTGAAAGAATTGAAAGGTTTTTGAAGAAAGAAGGATTGAAATTTGCTAAAGAAATGAATAAAACAACTAAAGCTAAGATTTTGAAGCAGATTGCACAAGGAATGGAAGCTGGAGAAAGTATTCCAGAAATTCGGGATAGAATTAGAGAGGTGTTTAGAGAAGCCAGAACAAGCCGAGCTGCTAAAATTGCCCGAACTGAAGTAGCCAGAGCTTCTAATTTTGGTACAGTAGAGGCCTATAAGCAATCAGGGGTAGTTAGGGCAAAAGAGTGGCTAACTACACCTGATGAGAGATTATGTCCTTATTGTGCAGCAATGGATGGTAAAATAGTAGATTTAGATAAGAATTTCTTTAATCGAGGCGATAGTTTTATGGGAGATGCAGATAAACCGTTAAATATTGATTATTCAAATGTTAGTCATCCGCCTTTGCATGCTAATTGTCGTTGTACTCTTATTCCAGTTTTAATTAAATCTGCTAATATAAGACAAAAAAAGAAGATATTAAAGATTAAAGAAAAAATCAAAAAAGAGGTCAAAGAAGAAGTTTCAAAAGAACTTCTAAAAGATACATTAGAAGTTATTAAAGAGATTCAAAAAAATGGATAAGGAAAAATTTAAAAAAGAATTAAAAAAGATACTGGAATCGTCTCATGGAAGAATTCCTATTCAAATAAAAGTTAGCGAAGAAGAATTAAGTAGAATAATTAATGCTAAATTA
>Ga0180301_10003270_pt1 | contig 12680 bp, 11 predicted proteins | sample GuaBasSediGuay16_FD_121797 | JGI IMG/M metagenome (GOLD analysis project Ga0180301, IMG submission 121797) | Subseafloor sediment microbial communities from Guaymas Basin, Gulf of California, Mexico - Guay16, Core 4569-2, 12-15 cm | ecosystem: Environmental > Aquatic > Marine > Hydrothermal...
ATAAACTAACGAATAATAGAATTAACTTTTTCGCAGACGATTTTCTTTCTTCGGGATTGTAATTTTTGCCGAAACAGCGGACAAATAGCCGTTTTGAAAACGGGCGCTATTGGCCTTATTTTATAATATAAACTTGGAAAAGGATTAAGGCAAGGACAAAGAACGCGCGGTTATTATGTCGTAAACCTACCTCGATAGTAAAACTCGACCGCCATTCGATAATTAAAAACTGAGAATTCAATCTAAAAAAGAGAAGACATTTTTAAAAAAATTCCGAAAAACTTGAAATTTCCAATTTAAAACGTTATAATCATATAAAGTGAGAAAGCTTTGTAACAAAAATCTCTCGGCCGGTTTTACTTTGGTCGAACTTATGATAGTCGTGGTCATCGTTGGTGTGCTCACGTCGTTGGCTATCAGCAGGTATTCCGAGGCTGTCGATAAGGCCAAGTATTCCAGTGCCCGGCTATGGCTGAAAAAGATTTTCCTTTCCTGTGAGGAGTTCTATAACCAGCACGGTTGTTATCCTGCCGATGTCAACCCGAATATTGCGCCGCCGGGGTTATGTCCGACATTTCTCGAGTATTGGCCGAACCCTACTCAGGACCCGTTTAACTCTCTCTACGATTACGAAAACCACCCTTTCGACGGTATGCGCGCGGTAGGTATCACCTACCTCGGAAAAGATTTGCGGCACGAGTTAGGCTGGCAATGGGGTTGGGAAAACGCCACGGTCGGCGAAATAATCGAGATAGACGGCGGGGACGACCTTTTCATAGTAATTGCCAAAAAGGTAAAGACCTGCACGTCCACAAGCACGAGCACTTGGTAATAATTAGGTTTTCTCACGGATAGTCCGGGGAAGCGGCAACGGTGCTTTTTTATCGGGCTTCCCGCTTATCGAGTGTGTGGCGAATGACATTCGCTACGGTATGAATGTGATATGGCTTTTGCAGAAACGCCTTTGCGCCCTGCCGCATAAGAGCACTTATCGTGTCCTCTCGCGCGTAACCTGAAGAGATAATCACTTTAACGTCTGGCTGGATTTTTAGGATTGTGTGGAATGCCTCGAACCCACCCAATCCGGACATTGCGACATCGAGGATTATCAAGTCGATTCTATCTCCATAAGACCTGACGGTTTCTACCGCCTCGGCACCATCGGAAGCCAGGAGAACTTTATATCCGAGATGCGACAATAACGCACGCAAAACGGTGCGAACGTGTTGTTCATCATCGACGATAAGTATAGTTTCGCTGCCACCCAAGAGAGCCGTCGACGGCGGGGCTTCCTCGACACATGGGATTTCCTCTGGAAAATATACGGCGAACCCTCGACCCTCGCCAAAAACGGATTCGACATCGAGAAAACCGCTGTGCTTTTTTATCAATCTATAGGCGAGCGGCAGACCCGAACCGACCTCGATGCCGGTTTCCATCGTTATTTCGATAGATTCGAATATATTCTCAAACTCTCTCCGCGATATACTGGAGCCAGTGCCGCCTATCGTCAAACGGATATACCTTTCGTCTTCGGCATCGGGGTGTTTCTCGAGGAAAGCACTATTTACGGTTATGTTTTCGGTTTGGATAGTCAGTTTACCGCCTGTTTTTATTGATTCCGCAGCATTTGTTAACAGGTTAAGTATTGCCTGATGAATCTGTGCGAGATTACCGCGGGTGCTATCCGGTCTGGCTTCGAGTTGCGTTTCGATATCGATATTCTTCTCTCCGGTTTGCGAGATAACTTCGATAGCGTCGCGGATAAGGGCGTGCAACGATATTATCTTGCCGGGAGACTCTTCCACAGGTTCTCGCGTAAACGCGAGGAGACTCTCTGTTAGCGATGCTACGCGTTCGGCGTCTTTTTCTATAATTATCGAGTATTCCGTCAGATGTGATTCTGGGGGAACGCTCATACGGATATGGTTCGCCGCGCCGAGTATACCCATCAGAGCGTTATTGCATTCGAGGGCGAATTTCTCGACAAATTCGGTGAATTCGTCGGCGTTTATATTTTTGCTATCCATATAGGTAATAAAATAATAAATCGGTATATATAAAGAATTACTTTAGATTGTTATTTACGCTTTTAGCCTTTATATAACTTTGTGATATCTCTTCTCTTGCCGAGGGAGATAAAATCACATAAGAGCTGTAGTGTATTCGGTCGTTCAGATAGTAGTAAGAACGACTCAAATGTCCGCGTTTAATGGCTTTGCCGATTCGTATCTGAAATAAATACCCTCCCTTTTGGGGAAACGAAAAATGCAAAGCTATTATACTAAATCTCTATTTACCTTTCTCCCGCGAAAGCAACGGAATATGCGACGAGCAATATCGCCAATAAAACCGCCAGGCCTATGTGTATGTATTTCCCGTAGTGGTTTAGTATCGGGTCGAATACGAGGTCGAAAGCCATAACGGCGGTTTCCGCAAAATTTCCCATTTTACTATCGGGCGCGGTTCGCTCGACAACCATAAACGCCATCAACAGAATTAAATAAACGATAGCAATGGTTACCGCCGTCTTGAACACCCATTTAAATCGCGTCCTACCGTTCATTTATCCTGCGCCTCTCCGGTCATCGGGACGAAGCGCACCGGGATAATATCCTCGACCTTCTCGTCATCCTCGGTTTTCGTAACGACTTTCAACTCCTGCAAATAATCACCCACCGGAATAACGAGTCTTCCGCCCGGGGCGAGCTGTTCGATAAGCGGTTCGGGGATGTGGTCCGGGGCGGCGGTTACAATAATGGCGTCGAAGGGGGCGTGTTCCGGCCAACCGCGATAACCGTCGCCGCAACGGACGTATATATTTTCATAACCGAGTGTATCTAAAATAGCTTCCGCTCTGTCGGCGAGTTTGCAGATAATCTCTATTGTGAATACGGAATCGGCGATTTCGGCGAGAACGGCGGCTTGATATCCACTGCCGGTGCCTATTTCGAGGACCTTGCTATATGGACTTATGCGGGCGAGGTCGGTCATCAGCGCGACGATATACGGCTGGCTGATGGTCTGGCCCTCCCCTATCGGCAAGGGGTAATCCATATAGGCTTGACCTCGATACGATTCGGGGACGAACCTATGTCGCGGGACAGAGCGCATAGCCGCGACGACCGCCGAATCGGTAACCCCGCGATTGACGATTGTTCTATCGATAAGATTATCCCTTTCTTTCTGGCGAGTCGTATCCGTCATAGTATCGGTTGAGAAAACCGCGGCGGCTAATATTAACAGGATGCCGCATATTCCGGCGGCTTTAATCTTCCCCTTTTCCATCTTCGTTAGCCTCTTCCTCGTTTTCATTTTGGCCTCCCTTTGCGGAGGTTTCAGCCCGGACGCAAGCCATCCTCAACTCCGACAGCAGGTTACGCAGAACCTGGTCTTCCTGCTCGGTCAGGTTGCCTTTCGTTTTCTCCTCGAGGACGGCGGTCATATCGACGAAACGCCGCGCGGCTTGAATATCGACAATTATCTCGCCGGTATCTGGATTGGGGGTAAAACCGAGCTGGCTTCGCGTAAGCTCACGAAGCAGAACCAGCAGGTCGAAAAATACCATCCCGCTTTCGGTGGCTTTTATTCTCTCTTCATTCATAGTCTCTCCTTAGGTTATCGGTCGCATCCGCCAGGCTTTTTCTGATAGTCTTCTCATCTCAGTGCGGTATTGGTTTATCACTACACCGGCCAATTCGAGCGGGTCGATACTATAAGCCGCGAGGCCGTGTATCTCTTTAGACGGTTCCGTGTCGAGATAAACGCCGAGATGGATTTTAGCAGAAACGATTGTGCACCCCACTGCGGTAATGCTTAAACGGTTCTCGCCGTCGAAAAGGTCGTCTCCGAGACGGGTCAATCGGTGGCCATCCTGCGGGACTCGATGCAGTAGTTTTTCCTCCAATATCGATACCAGAACATACTGGCATAATACGGCCTCCCGTAAATTGGTATCGAAATGTTCTGCGACGAAATGGAGCATATCGACTACAGGTAATTCAGTATCTCGTTTCAGGCATTCGAGGTCTATCCATTTCCCGGGAGGGACATCAAAAGGTCCTTTGAACGCCACAATCGAATCTCCGAGAAGGCCAAAACTTCGGTATGCCCAATGGGGTAACATCTCGTCGCCGGAAAGCGCTCTTTTCTCGGACAAAATCTTGTATTCCATTCTGGTCAGACTCATTTTCCCCCCTGTCGATAACGTGGTTTAACAACGGTATCTATCCTCCCGCGATACTCTCTAAAGCCGCTTTGGCGGCGGTTTTAATCGCATTGTTTCTCGATTTAATAAGCCTCTTCAGTGCGTTAAACGCCTCTTTCGTCCCGATTTTTCCGAGGACATTAATGGCCTCTATACGGATATTATCGGGCAACGACTTCCCGATAGTCAAGAACGAATCTGGTTTTGCAATCTTTTCGAGAGGTTCGACCAGTGAGGTATCGCCGAGTTCGCCGGCGGTTTTCATCGCAGCGATAGCGAAATCGGTATTTGGAAGCGATTTAATAAAGGCCTTTTTATTTATACTGCTGGTTACGAGAGAGGACAGTTCTTTCAGCCCGAGGATGCCGACGGCCCGGACACCGGATGTTTTTATCGCTATATCTGTGCTTTCGATAGCGGTTTTTACAGCGTCTTGTTTAACCTCGTCGGGGAAATTAGCGAGCACCTCGACCACGGAATCGCGGACTACACTCTCGTGGCTTAATATCAACGATTTAAGTCTTTCCCGAACGGTTGGGTCATCCCTAAATATATCCGCAACCGATATCAGATTGGCCATCGTTTCGGCGCGCCAATCGCGGGCGAAACTCTGCGCGAAAGCGTTTACGCCGACGCGGCCTATCCTGGCGACAATCATAGCCAACAACCTGCGAAACCGGGGGGACTCGTTTTCGAGAATGCCGTTAATACACGGTTCGACAGCTTCGACACCTATTCTTACGAGGTTTTGAACGGCTCTGGCTTTTACCACGCGGTCATCCGCCTTAAGGTCCTCGAGCCATTCCTGAACCGGCGAAAATTCGCCGAAAGTGGGACCGGTTTCGCTTCGCTCGGGAACAACTGGTTCCGGCAAAATCTGCTCTTCCGCTCCGATATCCTGTTGGCGCAAGTGTTGCGGAGGTGGGGGCGGCACAGGTGGTTTGACCGGTTTAGTTTCCGCATCTACTTGGGTTTCCGGTAGAGGTTCCTGTTCGGTAGTTTCAGTCGGTTTTTCGGTTTCAGTTGTTGCGGTCGCAGGTTGGGTTTGCGTCGGTTGAGACGGCAAATACCCCGAAACCTCCCTGAGAACGCTCATCAACCTGTCGAAGTCCTTCTCTGGTGATACTCCCTCCTCGAGAGCTTTAAGCAGTTCGCTGCTTTCCTCCCTGAAATCGTCGAGTAGTTTCTCAACCTGTTGTAGGACTTTTTCGGAAATTTCGCTGTCTCCACCTGACGCTTTTTTCGCCGTTTCGACTTCTATTCTATCCTGCCCGAGGACTACTTTTCTCTCTCCGACCGCGACATATATTTTCCTATCCGGTTTGATATGGACTATATTTTCTTCCTTCAACAATTGGTCCCAGGAATCGACTACTTCATCCGGTTTCCGCTTCATTATCTCGAAGAAATCGCCTATTTCATTTTCGGTCAAGCCCTTCAGGAAAACGAAACCCTGAAGGTTATAAGGTGATATCAAGTCGTAGAACTCACTAGCGAGTCTCTCGTCGGCATTTTCGGGACTGGGCGGTTGGCCGTTTACCAGAACGGTTTCGCGGTTTATCGAAAAGGTCAGCACCTCCGTTTTATCGAAGAAATAGGATATGCCCTGGAACGCTCTTACTATCGATTTCGCCACGTTTTCGTTCTCTCTGGGATACAACCTTAACGATTGTATAGCGACTCTTATATCGCGGAGAGTTTTGATAGCTTTGCCGATATCTTCTTTTTCGAGGGAGCTTTCGCGCGCCATATCGTCGATATATGCCCTCCGCTGCAGCAACCTTCGAGTTGCTTCTGGTATTCTCGCTCTGGTATCCCTCTCTCTGACCAACGCAATAACCTGCGCGGCCTTATCCCATCGCTCCGCCTGCTGGAAATGATATACCAGTTTCCCAAATATTTCATCGGAGCTATCCGGATGGAGTTCCATTTCGGCTTCGGCAACTTCCATGTGAACGTCTTTGCGTTCTTCCTCGTCCCACAAATCGTAAAAAACGTTCCTTGTAGACGCCGAATTGAAGACATAGTCCGATTCTCCCCTGAAGTCTTCTCTAATTATATATGCTTTTCTGGCGCGCTCCAATATATCCATCACCTCTTGTTCACTCGTCCCGGTGAGTTTCGACAGGACCTCGACACTGAAACTCTCTCCGATAACCGCCGCTTGTTTCAGTATTTCCTTATCTTCGTCGGATAACTGTTCGGCGCGTTCCGCGAGAATATCGTCGAGAGAATCGGGAAGGTCGTCTGTGGAAAACGGCCTGATTGTCCAATTTGCACCATCGTAAAGGACTATTCCGCGTTCGATAATCAATTTCAGTAGTTCTTCGATAAACAGAGGGTTCCCGGATGTTCGTTCTGCGAGTCGTTCTAATATATCTTCGGGTATATCTATTTTCCCTGTTATCTGATATAGCATATCTGCGATATGCGCAGGACCTAACGGAGGCACTATCAGGCGGGTTACTTCGGCGAGTTGCGCGGTTTTATTCATTCCGCTGAGGATATGCATTATGCCCGCTTCGGTTTCCTGTTCGGTGTCGGTGTTGATAGCGAATACAATATCGAGGTTGCTTTGCGGAAACTCGGCAATAAACGAATCTATAAAGCCCATAGACAGGTTGTCCATAAGCCGGGCATCGTCGACGATAAAAACCTGTCTGCTTTTACGTAGCAATCCAAATATTAATTTATTAAGCGCTTTAAAAATGACGGTATCGCGGTCTTCGCCCCCACCGTCGTCAGGGGGATTGGGGACATCGGCGAGTTCGGGGATATCCTTTGTCAGTTCAGTCTTCTCGGAGAAATCGAGTTCTTCGGCCAACTCTCGCAATAATGTTCTATCACGACGCATGACCTTTCCGAAAGCCTCGACCAACGCATAATACGGCCGATTGAAACCGGCCTGTCCGGTTACATCGATAACCCCATAGCCCCTATTTTCGGCTTCTTTAGCTAACTCTTTCAATAGACGTGTTTTACCGCCGCCTCTCGGGCCGCATAAAATCGGGAGTTCCGGTTTACTTTCTTTGCCGGTTATTCTGTCAATAGTAACGAGTTTTAATTGAGCTAAAATATCGTCGAAACCGACGGTTCGTTCGACCGGGAACAGGGTCGATATATTCCCCGGTGCCACGAGTTTGCCCTCGTCGGGATATGCTATTGCCCGGTTTTTTCCGGCACCTTTCGCGTGGTAAAGCGCCTCGTCGGCGCGTTTGAAAAGGGTTTCGTAGTCCTGCGCGTCGTGGGGGAAATTAGCCAGACCTATACTTACATTTACCTTTATTCCCTGGCTTCCACCGACATCTATAATGGTTTTATCGAGGGTTTCGACGAGTTCGTCCATAAGGTTCTTGGCTTCCTGTTTTTCTATATTCAAGAACACTACAGTGAATTCGTCGCCTGCGTATCTAATAGTGATACCTTTATCTCCTACGCACTCATTAATAGTCTTGGCGAAATTCACAAGAACCTGGTCGCCGGTCATATGGCCGTAAGTGTCGTTGATACCTTTGAAACCGTCGAGGTCGAGCATTGCCAGCGTAATTGCGCCGCCGGCCTTTTTAGCCATCAGGATATAGTTTGGGACGCGGGTTTTCATAAACCGGCGATTATAGAGACCGGTCAACTCGTCGGTAAAGGCCATCCGCCGAAGTTCTTCTTCCTCCGATGTTGCGGATTCAGTCGTAGTTTCAGCCTCGACCGGTTCCTCTTGCCGCCCCGGCGCCCGGATATCCGGTGTGTGGTCTATATTACTTTCGGGCATAGTCATATTGCAGACTCGACAATTTGTGTATTACTATAAATATAATATAATCCGCGCAAAATTCCACTATTTTCCTTTAAATTTAATTCTGGGTCGGATAAGACGATTTTTCCCGCCCATATTCGCGCGTTTTCGAGAAGTTCTGTCATTCGAAGCGGGTCGGCGAAATCCAGGTCCGGTTTGCCGACCTGAGATAGGCTCAATATCTCGCCTTCGCGTCTTTCGATTAAATCCTGCTTCGCGATTTCGAAACCGTCGTTGGTTTCGCTAAATGTCTTCAGTCTGTTCCAACTTCGAGAGCCTTTTTCTTTTCCGGTTAGTAGTATACAGTATCCCGGCCGGTCCGCTCTTCCGACTCGTCCTCTTATCTGGTGAAGCTGGGCCAGTCCGAATTTTTCCGCCGACTCGATAATCACTACGGTAGCTTCGGGAACATCTACCCCAATCTCGATAAGGCTCGTCGTCGCGAGTATCGGGCTTTTACCGGTTCGGAAATCGGCGAAAACTCGGTTTTTCTCGGTTTCGGCCATAGTGCCGTGAAGCAGTGCCGTTTTGCCGGGGAACCGTTTTTGGAGATTTTCGAAACAGAACGTCGCCGCCGAGAAGTCATCCCCCTCGACTCGGGGATGGACGATAAATACTCGTTCCCCGGTTTTTATTCGCTCCCCGATAAAATCCCACACCGCGGGTCTGCTGGATTCATCGCGTAAATAGGTTTTAACTCCAGCTCGTATTCCGGGGAACCCGCGTAGAACCTGCAAATCGAGGTCGCCGTAGAGTGCGAGTGCCGCAGTTCTGGGTATCGGTGTCGCGCTCAGGAGCAATGTATGTGCACCCTCTCTTTCCGGTAATGTCAGGCGCTGTTTGACACCAAAACGGTGCTGCTCGTCGATTATTACCAGACCGAGGTTTTTGAACTTAACCTTCGGTGATAGAAGCGCTTGCGTTCCGATAATTATATCGATTTTTCCTGAAAGCAACCGCTTTATTAGTTCGGGAGAGCCGGACTCGCCGGTTAGAAGGCCGATTTCGGCGCCCAGAGGTTTAGCGATATCCGCGACAAAATCGGCATGTTGCCGGGCGACAAGCAGACTCGGAACTATCAAAGCGACCTGCAGACCGGAATCGACCGCGGCACACGCCGCTAGAAGCGCCACTACCGTTTTGCCGGAGCCAACATCGCCGGACAAGAGCAGCATACTTCGCCCCGGGGAATTCAAACTCTCTAAAATCCCGGCCAGTGCGCGATTCTGTCCGTCGGTCAGTTTGAACGGGAGAGCCGATTTCAGCCCGGCAAAAAGGGTGCCCGGTTTAACAGGGCGCGCTTGAGTGTCCTCGCACGCGCGTTTTTTACGGAGCGTAAAAACGAGCTGCAAAAGTAGAAGTTCGTCGAAAGCAAATCTCCGTTTTGCCGACTCGAGGGATTTTAAATCCGCCGGCGCATGCAAATCCCGTAAGGCTTTAGAGAATCTTGGCAAACCGAGGTCGTCGAGTATTACCTCTGGAACAGGGTCGGGAATATTCGCCATTTTGTCAAGAATTCCCAGAATAATTTTCGACCGCAGCTTTTGCCCGAAACGAACATCGACGAGTCGCTTGGAATTCGGATAAACCGGTATCAACTTCTTTTCGCTTTCGGAAGAAAACTCGAAATCCGGATGCGCGAATCGAAGCCCGAGACCGTCGCGTTTCGCTTTACCCCATATCAGGAGTTCCGCACCGCGAGAGAATTTACCGGACATCCAGCGAGGGGCATTGAAGAAAAGAACGACCGCTTCTTCTGATTCGTCTTTTACAAGCAGCCTTAGATTTCCGCGTTTGCCCTTTCTAATATAGTCCTTTTCAACGACTCGAACCAGTGCGGTGGCGTCGTCGCCGTCCTCGATTTCGGAAAGAGGAATTGCCGTTTTCCGGTGGATATACTTTCTCGGCGGACAGGCTATCAGGTCGGCAATCGTATCGAATCCCGCCGCAGATAAAGCATCCGCGCGAACAGAACCGATTCCGGGAAGAATGCTCGTCTTTTGGGTCAGGTATCTATTTTGTGATGAGATTATCTCCCACATTTGTTTTTATTATAAATGAATATCGTAGTTAAATCAAGCTGAATTGGGTATAGGAGTTTCCAGAAAAACTACAAAATAAGTGATTTTTAATTGGCGCGTTGACAAGAGCTATAATCCAACTTATTTTACAATTATGGCAAAGCGGAAACGGAAACCTATCGAGGAATGGGCTAATCTTATCCGATGGAAAAACACCGGAGTCGCTCTGGCGTGCGTAGCGGCAGCGCTTACCCTTGGTGAAACGCGACTTCCCTGTATCGTAAAACTGCTTATATATTCAGCTGTCGGGCTTATTTTCGCCGGCGGCAACGTCATCAACGACTATGTCGATTACGAGTCCGACGCTGTTGGTCATCCGAACAGGCCGATACCGTCGGGGACAATAGAGCGGAAAATAGCGCTTATAATGGGCATCGTTTTTTTTATAGGAGGCGTTTTATTCGCCGCGCTCGGTGCTATAAACTACGGCCCTATCCCGGCGCTAATTGCAATCGGAGCGGCTTTACTTCTGCTTTTTTACGATTTTATCGGAGGGAAAATACCGTTTGTAGGAAATTTCGCAGTGGCGATACTCGGCGGGTTAGTGTTTATCTATCCAGGGAGCGTGCAAGGATTGACGAAAAAACATATTTTCGCCGCCGGTTTCGCGGTGCTTATCCATCTTGGGCGCGAGATTGTTAAGGATATCGCCGACCGCGCAGCAGACGAGTCTGTCGGGATACGGACGTTGCCCTCGATAATCGGCGATACGAAGGCCGCACGGTTGGCATCGGCCTGTTTATTTCTAATTGTCCCGCTGACGATACTCCCCTATTTTATAGGTGTGTTTTCGGTCTGGTATCTCGGCACAGCAATACTATTCGTCGATTTGCCGATTATCCTATTAGCCTGGCTTTTCCCGGTGGGCGTTACGGCGCGTAAGGCGTCGAAGTTCGCCTCGGATTTAAAATGGATAATGATAGGAGGGCTTGTCGCGTTGTTATTAGGAGGATTAACATCGTGATAGCATTATTACAACGAGTCAAAAACGCGCTGGTAACCGTCGATAATAAAACCGTCGGCAAAATCGGGCGCGGATTGGTTATATTGCTGGGCGTTTTCGAAAACGACACGGAAACCGACGCTATATTTCTCGCCGTAAAATGCGCGAACCTACGCATTTTCGAGGACGACACCGGTGCGATGAACTTATCCTTACTCGATATAAACGGCGAGGCACTCGCTATCAGCCAGTTCACGCTTTGCGCTAACGCCCGCAAGGGCCGCAGACCGAGTTTCTCTAAGGCTATGGCTCCCGAGCCAGCAAACGAGCTTTACGAGCGGTTTTGCGCCGAGCTTGAGAAAACGGGCATACACGTCGAGAAGGGTATTTTCGGCGCGCGGATGCTGGTAAATATCGTTAACGACGGCCCGGTAACAATTATACTCGATTCGAGGGAAACACGAAGGGGGAACGTGAAGAGTTGAGAGTGGAAAGCTGCCTGCGCCACCCGTGTGGGGACTTTACCGCAAAGAACATAGAGAGCGCAGAGAAAATGAGAAAAGGAAATGCCCGCAAAATATATCTTGCATCGAAATCGCCGAGGCGGCGGGAACTTCTCGAACGAGTCGGGATACCGTTCGAGGTCGTCGAACGAGACAGCGTTCCTCTGCCGAAATTCGACCCGGAAAACCCCGCGGACTACGCCATAAAGCTCGCGCTGGCAAAAGCGAAAGCCGCGAAAGCGCCGGACGACGCCATCGTTCTCGGATGCGATACAATCGTAGTCCAGCGTTTGAAACTACTCGAAAAGCCCGCCGATGAAACGCAAGCGAAGTATTTCTTAACACGGCTTGCGGACGACTGGCATCAGGTTTTCACCGGAATCGCATTATACGAGCCTTCGACCGGGCGCGAAGAGTCTGACTGCGAGATGACGCGCGTCCATTTCGGCCCGCTGAGCGAAGAGGAAATAGACGCCTACATCGCCACCGGCGAGCCGATGGATAAAGCGGGTGCATACGGAATTCAGGAAAAGGGCGCTCTTCTAATTCGGGAAATACGCGGAGATTATTTCAATGTGGTCGGTCTTCCCCTTTTCCGCTTGACAGTTTTACTTGCACGTTTTAATATCTTTGTGGAAAACCTTATCGAATGCGGATAAGCAACATCATAAATTCTATCGGATTTAAATGCGGGAACTCGGCGAATACCTAAAACAAATGCGCGTGGCCAAAGGTCTGTCTATCGAGGATATTGCCGAAGCCACAAAAATCAGCGTGGAATACATAGTCGCGCTCGAGGAGGGCAATTTCGATATACTCCCCGCCGAAATTTACGTCCGCGGATTCATCAAAAGCTACGGGGAGCTTCTCGGCGCGGACCTCGACGACCTTTTCTCACGCTACGAGGCGGCGAAGCCGAAACCGAAAGCGCGGCGGATATTCTCCGGAGCACCTAAAGAACCGCCGCCGTATGAGCCTCCGATAAAGAAACAAAAAGTGGGTAAAAAGCGCGTTATCCCGCGCAGAATTTCGATAACCCCCGGGAGAATTATTGGCCTAATCGTTCTTATTCTGATAATTGTAGTGGCAGTCAAACTTATAATGGGGAAAAAACCGGCCGCCGGACCACCGGTTACTAATATAAACGACGTTGTCG
>Ga0180301_10003272_pt1 | contig 12678 bp, 15 predicted proteins | sample GuaBasSediGuay16_FD_121797 | JGI IMG/M metagenome (GOLD analysis project Ga0180301, IMG submission 121797) | Subseafloor sediment microbial communities from Guaymas Basin, Gulf of California, Mexico - Guay16, Core 4569-2, 12-15 cm | ecosystem: Environmental > Aquatic > Marine > Hydrothermal...
CAATAGCCCTTACTCATCTTTGAATCAAATGTGTCAATTTTAAAGGTGGTATTACACTTATTGAGGGTTTTCGTCATGGTAATACTTAATAGCTTCGTGGCTAATGAAACTCATGGGCTATGGAGATCAAAGAGCTTCTAAGGCAAGCCAAGGATATGATATCTGTAGGAAAGGGGCATTGGGTTAGACATTGGTATACTGTGTCCTCCATCAGGGGAGATTTCGATCAATACTTAGGCGTTACATATGCACCATTTGAATTTGATGATATATGGGGGCTAGGTGAAGTAGCCTTCGGCATAAAAGACAAAATCGGATTTACAAGTGAATGCAAGGTTCAAGCAAAAAGGAATACAAATGTTGTAATAGAATATGGATGTGATGATGGGGCAAGGCTCTTTGTCTATGATGAACGTGGAAACCTCGTATACTTAAAGATTGATAGCTGGAAGATACAGCCATACACAAAGTACAGAGCATCCTTCAAATTAAAGAAGGGCATCTACAAGTTCGTATTCGACTTTTATGAGTGGACTGCTTACGCAAGGGTATCATTTAAAGTACTATGGGGGGATGTCAAACCGATTAAGATATAAGCTCTCAAGCATAATTCTGATGGATAACTATGTCTGAACCTAGAATAACGGTATCTAAAGCCAACGATTTTAAGCAGGTCTATGTCTCAGGTGCATCAATCGGTCATACCCCTTACGATTTTCACATACAGTTTTTCAGAGATAGCTTTGAGCCTGATGAGGAGGTTTTAGCTGGTAGAAGGCCTCCCAAGGTAAATAGGGAATTTGTATTTGAAGTCGTCATGTCGCCAAATCAAGCTAAGGCCCTTGCCATATTATTAATGAGACACGTAGAAGAATACGAAAAGAAATTCGGCAAAATACCAACCCCTCAAGCACCTTCCACTCAGCCTCCAAGCGGCTATATGTAGCCACTATACTCTCCTTTTTTCTAAGACGGTAGAAAGCCCTGAAACCCAAGGCTCAAAGCGTTTCAAGACTTCAGGAATCTTCTCTAGGAGATCTGTCGCTAAGATGTGATAACCCTTTTCTTCAGCTGCAAGAGAGCCAGCAGCTCCACATATGAATGAAGCAGCTGCTGCAGCTCTAAGACAAGGAATTTTCTTGCTCAATATTGAAGCCGTAAGACCTGTTAAAACATCGCCAGTGCCTCCAACGGTCATAGCAGGATTACCAGTCATGTTGACTTTGACTCTTATACCATCCGATATGACGTCCTCTGGATGTGCCTTAACAAGTAGCGTAACTTCATGTTTCCTAGCTACATTAATGACTATGCGGGCTTTATCAATCCATGAACCCTTCAAATCCACGTCAAAAAGCCTTCTAAATTCACCCGCATGAGGCGTTAAAACTGCATTAGCCCCTTTAACCACATCCAAGTGTCCCACAAGAGCTTTCAGACCATCAGCGTCTATGACCATGGGTTTACCAATACTTCTAAGCTTCTCAATTATGAGTCTTACAGCTTCGAAGACTTCATCATCAACTCCTATGCCAGGGCCTATAACGATGCAATCGAGGTTTTCAGCTATCCTAATGATTTCATCAACATGTTTGAGCGTAATCTTAAAGCCTTCAACCTCACGAACTATCAAGTTTGGCGAGAATCCTCTTATAGCGTTTGAAACAGAGCTTGGAGCAACAACGACTGCTAAATCGCATCCTCCTCTTAAAGCAGCTAAAGCTGCAAGCGCTGGAGCTCCAGAATACTGCCATCCTCCACCAACTATGAGAACCCTGCCCCAATCGCCTTTCTTAGATTCAGGATGTCGACGCCTTATCGTAAACCTAACATCTCCTGGTCCAACAATTACTTCAGCTTCAGGAGGAGCTCCAATATTTGCAACTATCACTTCACCAGTATATTGCTCATTACCTCTTAATCCCTTCTTGGGCTTATGCATTGTTACAGTTACATTAGCTTTAACTGCTTCTCCATGAATTTCGCCAGTTGATGGATTAACACCAGTTGGCACATCAATTGCAACTTTAAATGCCCTACATGAATTTATGAGCTTAACTATGGAGAGCAAGGGTTCTCTTAAGGGGCCTCTAAGGCCAGTTCCTATCAAAGCATCAACTATAACATCGGCATTGTCAAGCTCGGCTTTAAGCTTAGCTAAGTCAATGTAGCTTCCCAGCTCAATGAGCTTTATAGATGAATCCATTCTCTTAATGATCTCCCAATTATACTTAGCCTCTTGGCCCTCAATGTCTCCGCCTCTACCTATCAAGATTACTGTAGGGCTACCTCCTCTACATGCTATGTGTCTAGCGGCTGTAAATCCATCTCCTCCCTTGTTGCCTCTACCAGCAACTATGACTATTTTCTTGTTTTTAACGCCAACTTTCTGCTCGATTATCTCTGCAACGCTTCTCCCCGCGTTTTCCATCAGTAAAAGCCTTGGAACTCCAAGGTACTCAGAGTTTTCATCTATAATGGCCATTTCCTCAGCTGTAACCTCATCTAGTTCTCCCCTGATGTCCTCCACCATCATCATAATGCTACCTCATCGTGGCTATTAGCTCTGCCAATGCCTTATACACGCCATAAGCCTTAATGACAGGAGTGGTCACTAGGACATTTTCCTCGTTTAGCCATAATCCCCTCTTATATTCATGCATATGAGCATAACATACCTGCTCCATCAATATCGTCTTGTCCTTAACAAACTTATTGGCCACAGTCCTCATATCAAGAAAGTCATTACATGTGCATAGGAGTATCCCATTATGCCACAAAGGAGTTCTCTTCGTTATATAACCACAGAACGCTATGTCCTTTACCTCCCTACGCTCAACATTTACTACCTCAACCTCGTATTCAAGCCACCTGAATTTGAGCCCCCCGCTGCTCACCACTAAAACCCCCTTGCTGGCGTAGTTTGATTAGAAATAGTTGAACCTCTAAATAAACTTGGGTCTTAGTGATAACATCTTTGGTAACCAAAGCTTAGCTTTAGGTTTGCCCTTGCACTCCTCATTTATGAGATTAATGAACTCACTTAGAGTCATAGTTACAGTTTCTCTTTTTGCTCTAATTCTCACAGAGAGAACATTCTCCTCGACTTCTCTCTTGCCTATTACGACTACATACGGAATCCACTCAACTTCAGCTTCCCTTATCTTCTTAGACACAGTCTCATCTCTATCATCAATATCCACTCTAATACCAGCTTTCTCTATGTCTTCTGCCACTTCAACCGCTTTATTCATGTACTCTGATGAAACTGGTATCACCCTAACCTGTATTGGTGAAAGCCAAGTGGGTAGCATCGGTGGTTTGCCTGCAGCTCTATCCTTTTCGGCTTGCTCCAGTATCGCGTACATCCATCTCTCTATAGATCCCATCGAGCTATGTACAATAATGCAACCCTTTTTCACGTTGTCCTTGTCAACGAACTTTATGCCATATCGCTCAGAGTCCTCAACATCTAATTGAACAGTACATAGCTGCGCATTACCACCTAGAGAGTCTATGAACTGATGCTCCTCCTTCACAACCCAATAATGCTTCATCGCTGGCAGAACTTCTATAAGCATGGGTTCTCCTATTTCCTTAGCTAATGAAGTAAACCAGCTCAGATTTTCCTTAAAGAACGACTCAACAGCTCTAAACGCTATTACATAGTCGATCATCATCGACTTGACAAGCCTCATGTACTTCTTCAGGAGATTAGCGAATTCCTCTTTACCTTGCTCTAAATCGGTGCAGAAACAGTGGATATCGGGCATTGTAAAGCCCCTAAGTCTTCTTAAGCCAACGCATTCACCGCGCTTTTCAAGTCTAAAGGAATGTGAAAGCTCATAGACCCTTAAAGGAAGCTGTCTATAACTCATCGTGACCTTCTTCATCATGCTGAAAAGCCCAAAGTCACCTGCAAATCTCAGTGTAAACTCCTCATTATCGACTTTAAATCTATAATCCCTCTCAAGAAATCTCGATGCCTGCTCAGCTATTTCTGGGACGCTCAACCTATATATCATCGGCGTCTCCACGGCTACTGCTCCAACATCATTAATCGCAATATCCATTGCAAGCTCCTCAAGCAAATGCTTAATCAAAGCGCCTTTTGGCAGAAACTTAAAGTGCCCAACATCGGATGCAGGCTCGTAATCCACAAGCTCAAGTCTCTGCATTAACTTGATGTGCGGTGGAGCTCCTTTCTCAGTCTTAAAGCCCCTCTCATTCATGATAAGCCTCTTAATCAATGGGTATTTATCAATGGCCTTATCATTCTGCGGATTCTCACGATCCAACTCTATGACCTCGCCTGTCGGCTCAATTAACACATAATATCCTTCCTCAACTTCAACCTCTGGCTTAGCGGGCCTCGCCTCTTCAACCTCTGGTTTAACGGTTTTAGAGAGCTCTGAAAGAGGATGACCTTTACAGGCCAAGTTAAAAGACTTATACCACCCAAAGGGCGCCCTAATAACTTTAATGCCCTCATTTTGAATCCTTTCTTCAAGTTTCTTGAGAACCTCTAGGGCATCTCTCGGCCTCGCTAAGCTTGATGATAAATGAGCATAGGGGTATAAAACGATTATATCGGCCTTCACCTTATTAAAGACATCAATTATCTCTCGAGCCGCTTTATTAACTATTGACTCGACAAATTTAGCGTCTTCCCCCTCAACAGCAGTAAAGGCAACAAGGGCATTCTTATAAGAGCCAATCTTACGATCTTCACCTACTTCTTCTGCATCTTTCAACGCTCTCTCCTTAACTTCATAGCTTATTGAATCTGCATGAATCAACAGCAGCCTCATATACGAGCCCTCGGCGAGTCATAGGTGCTTTACTCGTAAGACTAACAAAGAAGGAGATATAAGGTCTTCTCGTCCTCTTGGCCTTGATTTTTTTATATCCTGCCTAGCTCCTCTGTGAATTTCTTGACTGCCTCCTCATAGCCAGCCATGTCGCCGATGTCGTAAACCTCTCCTGCAAACTCATAGCCGTAGATTTTCTCGCCCTTTTCAATCATTTCCTTAAATACTCTATCCATACTATCAACGCCATCGCGTATGTAATCGAAGACTCTCGTCTCAAAGACGTAAATTCCAGCGTTAACTTTGAATTCAGTTTGGGGCTTCTCATGCCAGCCATGAATTCTTCCATAATCGTCAATTGCTATGACGCCAAATCTGACAGTATGCTTGACTCTCCTTAGAGCCATGGTGGCAGTTGCATTAACGGATCTATGGTAATTTAGCAAGTCATTATAGTCTATTTTGGCGTAGACATCGCCGTATATTGCTATGAAAGTTCCATCTACAAGGTTCTTTACAGGTTTTAACTGGCCAGCTGTACCCAAGGGTCTACTCGTCCTAACGTAACTAATGTTAACACCAAGCCACGATCCATCTCCGAAGTACGCCTCTATAATCCTTGCGAGATAGCTACATGATATTATTATGTCTTTAATCCCCTGATCTCTTAGATCAACCACTATCCTCTCTAGAATGGGTTTATCGCCTAATGGCAGCATTGGCTTTGGGAGAACGTAGGTTAATGGTCTTAGCCTTGTACCTAAACCACCAGCTAGAATTACTGCTTTGATATCGCCCAACTCTAACCCCTAACTTTAAAGCATGTCCTCAGTTATCTTTTTACCCTTAAACTTTCCTAGCACATTGCTGTACTTCTCTTCAAACTTCTTGACCTCTTGCTCTATACTTCTCACATGCCTTTTCTCCATTCTGTATTCGAGCCCGCAGATCCCATTAGGTAATAAGGCGTTTCTAATGCATGTGGCGTATTGACACTTCGGTCCAAGGCACTCTTCACCGGTTTCTCTACATATCAGCACTCCCTGAGATGCTGAACCCCTACGTGGATTTCCCATGGGTCTTATTATTGCCTTTTTAGCGCATCTAAAAAACTCGCATTTAGCATCGCACTGTTTAGGCAAGGTCGCCAACGCCCCTTCATAGAGTGTGGCGATCTCTAACGTAAAGAGTAATAGGGAAGCTATAACCTTTTTCGTGGGGTGAACCCTCTTGACCTTCGCCCTCCTAATCATAGACATGTTAAACGACTTTGTGAGAGGTTCCCTCAAAGTTCCTAAGGCTGAAGACATAATAGCCAACATAAAAAAGCTGATTGATATCTTTCATGCTCATAACATGCCGGTGATATACATAAATGACAGTCATATAAAAGGTGTAGACCAAGAATTAAAGTTATGGGGTGATCATGCAATAGAGGGCTCTTGGGGGGCTCAAGTAGTTGATGAGCTTTCTCCACAGCAAGGGGACTTCATAATAAAGAAGAGGCGCTATAGTGGCTTCTTCTCTACAGGCTTAGATCTCCTTCTTCGAGAACTCAATGTAAAGACATTAGTGTTAACAGGGCTTGTAACCGACATATGCGTCCAACACACAGCTGCAGATGCCTTCTTTAGAGGTTATAAAGTACTCGTTGTCAGTGATGCGACAACAGCTTTGACTTCTGAAAGACATGAAAGAGCCCTAAACTACATGAAGGAAGTCTATGGAGCATCCATATCTAGGACTGCTGAAATAGAAGCCTTGATTTCAAAACCGCAACCTTAAAGAGCCTTAGGATTAAGCCCTCTTGGAGGAGGTTTAAGGCTTGGCCAAGAAGAAAAGCTACATGAGATCTCAGATATATGAAGTGGACTACGAAAAAGGAACAATAAAGTTGAAGAACAAACTATGCCCTCGATGCGGCAAGGTTATGGCCAACCACAAAGATAGATGGAGTTGCGGATACTGTCACTACACCATATTCGTGCAGCGAAAAGAAGGCTAAACAAAGATACTTAGGAGAGTGACAGGGATTGACCAGCACACCAAAGATCGATGAAAATGAGGTAGTGAGCCTGCTCTTAAAACTCATAAGAGCGAAGAGCGAGAATCCTCCAGGACTTGAAGAGGAGGCTGCTGCTGTAGTTAAGGAGTATCTTGATTTCAACGGCTTAAAATGCGAAATTTATGAGAAGAGCAAAGGCAGAACCAACGTCCTATGTAAAATAGGTAGCGGAAAGCCGAATCTAGCCTTAATATGTCATTTGGATGTCGTTCCCGCGGGAAGTGGCTGGACTAAACCCCCTTACGAAGGCATAGTAGAAAATGGTAAGGTTTATGGTCGAGGCTCAACAGACAATAAGGGTGCATTAGCATCACTTCTTGTAGCGGCATCAAAAGTCAAAGACTTCATAGAGCAATCCAACTCAGGAACAGTAACAATAGCAGCTGTAGCCGATGAAGAACAGGGAAACACCTATGGGATAAGCTACCTCATAAATGAAGTTGGCTTTAAACCAGACTACGCAATTGTATGCGAGCCTACAAGCTGCAATACAATAGTGATAGCGGAGAAGGGTATTCTAAGGATAAGGCTGAAATCAAAAGGGAAGCTTGCACATGGCAGTAGACCTCATGAAGGCATCAATGCTATAGTGAAAATGACCAAGGTAATAGCGAAACTGGAGACCTTCAAGATGAGCTATGAGGAGCATCCGCTATTTTCACCTCCAACGATTAACGTGGGCACAATAATCGGCGGCGAAGCAGTGAATGTTGTGCCATCAGAATGTACATGTATGTTAGACATAAGATATCTGCCAAGTCAAACCCCCAATGGGATTCTAAGCGAAATTAAGTCGCTGATTGAGGAAGTCAGAAGAAATGATCCACAAGTCAACATCGAAGCTGAAATAACGGGATTCGAAGATCCTCTCGTAACACCACAAGATCACCCCCTAGTTAAGCTGATAGCCGAGAGCTCATTGAGAATTGCAGGCTTCAAGCCCAAGCCTATAGGTATTGGAGGTGGTACAGTCGCTAAACCACTCGTTAAAAGTGGGATACCATCAGTTGTCTACGGTCCAGGCGATGAAGCTATATGTCATAAAGCCGATGAATACATAGAGATAGCTCAGCTCAAACTCGCAGCTCAAGTTTATGCGGATATAATGCTTAACTTTGAAAAATATCTAAGGTGATACATCATGAGTGAGATCAAAAGACTAGCAATACTATGGGCCCCATGGAGGATGAAGTACATAGAGTCGCCCAAAAAAGAGACATGCATTTTCTGTATTGGCGAGGATAAAGAAAAGGATCGCAAAAATCTCATAGTGTATAGAGGCTCGAAATCCTTCATCATAATGAATAGATATCCGTATAACACAGGTCACGTCATGATAGCTCCTTATAAGCACGTTGGGGATCTAACATTGCTCACAGACGAGGAGCTTTTGGACCTCATGAAGAACGTCAATCTCTCAATAAGAATCCTAAGAGAGGCCTTGAAGCCTGAAGGGTTCAACATTGGGATAAACATGGGTAAAGTAGCGGGCGCTGGAGTAGAAGATCATGTCCATGTGCATGTAGTGCCTCGATGGCTTGGAGATACTAATTTCATGCCTGTAATATCCCAAATTAAAGTTATGCCAGAGCTACTTGAAACTACATATGACGAGTTAAGAGAGGCATTATCAAAGCTTATAGAGAGGGGGTAGTCGCCTCATCGTGAAGATAGGAATTTTCACGAGAAATGAACACTCGTGGTGCTCACGAAAGCTTAGAGATGAGATAATAAAAGCAGGCCATGAACCCTATCCCCTAAAATTTAACAGAATAAGAGTTAATATAGGATCTTCCCCCAGCATAAGCCATGATGGTATTGACTTAGCTAAAGAGCTCTCAATAGTCATAGTTAGACCAATAGGAAGATGCTCAGTCGATGAATGTTTTTTCAGAATAGACTTGCTTCATAAATTAGAAAGATTAGGCCTACCCGTAGTCAATAAGCCTTCAGCAATAGAAAAATGCATGAGCAAATTCACATCGCTAGCCCTTCTCGAAGAGCATGGATTACCCGTGCCAAAAACAGTTGTAACAGAAAACCCTCTTGAAGCACTGAAAGCCTATTATGAAATGGGCGGAGATGTAGTAGTCAAGCCGCTCTATGGTTCTAGGGGTTTTGGAATTTCAAGGCTAAGAGATGAAGACGTGGCAAGAAGAGTCTTCTCAGATTTACATTTTATGAGGCATGTCCTCTACGTGCAAGAGTTTATTCAGCACGGTGGAAGAGACATAAGAATGTTCGTAGTTGGAGGAGAAGTTATAGCGTCAATGCAGAGATTGGCGCCTGGATGGAAAACAAACATAGCATTAGGAGCTAAGCCCGTACCATTAACGCCAAGTGAAGAACTCACAAATCTAGCACTCAAGGCATGTGAAATTCTAGGCTGTGATATAGCTGGAGTGGACGTGATAGAATCACCTTCAGGCTTTCTATTAACAGAAGTCAATAGCCAGCCGGGCTGGATGGGTCTACAAGCGGTCACCAAAGTCAACATAGCCGCTAAAATCGTGAAGTTCCTGATATCAAAGGCGAAAAGGTGATGCAGAGAATACTGAAATGGAGAAACTACATTGCAATACCATTAAAATCGGATCTATGGAAACCGAAAACAGACTTCAAACGAAAAACCGTTGAGCTCATCAAAAACGTGGCTTCAAATGGAGACTACGTAGTTCTATCGGAAAAAGCCCTATCAACAGCCCTAGGCTTACTCTATGACGAATCAATAATACCCTCCGACTTTTACAGCAAGCTAATGACCTTCCTAATCACCAGAGTGTTATGGGGTAAAGCGCTAGGCAAATTATGCAAGCTCTCGCATGAAACAGTAGAGCTCCTCAGAAGGTACCCCATAAATGAGGGGTCTCGACACAAAAAGCTCGCCTTAAAGATTGGAGGGTTACTCCAAGCTCTTAAGCCCACTTCAGAAGCTGGAATCGACACTACTAACGTCCCTGGCCACTTAGTCTCATTACCATTGACAAAACCCTTCGAAATAGCTTGTGAACTCAGAGAATACATAGCTAAAAAGCTGAGAGTCAACCTAAAAGTGGTGATAGTTGATAGTGATAAATGCTATAAGTTAAAGACCTCTTCAAATTTGATCTTGGCGTGTAGAAGTACAAGATTACCCTCATTAATAAATCTAGGCTTTTTATCGTTCCTCATAGCTAGGTCTCTTAGAAGATTTTTTAGCCCTTATGCCACGCCCATAGGCTTTTCGCCGTTAAACTTGGAGGTCAATGAGCTTCTCATAATATCAGAGCTAGCCGACAGAGCTCGAGGTGTTGGTGCTGGAAGAACGCTATATGAAGTTGAAAAAACTTTTGGAATTAAAGCGACCGACGTCACATGGGATTTGCTAAATTCGATTCCTCATTATCCCGTAGTGGTAGTTAAAAAGATTAGAGGCCTTCGACCATCTTCACGGCGTCCTTAAGGTATATCCTGTATGGCCCTAACTTGCCGCCGTAATTGCCAGCTGTAACTTTAACAACTCCTTTAACGCTACAAGCAGCCTTGACTCCCACGCCAACAGCCTTTGTCACAGATTCAACGTCTAGACCATTAATTACGATCTCCATAACGCTCTTTACATTCTCAGGAATCTTTGTATCAGGAACCTTATCTCTTATTGAGGGACAGTACAAGTGGTTCGTGGTGGCAGCCAGCTTCGGGTACTTCAACGATCCAACCTTAGAGCCCGATCTCACAATACCTCCTGGGAATGGAAGTATGACATTCTTGCATTTCTTTGAAATCTCATCTACAGCTTTTTCAGCAGCTTCTAGAGCTGCCTCACGACTCGAAGCAAGGATGAACAGATTTCCTCCAGCTACAGCTTTGGCAACGCCTATAGTATCTTCAACTATGAACTCCCCCTCCATGACAGGTATTCTCCATACGGTCTTGCCGTACATTGTGTCCTTAACTTCAAATCCATCTCCAAACTTCGCTAAAGCCTCACCAATATGCATTTTCCTTTTAGCCTTAGGTATACCGTCAAAAAGCGCTGTTGTGGGACAAGTCAAAATGCATTGACCAACTCTAACGATTGTTTGAAGTTTTAGCTCAGGCACGGATCTATGATATATCTGTACTAAAGCCCCCACCCTCCCATCAGGCGTCTTTTCTGGTGGTACAAGCCTCTCTAAACCTGCTTCAGCAGGAGACATTATTATTGAGGTGGCAAAACCTGTTGCAACTCTAGCCGCTGTCAAAGCCCACTTCTCATTTAAAGCCGTTATGAGCAGCCTAGTAGCGTACATTGGAAACGCTTCAGCAAATGTGTCTTCAACTTCGACGTCTCCAACCTTAAATGACAAGCTCTACCACCAAACCTTATTTTTTGATAGCGTTAGAGCTAAAGCTTTAACTCTCTTTTTTAAGTTGAAAAACAGAAAAGCTTTTTCAGATTTTGATCATGGAAACATTTAGTTCGGGGGACTAGTTTTGAGTCAACAAGCACCTGTTAGAATAGGCATAGTGAAACTAGGGTGCATAGGCTGCGCTCCTCTCTTGGAATACCTTCTTGATGAAAGGGCCGATCGAGGTGACATAACCGTCAGAGTTGTGACAAGCGGAGCTAAAATGACGCCTGAAGAAGCTGAGAATGTCATAAAGATGTTGGAGCCCTTCAAGCCGCAACTAATAATCATTGCAAGTCCGAATGCGGCTCTCCCGGGACCAACAAAGGCTAGAGAAGCTGCTAAAGCATTAAACGCGCCGATCGTGATCATAACTGATGCACCAGCAAAGAAAGCAGCAAGCAAATTCGAGGAGGGAGGTTTCGGCTATATAATAGTCGAAGCAGATTCGATGATTGGCGCCAGAAGGGAGTTCCTAGACCCCACTGAAATGGCTCTCTTCAACGCAGACATCATAAAGGTATTAGCTATAACAGGAGTCTTCAACCTAATAGTAAAGACCATAGATGAAATGATCTCTTCGATCAAGAGGGGGGAGGAGGTTAAACTACCAAAAATAATAGTGAATAAAGATCTTGCACTTGAAAATGCTGGCTTCTCAAATCCATACGCTCAGGCTAAAGCTATGGCTGCATTTGAAGCTGCAAGAAGAGTTGCAGATTTAACAACAGAAGGCTGCTTCAAGGTTCAAGAATGGGAGAAGTACATACCGCTCGTGGCTGCTGGCCACGAGTTAATGAGATATGCGGCCAAGCTAGCTGATGAAGCCAGGGAAATCGAGAAGGGCATAGATCAAGTAATGAGGATGCCTCATAGAGCAAGCGGCGAATTAGCGGTGAAGAGAAAACTGATAGAGAAATTGCCTTCTAAACGCGAGTGATCATTCATGCCTCAACTTGAGGTCACGCTAGTAACATGCAGAACATTAAGGCAAGGCTCTCAAATAGAGACAAACCGATACACAAAAGATTACGCAGATGTAGCAGCAGTATGCTTCATGAACCCTGATGACATGGCAGAGCTAGGAGTCAAAGAGGGCTCTCACGTAAAAGTAACAACAGAAGCGGGTTCTGTTGTAGTTAAAGCATCAGCCTATAAAGGAAATCCCAGAGGTTTGGCATTTATACCGTTAGGGCCATGGGCTAACGCCGTGATACCAGCTAAGACAAGGAGCACTGGAATGCCATTCTTTAAAGACCTTAAGTCGGTCATAGAACCAACGGATGAACCCATATTATCAGTAGAAGAGATTGTAGCAAGAAATGCTGGCAAGAAACCCCTAAAAATCCCCGTAGAATACTTGATGAGCCCAGCGGACTTTAAAGGTGAAGGAGTATTCGAAAGCCATGTCTGCACGATATGTGGCTGTGAC
>Ga0180301_10003273_pt1 | contig 12676 bp, 12 predicted proteins | sample GuaBasSediGuay16_FD_121797 | JGI IMG/M metagenome (GOLD analysis project Ga0180301, IMG submission 121797) | Subseafloor sediment microbial communities from Guaymas Basin, Gulf of California, Mexico - Guay16, Core 4569-2, 12-15 cm | ecosystem: Environmental > Aquatic > Marine > Hydrothermal...
GGTCCCACCAACTGTGGTATCTATCTTAAGCTTCCTTTTCGTCACTCCATCATCATATTCATAAATACCAACAAATATTGTCCAACTCATTACTGTATGAGCAGGCTTGACATCATACAGGTGTGAAAGTATTTCAGACCAAATTCTCCTGCCAGCATTCATGTCTTCAATTCCAGTACCGCCACCAAGCTCCTGGTAAACTGTGTAAGCCACCAAAACCTTAAAGTGTGGAGTCATGTACCAATCTCCACCTGCATCCACAGTACTTCCACCAGGCGAAAACTCAAAATCAACATAATCACTGGACCATAATGGATGGATACTGATGTCTTTATAAAGCTTGATAAAGAACGAAGTCTTCTTGAAGCTGTCTTCTGTTCCCTTAACTTCCAAAACTTCATAAAAATTACGTAGCCACCTTAGAACATCATCCTCTTCCAAGTCTCCTGTCAACCCTAGTTTGAGTTTCAATCCAAGCAACTCAACAAGACGTTCACGCAATGAGGTATCTACTGTTCCATCCGAGCGTGTGACGCCAGTAATATCGTTGAGCTCAGAAACATCCTCAATGGTTGCTTTTATGTCTGAAAGAATGGAATCAATAGTATCCACCAAATCAGAAATCCTCTGACTGTTTTCCATCAAGTGCAGTGGGAGTATTTCTCTAAGCACTTATATCACTCCTTGTAATATTACGTTGAGGATGCCATGTATGATACTGTAGGAACAATAGCATTACTTGGAAGTACCAAGACATACTGCTTTTCAGAAGAATAGTTTCCAGTCCCGGCGTAGTAGTCTATTTCAATAGGACTACCAGCTTCTGGAGCAACAGTGAACGTAAGTAACAGCAGACCACGCTCATAATCTATTGTTCCAGACGAAATGTAGTCCCCTGTGATGTTTCCATTTCCATCATCAGTTGCTGTATAAGAGACACTTCCAATTCGATATGATATCTGGAACCTTGTATATGAGCCCTGCAATGGGACAATTGGATGTTTTAGCACAGCTCTGAATGTTGTTGTAGCACCATCTACCACAAAAACATCCTCAGTAAGATGCTCTGCTCCAATTGTAGCTATGATGACCTCCGTACCACTGTCAACAGGTGAGCTGAATGTCACAGAGACATCCTTATCAACATAATCAACTGTTCCAATAAGGTTGTCACCAGTTATTACACCATTTCCATCATCAATCCCAACAACTGACCACTGATAATTATCACTGGTTCCTGTTCTTAAAAGAACTTCAACTCTGTTTGGTGTAGGAAGATAGTCAAATGATGCTGTAAAGGTTGTCTCAGAACCATCACCAGTTCCTGCTGATTTCCAGTGTTTGAGTTCAATTCCCTCTGACCACTCTACCCCATCAGTTTCTTCAATGTAGTTTATAATATCACCCAATCTGGCTGTGGTCTCAAACTCCAAATTACTCCAAGAAGAGTAGTTGCCCGAAATATTCGACTTTATTGCTGCCTCCACTGTTGACAAAATTGAAGAAGATGAAACACGCACTCTTCCAGTGACCATCAATCTTACTGGTATTGGACTTACCCAAGTAATCCATGTTGTTACCGGCTTTCGACTGTCCAACGCAGTATCAATGTCATCAGCCAATCCACTTCCACTCAAGTCATAATTGGATTCGGTGCTGTCTTCAGGTACAGCAGCAATGATAATTCTCCAGGCATAATCAGCATTGCTTGACTCACCAGCCAACTCTTCTTCTTCGCCCCATACGTTAACAGCCTCAACCCCTGGAAGTGAGCTTATGTAACCAATGTAATCCTGGCGTGTAACACACCGGCCTTGAGAGGACCATACCAACGGGGCGTTTCGTCTTATTTCCTCTGTTGACTCCTCTTCTTCTCCACCAGTCATGGCAGTGCTGTCGGACACAGAAATTGATGAATTTCCATGTGTGGTGGCTGTAATCATATCAGGAGCAATTATGTTTCCACCAGAACCATCTGTTTCAATCCATTTAACTTCAATTGTAGACCCATTTGGCGGGATTTTACCATTAACTGCATCACCAAACCAAATCCTCAAATAGTTGGCAAATCGCTCCACAACATAACAATTCTTCGCAACCGTAGAACCATCTGCATCAGTTGTTGTTCCATCATAAAAGGTATCAACCTCAGTCCACAGGACATCATCTACGTAGACTTCAATAGATGTCTCTTCAACAGCATCAACGTCTTCACCAGAATTTGGAATATCGACATATTGGCTACTGGTTCCGTCTCCGGTTTGTTGTATTTCCTTGCGTGTTCCTTGTTTGACAGATACCCACCCTGTTTCATAAACTCCTACACCTAGAGAAGCCGCCTCAGTTGTAACAAATACAGTAGACCCGTTTGATACGACTGTATCCACAGGAATATCCACAGAAGAACCATGTGAATCCCAATACCCAGCAGATAGACTGAATTTCACTGAACCTGTGGCAGAAACCTTGCGTCTTGGGGTGTATCCTACCAACTTTGCCAAGGCCACTATTGACGACCGCAACTTAGCTGTTGTAATGTAGTTTTCCTCAACACGCCTTTCGAGATTATAATGTAATTTATCACAGATTAATGCAACAGCCTCAAGCAATGTTTCACCGATTCCTGCCTCGTTGAACTGTGTCCATGTTCCTTTTTGGGCCAAAAGGGTTTGCAGTTGCTCCAGGACTACATCATAAGTATATTCTGAAAAATCAGCAGCCACGCTTTTACTCCTCTAAGGTTGCAGTGATAGTATTACCTGCTACATCAACAACTACATCAATTTGCTTCTTGGATGGGTCATTATCCATATTTTTGACAAGCACATCGAGCACTTTAGCCTCAGGAACATATCTTTTCAATGCATCTCGTATCAGTGTTTCAGCATTTGAGTAATCAACCTTGAACAAGGATAAAGGAGACCCAAACTCTGGTCTCATGACTCTCTCACCTCTACCAGTTAAAAGAACATTCTTGATGCGATTCAGCACCTCTTCAATTCCAGTCACAAGCTGAATGTCGCCATTTGCACCAAGTGAGAAGTCTATAATTATGTCTGAAGCCATTGGAAATTACCCTTTACATGCTCTATAGAATAAAGTAAACAACAGCATCCAATGAATAGTGTTAATCTCCCACCAAACAATGACTTACTTTAACACAAATTTCTGTTAAATTTTGCTAAACACCACTTTCACCTTCTTCTCCCACGACCAGTTGACCTTGTAACTTTACAACCACCACGACCTCTATTTGCCCTTACACCTCTGCCACTTCCGTCTCTTTTTGCCACACCTCTCTTTGCCACAACACACCTCCAATCAAAATAGGATTAGGTATACACTACCAACTACATGTCCCATAAGTGTCCCATAAGATAAAATAAACAAAAATGCTACCATCCATACCAAGTTAAGGCTTAGCATCATGTGCCTCATTCATTGCAAGTCGAAGTTCATGATTCTTTTGATATTCCAATATGTAATCATAGGGGCCATCAAAAAAATAATCACAACACAGGCTAATAACTTTACTATCAGAAGCTACCCTGTTATCCCACTTACGGTGGTCTAACACCCAGCACCAAAACAACAAATATGCATTGGCATCCTTAATGTAAGTACCAGTATCATAAGGTATGTTGAATCTATGCAAAACCTCAACAGTTTTACGCTCAGTTACCAGCTCATCATTAAGACAATTCAATATGACTTCGGATGGATTATCTATCTCGCCACCCTCAAGCCATTTAGTCAACAAAACATTTGGCAAAAAATCCAAGTGTCTGTCATTTTGTTTCCATATAAGAAAATGTGACATTTCATGTATTAGAACTAAAGGCCAATACCACGCCTTAGATGCTACACAAACTCCAATCTCTTCAGAAAAGTACCCCCTAAACCTTCCACAAGAATCTTGCAAATATTGTCTTTCTTCAATAACAAGCATCAAACCCTCTTTTTCAAGCTCATCAACAGCAAAACTTATAAAGTCAGCCCACCCCTTACTGGCTAGTACTTTTTCAATAGATGTCTGATTATCTCTCATGTTTATGCTATTCGCATTCCATTAGGCCATGAAGAGTTGTACATCAACAAAAGATTTCAGCCTAACATCATAATTTGGTAACTCTAAATCATCGTCTTCATTAAGAACCATGCCTATATCACCTCTACCAATCTATACCACGACGTTGCCGAGTACCCGGCTCCGGTCACCGATATCCCAAACTGGATTGACGATATCGACGCAGCGACGGTGTCAAGGATGACACCGCCGGAATCCCACACGTACAGCCTGTTGTCACTTGCGTTGTCCCAGGTCACACCCGCAGCCTTAATTAATCCAGTTGCAAAATATGACCCTGCATCTCCGGTAAAAATATTGATGGTAAAATCAAAGTAAGTATCTTTGGAATAAGCTGTTCTGGCAAACTCAATCCTGCTCGTATCTGACCAATCGCTAATACCGGCAGTACCCTGAGCACGCCGGTAACCCTTGTAATGCCCGGCAGTAGAGTCATTGTTGAAGCGCAGGTAAAACTTGTTGTCCGTAGAGTTACCGCCGTTATCCAACCACCCGCTCCAGTACAGGTGGTAGTGTTTGTTGGTTGATAGACCGGTTATCGACTTATAGGTAGTGATACTTTCGTTGTCTCCCGACGCCACGACAGACAGGTCGTTAACTTCAGCCCCTGATTCTATACCATCAAGTTTTGCCCCATCTACAGAAACATCCCTACCATCAATAGTCATAGTGTGTGCGTCTGCTGCGTGTTCACTGTCCCGCATCAATGCCGAGTCGATGCGAGCTTCCGCTACTGTACCGCTGGTAATATCGGAACCGCTATGGTTGTGAGATGTGTCGGCCTTACCAGATAGGGCGGTATCAACTTCCGACTCGGTATAATAGCGACTATCATGGTCACCCGATGACTTATGGGTAGTTAATGTTGCTGGTTCTCCTGATAAGCCAGCCAAACTTATTTCGTCCGACCCACCATTTTCGTGGCTGGAAGCATGAGCAGTAGGTGTTTGAGCGTCAGCCAATAACCCGCTTAACCCGGTTACACTTATCTCATCACTTCCACCATTTTGGTGTGATGAGGCGTGTGCAGTAGGAGTGCGGCTATCTGAAGCATCATCAAGTGTTGCATCACTAATCTTTGCGTTGAGATTAGCAAGTGTGTCGGCATTATGCTCTGCTCCTCCAAGGTTGTGCGCTTTCGGAGGCTGTGCATCAGCAAGCTCTCCGCTTAGACCCGCTACACTTATTTCGTCCGACCCACCATTTTCGTGGCTGGAAGCATGTGCCTGCGGAGCATGGTTCGCCGTTACGTCCGCCCCGGCCTCGATGCCGTCGAGCTTCGTGCCATCAACCGATACATCCCTACCATCAACGTTCCCAGCATTGGTAATATCGTGAGACCCAAGGTTAAAGTCTCCAGTCATAGCAACCGAGCCATCTCTTTTCACAACATCATCTGAGGCTATTCCAGAATCAGATGGAAAACCATCAGCATCAGCCTCAAGCAAATTGCCGTCAGCTGCGCTACTGTCGTGTGCGTGTGAGCTGACCTTCTGAGTTGCCATCAAACAGTCCTCTCACGAACAATAAGTGTATCGGTAGGTTTGACTTCGACCTCGATTGTATCTTCGGTGACGGATACAGGAGTGCCTGTAATCTGTATTCCAAACACAGCCTTGACACCATCGGGAATTGTAGGTATCTTGATGACAATCTGGTCTTCACCTTCGGTCAGCATAACACGTCCCGAATACTCAAAGTTGTACTGCCTTTGAATGCTGGTAGCATCAATCACCGCCATTTTATCTCTCCTTACCTCAAATAATAGACATTTGGTCATACACAATACAGCCATTAGTGCCATCAGTAGGAACCTGTAAATTCCCGTTATATCTATTTTCCTTTACAATCATATTTTGACACGTTGCCGAATCAGCAACATATATAGCGTCTTCGCCAGTCTTCCACTTGACGTAATTTCCTCGAACACTTCCATTAGTTCCTTCAGCAATGTAAATACCATCTTGCATTGTATCCAACTCAAGAGCAATTATATGATTATTGTCAACGGTCGGGTCATCACAACCACTATCCAAATAGATAGCATATCCTTCAGGCGCTGTAATCTTGTTATTTGTAACGATTGGTTGTGCAACGCCGCTAAGATATATTGCAGCGCCAGAGGTATTTTGATACGGGCACCTGATAAAATGATTGTCAGATATCTTTACTCGCCGCTCTTCTACAGTTCCTTGAATATCAATAGCACGATATATTTCCCCATATGTGCTGCTTTGGTCAATATCTTCAGCCTCAAAAGTATTGCCAATTATATTTACATAGTCTGGATTGTCTATATCAATAACGGTAACATCAACACTGCCTGGAGTAATGACACGAAATGCACGAATATAGTTACCTGTAATTTGAACTCGTGCGTTTCTTTGAATCCACAACATACTTGATGTGCTTGTTATATTATACAATTGCACATCATTACCATCAAACAATAACCACGGATACCATCCGGCTGTCCAGTAGTTACTCCATGCCTTAAGAACTTTTGAATTACCTTGTGCACGCAAAACATTACCGGTTATTGTACATGGGCCATAGCACCATAGTAGTTCGGCGGAAGTGTTGCCAAAAACATAATTCCCGGAAAAGGTTGATTTTTCTCTCTCCCAGTTATACGTTGAAAAGTATACCAGAGGATTAGTGCTTGATGTATTGGCGTTTACAAAACTATTACCAGTTACAACACATCCCAGTCTCACTTTCAATAAATAATCAGTCGTATTTGCATAAAACATATTACCAACAATATGAGGGCGTAAATCATAATTTCCTTCATAGGCAAAGTTGTTTCCGCACAAAACCGTATTACCAACTATGATTCCTTTAGACCACACATAGAATGGGCTGCTGATTTTACAGTTCATAATCACTACTGAGGCACGACTTTGCCCAGTGTACCAACCATAATTAGTGAAACCAGAATCAACCTGACATTCAATAAAATATATCTCCGAAACATTGATATTAGAAGCCTTCAGAGCATAATTTACTGTGCCACTACGTTTGAACCTACATCTGAAAAAGCGCACTCCGGTATAGGTACCATCAATAAGCACTCCTGAGTCTGCGTTTACAGGAGTAAAAACAATATCTCTCCAATAAGTGTAATGAAATCCCGAACCAGTTAATCTGATTGCCGGGTCGGAGCCTGACGATGGAGTTATCTGAATAACAGTTTCATCTCCAGCACCAATAAATATAAGGTCTCTATCAGTAAGTGTCCACGTACCAGAATATGTGTATGTCCCAGGAGTAAAGAAAAAGATGGTCCCATCTGCTGCACTATTTACAATAGTTGTCCAGTCATCCGTCGGGTACAGATATGTGTACGAATCACTTTCTCTAACATTCATAATGTTATTCAAATCGAAATCTAAATCACCCTGCATGGTGTCACCATGCACATCTACTGCATTATCATCAAGCGTATCCAACGCTTTCTGGACCGTATCATCAGCAGCAGAAAGGATTGCATCGAAATTAGACGTATCGGTGGTAACATCTGACGCAAATTCTTGGGTGTGGTCTGCCGTCAACACCCAATTAGTATTGGGCTCGTCACAAACTATAGCGATAGAATCATCTTGGTTATCAACAGACGCAACATCACAAGTATCTGAACCGTCTGGAGTAATGGTCACAACATTGGCGCTGCTATCTGTTTTCTTGATTATCAACATTCTGCCGTCATTACCAGTAGCTGATGGCAGATTCAATGTAATTGCGCCACCGGAACAATCACAAACCAATACTGAATCTGTGCTCAAAATAGTATAGGGGGAATCAGCAGATGTCAGGCTAACTGTCTCGAAGCTAATGACTGACGCCGGATGCCCGCTTGTACTCAAATCAGACAAGGCTGCGTGTGAGGTAGCGACACCTGCAACCGGATTCAACGGATTCATCCGAAAATCATCAATCCACTCCTGCTGTAAGGTGACATTAGCCCCGGTCCGCTTAAAGATAACACGTGCTATGATTTTAAACTCTTCAAACGGCATGTCGGTCCAACTGACACTTCTTATGTTATTATTATCAATAGCAGTCTGAAGTTTATTCGACGGCGTGCCTTGTCCCATCAGCCACCAAACTGGATAATCAGTTTCGTGTGAAGCCACCAACCACATCGCAAAATAGTTGTTGTTTGGCACGGTGGTTTGTTGCCAGGTGCCGCCAGATTCTTCGTTCCATACAGGATTGCCAGAACCATCTTCAAGCCAACCGTAAGTATTTGACGTTCCGTTGAACGCACTTCTAACATAAGCGTTTGCACCATCCAGATACATCACAGGTGCTTCAAGCGGGCTCAAGACTTGCTCAAATAAACCACTACCCGCACCATCCGTTATGTTAATTACAATATCTTCATCACGCAAGATACCCTCAGAAACATTTATTTCCGGGTTTGCGCCGTTTTGGGCAACCGAAAGTCCTTCTTGATACTGTACCCCATGAACATCGTGCATCAAATCTCTCGTATGTGCACTCATGGGCCACATATGGCAATTCCAACCTAGCCCAACATGCACTTTGTTGGTTGCGTTCCACCAAAGATACGCAATATATGCCTTGTCGTTGTCAGCATAATCCCAATCAGTCTGCGTAGCGTGCAACCCGGATGCGTCAAAGTAGAAATACCACATACCTTCAGTGTCGGTTATGGTCACATCCTGTGGTGAAGAAATTTCGTATTCAACGTCTTGAATCCAGTATGATACAGTACCGGTTGGTGTGACTGTTAGCTTCCTGGCACCATCATCAAACGACAAAGACAATACTGACTTAATATCCCTCTGCCATCCAGTCTTCTCCTGGCGGATGTCAGCCATAGACCTACCACCATCCTGTGGAAGACCGTTTGCATCCAGTGTTGCAATGTTGTCCTCTTCGGCACCAACTACGCCCTTTACAGCCAGCTCCCCACTACCATTTACTTCCAGAGTGCTGGAATCATAATCAAGGTACATGTACTGATTCACGACTCCAGTTGTTTTTAGCGGGTCAACAATCTTTTCTGACAGTGTACCTGGAAATACATCTGTTGGCGTTGCTGAAACTTTGTCTGTTGTGCCTGGTGTAAATGGTGTGCTTCCAAACCCAAGAATCCGTACCCACCATCCGTTTCCAAAGACTCCAGTAGCAGAATACCCGAGTCCATTGCTGTCATCAGGCTTGATAGCCTCATCCCAGCTTGGAGCCACTGCATATGTAGCGTAATCGTCATATATGTATTTATAATAATACTCTGTTCCAGAATGAGTTGTAACCAAACGTATTTGCTCATGAGGTCTTTGATAGGCTTCTATGGCACTCAATTCAGTGTTATCTGTAACTGTCAAGTCATCTGTATCAGTTATCAATGGCTGAACATCTGTGTCTTTAATGGTATCTGGATAGGTTGGAGAGGAAGAAATCTCAACAGAAATCTCGTCACCAGATGACAGCTGTGTTCCAGCAGACTTGAGATAACATTTCATTATCCATGGAGGAGTAAGACTTTCATCATATTCCTGCTCAAGGCTTAATACACTGTATGCTTCCTGTGAAACTCCACCAACTGTATGATGCAACACAACAGGTTCAGGTATACTGTTGAGGGTCTGAATATACAAATATCTTCCCTCATGCCTTGAAACTATGCCTATTTTTCTGTAGGTTGCCATCAGCTTGCCTCTAAATCATCAGTCTGAGCTGAGCTTTTTATTGATTGATTAGGACCTGTAGTTGACTTGCTTGTAGCCCCGGATTGTACACCTATAATATTATGAGTGTGCCCATTAAAAATGGAACCAGCTATCTCATTTAACAGTTTCCTGAAAGTACCCATTCCTATTTGTATGCTCCCACCACGTATTTTTACCAACCATGCATCACTTGAAATTCCAAGTGTAATTTCCTTCGTCTGCCGGTCTATCTTAAACTCCACTGTGTCATCGCCATCCTCAACCTCAAAACCAAAAACTTCCTGGGTTTTTGTTGCTTCTCCCAACTCCTCACTACGAACCTGTCCAAGATACACAGGCTGTACTGGATTGCCATTTACAAAAAGAACCCATACCCATGTACCCACATCAGGAACAGTGTACTGCTTTGTGCCGATAAGAGGCTGTAGCGGCAATGCCCATGGAAGTCCTGTATCACTTGTATGGATTCCTTTAACTTTGACTTGAACCCTTCCAAGATTAGATGAATCATCACGGTCTGTTACTTTGGCTACATAAAGACCTATAAATGTTGTAGATTGTGAGAATCCTGTTGGTCTCATTATTGAACCACTCCACCAGCTTCTGACTTGACATCAATCTGATTTTGCCACTTGTGCTCTTTCATTATCTGACCGGCTCTAATCAATTCAAGATTTGATACCCACTCACCATCGCCAAAAACATGGTCAACAGTGAGTATCATCCATTTGCCAAAATATTCCCAATCATGCGAAGCCAAAGTACCAGGAATATCAAGCTCAACAATACTACCAGGTTCCCAAGCTGTTGTGCCAATTGTAGATACACTGGTCTTGGCAATCTTTTCATTCCTGGCAATAAAGCTGGCGACTATATCGTGCTTTGGGACATTACCATTTATGCCAATTCCCAAAAAGATTGGTTTAGTTACATTGTAGCTTGGCACACTCTCCACCAGTTCCTTGTTACTCAACTCTGAAAATGATATCTCTTCAGTTGCTTCAACGGCATCTGGAAGGTCAAGGTACACACCGGAAATTGTATCTCCCAACATCATTCTTCCAGCAATCACAGATTTTGAATAACTGTATATCGGAACCTCGCCTTCCTTAAATCCTAGAGTAGCCAGAGGTTTTTGAGAAAGCAGGTTTCCAAAATCAAGAACCTGTATTTTTTCATCAGGATGAATGCGAATAAATTTGTCTCCATAACCCATCTCAAGAACGAAATTCAGCCAGGCTCCAAGCCTGCAATTCATTGCAGGAACAGAAGCAGTTGTTGACAATGAAAGATTGGCTGGGACTGTCTCAAAATCAAGACCAACAGATTCAACCTCGTTTTGCAGTATAGTCCCTATTGTTGTATCCTCATATCCTGTTGATGGATAATTTGCTGTCAATAGATAGCCTGACTTTGACTGAAAATACAACTCAAGCAGATTGTTGTCCCCACCCAATCGCCTTATCGTGTGAGCCAGAAGCCTGCATGTATAGGACTCAACATCTGTTTTATCATGCATGAGCAGGATATCAACCCATTCATTTCCAAGCAAACGCACTTTCTCTGTAAGCACGGCCAACTTATCTTGATAGCTGACTGTAACAAACATTCCGGCAATTTCCAGACCCCAAGAAACTACAGTTCTATTGCCTCCTTCAATGGAGGCATCCATAATGACATCATCTATTATTAGTGCTGCACTTCCATTAGGCATCGTCTGATTTGTACCTTCTGAAGAATCTTACATATTCTGTAAGGTCTGGAATGATTAGGATTTCACCAGATTGCAGACTATCTGCATCAATAACTCCATTTATCTTGAGTATCAACCACCAATAATCAACAGTTCCATACTCTCTATAGGAAACCAGCTCAGGATGAGACTCCTCATCAATAGTAACCTTATGAACAGTATAAGTAGTTGGAGCAAATCTTTCGTTGAACTTGGAAGACAGAGGGTCTTTCTCTCTTATGTTACTTATGAGAGCAGTGTCCATGAGCTTTGTTCTATCTGATGCATTAACAGCCACTATGTGAGCCTCCTTATCTCCTTCATCCGCTCCCTAGTGAGGATTGTGTTATCAAGTATAGATATAGTTGCTACCCCACTATTTGGATAACCACTCTCATCAAATGCCGTAGTCCAATCAACAGAAACTGAGGTTATGTACACATCATTGAGTTTGAAAATGTTACCAATCAAGACTGTAACTGTTTTTGGAACAGTCAATGCCGTCAAGTTTTTCTTTTCTCCTGTTAATGATGGTAACATAAGCTCTTCCAGCGCAGCAATTGGAAGATACACATCCTCCTTTGGACCTTTATCATGAACTGCAAAATACAGAGGAATATTCATCTCATAAGGACTACCACCACCAAATACATGCCTATAAGTAATTGGCAAATCAGGATATACTTTCTCCAAAGCATTCTTCACCTTCTGTGCCATAGACGTTATCTTCTCACCAAGTGACTGGGCATTTATACCAGCCACAGTGGTCTTTCCAGTTGTATTACCAGATTCTCCACCTGCTTTGTTGCTCGAAGACAGCCAACCGGCATCAGATAGTGATTGAACTGCACTCTCCAAATATGACAGAAGCTCAGGAGTTCCGCTACCTATAATGGATGTTGCAAACTGAGCATATACCCACCAATCAAAAACTCTTGTGTTACCTCAGTAGGCCGTCTATAACGAACTGATATGCGCTCGTTAACCGCTTGAGGCATCAATCCATAAATGAATATCTCAACTGGACTGGCACCTGGATTCTTTGACTCTACCATTCCCTTCACAGTAACAAGATTTGTCTTCCACTCATCTGGAGCTTTTACAAAACCGTAACTTCTGCTGACTTCGCCAACAGCACCTTTTGTTATGCCCAAA
>Ga0180301_10003274_pt1 | contig 12676 bp, 13 predicted proteins | sample GuaBasSediGuay16_FD_121797 | JGI IMG/M metagenome (GOLD analysis project Ga0180301, IMG submission 121797) | Subseafloor sediment microbial communities from Guaymas Basin, Gulf of California, Mexico - Guay16, Core 4569-2, 12-15 cm | ecosystem: Environmental > Aquatic > Marine > Hydrothermal...
CTCAACTCTTCCACCCTTTAGCCTCTAACTCTAACTCCAAAATATAGATTTGACAATAGTGGATACTTAAGCTTTACATGCATACTATAGATCAGCTTCAATTTTGTATGGGACTAAAAACCCTAGCCCAATAGTATGGAAGATATGAAGACCTAAAAACCTGAGGATGTTTTGCAGCCATAAGCATTGCTTTAGCATCTTCAACCGTTAACAGACTTTTCAGGTATTATCTTAGTATTATCATCCCTAATACTTCCAAGCCTGATCCATGAAACTTCAGGTGAGTAGGATGCGTCTTTGTCGCAACTGCCATGTTTGGCGTATTGGATAAGCTTCTTATCCCTTTTAGTCCACTCGGCATAATTTTGGCTGTTAATCCAACCAACAACCTCTTCAACATTAAAAAGCTTCAGAAAATTTGGAACGTATTCATTCGGCATACACCTCTGAGCAACAACTCGACCATCTTAGTCAAGAACGGTAGCAAACGTCTTCTCAGAATACACATCCAAACCCACAAAAACGCCCATGCCATAGTTTAAGCACCCCATATAAATCCTTTTCTCGTATCATCGCACTAGTTAAATGTTATGGGTTCGTGTCGTTACAAACCTTCAGACCTCTTTAGAGTTGTTGAGATGATACGTAAGATATTATTAAAATTGAGGGGTTGGCTTCTCACAAGCTTCCTCTTGAGGAGATAAATAAGGGTTATGAGATGCTTAGTAGTGAAGAAGTTTTAAGGGCAATAGCAATCATGGTTTTAGTTTCTCCCAATTAAACTAATTGTGGCCTTTCTTAAAAGTTCTACTTTCCGTTCCCCTTCACTAGATAGACAACCGACCTTACTTCAACTCCTAAAAAGTAAAAAATAAAATTATGTAGGTGGTATTGAGAATGCCATCAAGCATGTAAGCCACGCTGCAACTGCTAGTAGTGCAAGCATTGGCACCAGTAACTCTATCCAGTCTCTTCTTGTCATCTCAATCTTTTCTGTTTTGTGTATCTCTTTAAATATCTTCTCTGTCGCTTCATTCTCCATTTGAGTAGGTTTGGTCACCAATGTCGATAAAATTGCTATAAGAAAGCCTACAGCAATGTTGGGAATGGGGCAAACCATCCGAGGAAGTGCCATGTTACAATTGAGAAAATACCAAAGATAAATCCGACTATGAGCGTAGCCTCAGCAGCTGATCTGGTAAATCTCCTCCAATAAACTCAAAGCACAAGTGTTGGGAAAAAGCCTGCTGCCAGAAGCGCTCCTGCAAGGGAACTTGCAATAATTATAATCCAAGGTCTTGTTAAAGCTAAGGCTAGTGAGATAACACCTAGTATTACTACCATAACCCTCGTGATTATCATTACCTCCCTTTCAGTAGCCCGACCACCTTCTTCAATCATTCCTTTACGAATTCCACGAGCCCAAAATTCTCTTCCAAATGCTGTTCCCATGGTAATTAACTGGCCTAGAGATGTGGTAGTGCCTGCAAGGGCCATTCCCATATAAAATATAATTGCACCAACTAATGGCCAATAACGCCAGATGACCCAGGGTACTAAATAATCGACTGAGGGTCGCGGGAATTTTTCTATTGTTTCAAATGGAACAACTCCCGAATATGCACCAAATGTTACATAAAGCAGGAGAACTATTATTACAGCAAGCGTCAATCCGTTGCCGTATCCTTTAGGTGGCTGAGAAAAAGTTTGATTCGTCCAATAACGGTGTTAGGTAAGTTAGGTAATGATTTTTGTAGTAGCTAATTACTTTTCCAATTCACATAGTATATCTTTTAAGCTTTTACCGGCTTTCTTCAGTGTAAGTATTTCAGCATTCATAATGTCTATGAAGTGTACAATAATGGCTTCTGGTGATCTTTTCCATCCTGGGGTGTCCCCTTCAAAGGAGTGTGTAGCAATGATGTGTACAATTTCTTTTGGGAGACCTGTTTTGAGTGCTAGGTAACCTCCCGTGAATGGGTGACGGAGCATTTTTCCTACAACAGTTTTTCCATTTTTTGTGTATTCGATAAGCTTTCCAACATCATGTAGTAAAGCACCAGCAATTAGATAATTCATGTTAAAAGAAATGTTGTGAAGTTTGCTCATAATTTCAGCTACACTAATAGCGCATTGGGTTACACTTCGTGTATGTTCAACTTGACTTGCTTCAGGTACGTTTGGTAAAAACGGGACTTCCTCAAGTTTATTCCATGAACTCATCTGCAAACATAGCAGGTACGTGTCGATAACTTTTTGTTTAATATTTTCATCTGTGATTTTATTTAACTCTGGGAATAGTTTTTCTAGGTTTTGTCTTTGTATTTTACGCATTGGTTAACCCCCTACTACTTTTTACTTTTAGTAATCTCTACTATACCATTTTCATTGTTAATGTTTACTTGATCTCCATCTTCTATTAAACTAAGAATATCTGTGTTGAATTTATCTAGTACAGGGATGTTTGCAAGTATACATCCTTGTACAATAACTGGGTTTGTCACATTGTTCAGAATTGCTTTAGGCGCAACTCCATTTTTGGAAAGTGTTACTATTCTCCAAGCACTCCCAACACCACCAGGAGCTGTTGGGAATACGGCAATTTTATTTGCAATGCTTTTACCAAACCCGCTATGTCCATCAGCATCTATAATCCCTGTTGCTTCATCCACATCACGCATAAAATGTATTGGTTGGTTAACCACGACTGCTTCACCAACCACATTACCTTTTAAACCTTTAATCCATCTTCCCGCCCTAACAACCTTTTTAGCTTCTTTCACTATTTGTTAACCTCCTTAAACTTAGTAGTATATGGTTAACCGCTTAACTTTTTCATCAACCTTAAACCTTTGTATGTGGCTTCATGCTTCTTAGCTTCCCTACAACAACCTCACTAACTTTTAATCCTACTGGACAGACTTCATCACACTTTTTACAATTAGTGCACTCATGTAAACCTTCAGAGATAGCCTCTAGAACCCTGTCTGCCTCATCCCTATCATCAAGGGCAAGTCTTGATAGAGTAATCATGAGTGCTGGTCCTGCAAACTTTCCTTCTAAAAACGGTTCACAAACAGTGTTACAGGCGTAACAATTGATGCAACGCATATAGTCTTTCTGTTCCAAGTATTGAGTTGGTCTTACTTTACATGGAATATCTTTAATAGGTTCATGTCTTTCTATGAAGGGTCTTAGCTTCATCCATTTCATAATAAGAGGCTTATAGTCAACAACTAGGTCTTTGACTACCGGGAAACCTTTAAGAGGCTCTACTGTTAACTCTTTTTCTAACTCTTCCTCACCGATTTTCTTTTTACATGCAAGAACGGGTTTACCATTTAACATAACCGCACATGAGCCGCACTTAAAGATTCTACACTCTCTTCGAAAGGCTATAGGCTCATAATTCTCGTATATATACTCTAAGGCTTCTAAAAGTGTGAGTCCACCCTTATATGGAACCTCGTAAGTTTCATATCTTGGCTCTTGATCCTCGTTAGGTGTGTATCTAAAAACTCTTAATTTGACATGTCGAGGAGTCATAGTTAATCACCTGCTTTAAAGTGGTTGTACACTTACATCCATTTTGTCATTCACCTTCCTAACAACTACCTTCTTAAGCCATTTTTCATTGTCTGTTTTTGGATAGTCTGCTCTTCTATGGGCACCACGACTCTCCTTTCTTTCTAGAGCTGATTTTATTATCATTTCGGCAACATCAAGCATAAAGAAGATTTCAATAGCTTCCCTCCACTCTATATTGTATCGACTACTTTTAGATTTTACTATCATATTCTTTGTATCATCCCTGATTTTACGTAATACCACTTCCGCCTCTTTTAGGTTTACACCATCTCTTATAAAGCCAACCTTATTCCACATTAGATTTTGGATTTTTTTCTTAAGTCCACGAGGACTAACAACACCATCTCTTTTTTCAAGCAACTTAAATACTCTGTTATATTCCTCACTAACCTCGCCCCACTCTATTTTGCTTCTAGATATATTTTTGGCTTTTAATGCGGCAAATCTACCAGCTCTTCTACCAAAAAGAATAATTTCGGCTGTTGAGGTGCCTCCCAACCTATTAGCTCCGTGTAATCCGCCACTTACCTCTCCAGCCACAAAAAGACCAGGCACATTACTTTCATGCTCCTTATTATACATGACTCCGCCTATTGTGTAATGAACGGTTGGGGCAACTTCAATCCAGTTTGTTTTAACGTTAATATTAGCAAACTCAAGTAAAGGTGCAATATAGGGATAGAGTGGAATACTCTCATCAATGTATGTGAGGTCTGCCCATACACCACCATGTTCAGTTCCACGGCCCTCTCTAATTTCGTTAAAGATCGCATAGGTTATAACATCCTTAGTACTCCACTCCATGTTTTTTGGGTCATACTTAACCATAAAGCGTTCACGTTTTGAGTTATACAACGCTGGAACTCTTCCATCCCTAGTCTGCATCATTGGCGGTTCACCTATTGGCACCCCTCTTATAGATTCTGGGTATAGAAACCCTAGTGGTATGCATTGTATAAACTCCATGTCCCTAAGTATAGCACCAGCTTGATAAGCTAAAGAAAAACCGTCCCCTGTTGCTGATAAGCTGTTTGTAGTAACAGGAAAAAGCTGTCCACATCCTCCAGTGGCTAAAACTATTGTTTTACTTCTAAACACTAGGAAGTTTCCATTTTTTAGGTTTATTCCTGTAGCTCCTGATATTTTCCCTCCATAGGTGAGTAATCTGGTAATAACCGTTTCATCAACCACTTCAACATCATTACGAATTAACTCTGGGATGGGGCCTGTGGTTATTTCGGGAGCGATTGTACCGGTTCCTGTGCACACCAACCTTGGATAAGTATGTCCAGCACATCTAAGTATATCTAGCTCTCCGTCCTCATGTCTAGCAAAACAAACTCCGTATTCTTCTAGCTTTAACACTCCCTTATTAGCTACTTCGTTAGCAAAAATTTCAACTAAATCTCTATCATTTATATAGGCGCCAGAAGTTATCATATCGTCGATAAGCTTCTCCGGACTATCACCTTCAGAAAAATATCCTACTGTAAGACCATGAGTTCCCGTTGCTGTTTGTCCGGTTTTTCCAAACACACCTTTCTCTACAAGAACCACGTGTACTCCAAGCCTTTTAGCTTCAAGTGCAGCATTAATACCAGCACCTCCACCACCAATAACCAGAACATCTGTTTCTATTGTTTCAAACATTTCCAGTTTGTTAACCCCCTTTTAACTATCCCATTAAGTTTATATTGTACTATGTATTACAATAAATTTTAAGGTTTACGAATAACCATCAAGTTTGATGTTAATTATTGTAAAAGACTTTTTGTCAACTTACAGTATTTTTATGGTTCATCCAACCTTCCCCTCTAAGCTGATACGTACACAGTCCTCAGTTTTTTTAAATACAACTGTTATGTGTTGTGAGGAATAATGTGCAAGTTTAACTGAATCGGTTACAAGTAGTGAAATACCTAAATCTTTCCTAAAACCTTCCTTCTTTTGTGCTTGGGGTAGTAGAATGGTGCAAGCATCACATGCTACACTACAACCTGAGTTGGCTAGTTTGGTGTAGTACCCCAACTCCTTGCATAACTGCTTGTAAAATGAATTTGTCCATATCCACACATCCGTTTTATCAGCTCTCCTTCTCCCTTCATATTTAGAAGCCAATAGTTCTAGTTCATTCATTGAGAGGTGTGGACAGCCAAATGCTACGACATCAACCTTTCCCTCTCCTTGAAAAATTTCATAAACACCGTTAACATCTCGTTGGGTAATTTCTAACTCATCATGTGGTTTATCTCCTTTAAATGCTTCTTCTCTTGTTCTTGCCTCAGGGGTTACTCCCACAACATGGAAACCGGGAATCGTACCTGAAGTTGCTAATGCAGCTCCCAACCGTTTTAGACAATCTGTTGAGTATGGTCTTGATAGCCCATCAAATACTGGAATGTTTTCATAGGACTTAAGTTCTTTGCCAACAATGTAACCAAGTGCATCCCAATCACTTAAGCTAGATAGGTTAGCCTTTACTTTCACCAAAACTTTTCCGCTCCTAAACTCGTTTAGATGCATACCATAGTTTGGTGTTTTTCCAACTATAGCAGCGCTAACAGCTGCTGGTGGCCCTTCAAAGTTTGACCTTGCACCTATCACTGAATTTACATAGTTTACAGCCGATGTATCTCCCCAAGCAACATGGTCACCAAAATTTGGTACATTCCCAATGTAATAGCAGGTACAAGTTTGACATGGCAAAGCTCCCATTTTAACATAAGCTACTGTTAATCGGCTTTGCTTTTCATAAACATCAGGAGGTGTGTTAAATTTTTTAATAAGACTTTTGTCCACCGAACCTGGGTTTATTGTAGTTAGTACCTTAAATTTCCCCCCAAAATTAGCTAGTTTTTCGACAAATTCTAAACCTGCATCTCCATGTATTGTTAGTGATTGTTCTACGTGAGCAGAAGTAATGTTTACCATACGGTCAGCCCCAAAATAATCTCCTAGTTTAACTAATAATTCCATTGCTAATGCTGCCGCCTCACCATACTCACCAGCTAATGCTTTTTCTTCTTCTCTGGTTAGGTACATGACCTATTCACCCGTAAAAATTGGCTTTCTTTTTTCTGAAAAGGCTTTTAACGCTTCTCTAAAGTCTCTTGTTTGAGTTAGTAAAGATTGTAGTAGGTGTGAATATTTTAAGTCTGCTCGAAGAAGGGGGACCAACCACCTATTTATAGCTAATTTAGTGAATGCTATTGCTTTCAAAGCACCCTTACTTAGTTCTATAGCCAACTTCTTAACAGTAACTTCCAGCTCATTAGTAGGAACTACCTTACTTACTATACCCATTGCTTCAGCTTTCTCTGCACTAATATCTTCACCTGTAAGAAGCATTTGGGTTGCCCTTCCAACACCTATGGTTAGTGGAAGAAGCAGAGTGTCTCCATCTCCTGGGTTTAGTCCAACCCTTACAAACCTTTCTCCAAACTTTGCATTTTCCGAGGCAATTCTTATATCACATGCTAACGCAAGACCACAACCAAAACCTAAAGCATGTCCGTTTACAGCCGCAATAACAGGTTTCTCAACCTCTCTAACCCCTATAATTATATCACCAATCTTAGTAAGCGTTTCAACCCACCTTTGTGGAGTTTTTGACCACTCCGCTAACTCATTGATATCAGCTCCAACACAAAAAGCACGACCCACACCAGTTATAACTATAACTTTAACCTCACCATCTAATCTTAGTTTATCTAGAACGAGATTAAGTTCGTCGACCATTTTTAGGTTAAGCGCATTCAACCTCTCCGGACGGTTTAGCTTTACTAGAGCAACACCCTCCTCTTTTTCTAGTAAAAGAGTTTCAAACTTTGTCATTTTTTACACCCTTCTTTTTGAATTAAAATTTACGGCTTCTACCCTTATAAAAATTTAAATACAGAAGTAATAAATAAAAATAAACCGAGGGAGGAGATCTTTTTATGAAAAGAAGAATTATTACCATAGTGGGTGTTATAATAGTCATAGCTATAATTCTGGGTGCTGTTGCGTACTATGCTGTAACACCACCTCCATTAGAGAAGGTTAGTTGGCGTCTTGGTACAAGTAAACTTGGTACCTTCGGGTACGCAACTGCGTCAGGAGTGGCTAAAATTGTAATGACCTATGAACCTGAATTGTTTGATATTTCAGTGGTACCTACACCAGGAAGCGTTGCTAGTACTAAAATGTTTGGTAAAGGTGAGTTGGATAGTTGTTATTCGAGTAGTCTTACCCTTAAACAAGCTTGGACGAATACTGGTCCCTTTGAAAAAGAACCTTTAAAAAGGTTACCTTATCAGACAATATACCTTTACACGGCAGAATATCCAATAATGACACTGGCTGAGAGAGATGATATAAACACATTAAAAGACCTCATTGGAAAGAAAGTATTCCTGTATCCCGCTGGAATGGGAGCACATGATATGTGGGATCTAATACTCAAAAAACTTGGGTACAGGGATAAAATAACCCACGTTGAAATTGATATGATGGCTGCTCCTGATATGCTAAAAACAAGAGTTGTTGATGCTGTAGTTGTGTGTACCGTTGCCACAACCACACCAAACGCATACACAGAGAACCTTATAACACGAGCAGACCTTAAGTATGTAAAAATATCTCCCGAAGAAAGAAAAGCCATTGAAGAATTGGGAATAGTTGTAGTCGAGTTTTCTAAGGAACCAGCATATGCTGAGGAAAGTGGAGTGCCTGATAAAATAGTAGCTCCAGCTATACCCTTTGGTTATCATGTTGGAAAAAACATGAAAGAGGAATATGTATACCGATTTGTAAAGTGTCTAGTTGAACATACTGATGAGTTAGTAGAGGTGTCAGCTGGATTTAAACAATTTGCCAAGGATCCAGTGGGATTTATTGTTAAATGTATAGATTCCGCTCCTGAAGTTCCTGTACATCCTGGAACTGTAAAGTATCTTAAGGAAAAGGGAGTATGGAAAGAGACATGGAAGGTAGGAGAGCTTTAAATCCCACTTCCTCTTTTTTTTCATACGTTCAAAACCTACTTCTTATACTAATCTCCCTAGTATATGTGCTTTTAGTGTTATATTACGCATTAACCGGTTTTGAAGGAAGATTACGTTTTGCTACATTAATGGTTCCCTTATCGATAGCTCTATGTGCTTTAATAAATAGCAAGGAAAAAGGAAGACTGTTTGACTTAGTAGGAAGTATTCTTCTTTTAATATCTTCTTTTGTTATACTCGGTTATATGTGGATAGAATACCCACATCTAATATGGGAAAGAGCTGGTGCATATAATTTAGCTGATATGGCAATAGGCGTTTTAAGTCTAATAGTGGTAATAGAAACTACGAGGAGAAGCTATGGTCTGATATTACCCATAATTGTAGGCTTCTTAACAATATATGTGTTTTTTGGAAGATATTTTCCAGGGATATTTCATCACCTAGGAATTTCTATTGAACGATACATAACAACAACCACTGTTGAATTTACTCAAGGTGTGTTTGGTTTACTACCACAAGTAGGTGTAACATGGATCGCTATCTTTCTTATACTTGCTGGATTTGTCTATGCCTTCGGAACTTTAGATTCTATAATTAAGTTTTCGAGGCTTCTTACAAGAGGAAAGCCACATCATATACCTCAAACAGCCATATTAAGTAGTATGGTGGTAGGTATGTTCTCTGGTAGTGCAGCAGCAAATGTAGCAGCTACAGGTTCGTTTACAATACCAACAATGAAGAGATATAGGATACCCTCACATTTAGCGGGTGCAATCGAAAGTGTTGCTTCAACGGGCGGACAAATAATGCCTCCAATTATGGGAGCTGCTGTTTTCTTGATGTGTGAATTATTGGGCAAAAGATATTTTGAGATAATGGTTAAAGCCTTTATTCCAGCAATAATTTTTTATCTTTCAGTCTCCCTTTCTGTTTATATAATATCTAGGGGGATCTTTAAGTCTGTACCATTAACTTCCTATAACAAGGGATTGTACAGGGAAAATCAGGTTACCCGTACCGATATTTATAATATAGCTTCCTTTATTATGGCACTTATAGTTCTTGTGATTGCGTTATACTACTATGCCATAATGCTTGCAGGTCTTTATGCAACATTAACATACCTACTACTACGTATACTTTTTTCTGTACTAGAAATTAAAACTGGACATTCAAGTCTGAAAACAGTTGCAAGAAATATTCTTGAGGGTGTAAAGAGAGGGGCTGAGTTTGCAGCCCCTCTTGTTGTCATGCTTAGTTGTATGGGTATTATAGTTTCACTTTTAACCGTAACAGGGTTTACATTAAAACTGGTATACTTTCTGGTGGAATTATCCCACGGTAATCTTATCTTCTTGTTACTGTTAGTTATGTTAACATGTATTTTATTTGGAATGGGTGTACCAACCGTTGCAGCATATCTGTTAACCGTTATACTTGCAGCCCCAGCTTTAATAAAATTTGGGATTATCCCTCTTAACGCTCACTTTTTTGTATTTTATTTTGCAATAGTCTCAGGGATAACACCTCCCGTAGCAATATGTTGTGCTACTGCCTCTAAAATCGCGGATTCTTCTTTCTTAAAAACATGTATAGAAGCTTTAAAACTTGGTATACCACTCTTCATTCTCCCATTCACGTTCATTTTCCAACCTGAAATACTTTCAGGAACCGTCGATTCCATCTATATAGCTGGAGTTGTAGGAGTAGGATTAATTGGGATGTGTTTAGGGGTATACGTACCACTTACTAGATTTAAAGGCTATCTCATAAGAGCGAGTCTACTTACTCTAGGATTCGTTAGCATATTTTATCCAATAGGCATACTCTCACTAGTATTTGTAGCACCAATTGTCATCTTCTCTATTTTGTTCCTCTTCAAAGCAACTAAAAGGGGAGAAGGGATACTTACTGGAAGGAATATAGATTAGTTGACCCGACATCAAAATCCTATTTTTTATACTCATAGAATCCTTTTCCAGTTTTTCTTCCAAGCAATCCAGCTCTAACCATCTGTTTTAAAAGTGGATGGGGAGCATAAGCTGGGTCGTTAAGTTCCTTGTAGATGGCTTCACAAATCATTACAACAGTACCTATCCCGAATAAGTCTAAAAGTTCAAAAGGACCCATCGGCCAATTATACATAAATCTCATAGCTTTATCAATATCCTCTTTCGTTGCAACACCTTCACTCAAGACTTTACATGCAATGTTTAACATTGGTATCCACATTCGGTTACTTATAAATCCAAGTGAATCCTTACAAACAACAAACTCTTTCCCTATCCTTTTAGCAAATTTTTTAGCAATGTTAAGAGTTTCTTCTGAAGTTTTTAAGCCAACAACTATCTCAACAATATTCATTACAGGAACAGGATTAGAAAAATGTAAACCAATAACTTCTTCAGGTCTACTTGTTGCTGAAGCTAAAGCAGTTATAGGTAGAGTTGAAGTATTAGAAGCTAAAATAGTGTGGTTTGGAGCTTTTTCATCCAACTCCTCAAACACTTTTTTTCTTTACTTCAAGATCCTCAAAAACAGCCTCAATCACAAGATCCGCATCTCTACATGCCTCGTCCATACTTACAGTCCCCCCAATCCTTGAAAATGCTGCTTCTGCCTGTTCCTTAGTCATTTTGTTCCTTTGAACCGCCTTATCCAAGCCAAAAGGTCCTGACTTTATGTTTTCTAAACTTCTTTTAACAAGTTCCTCCCTGATATCTCTTAAAACAACATTAAACCCGTAGGTTGTACGTGTCTGCGCAATACCACTTCCCATTAACACCAGCACCAATAACGGCAACATTTTTTATTTTGAAAGCCATTTTCCAAAAACACCTCATTTTATCAAATAATAGTTTAGGAAGGATTAAAGGAGTACTTAAAATATAAGTTCTGCCTTGCCGACGGTGACTAGACTTGCACTATACCCTTTTCACTTAATTTTTTTATTTCATCATCATTGTAACCTAATTCTTGCAAAATTTCCCTAGTATGTTGTCCAAGTTTAGGAGGGGGTTGCTTCATATCTACACCGACACTTGAGAGTTTAAATGGGGGGCCAACAATTTTTACTTTTTTCCCGTTGTATAAAATTTCAAAGAAGGAACCTCTTTCTATCAGATGAGGGTCGTCAACTAGTTTGTCTACGTTGTTTACAGGTGCGCAAGGAACTTTTACTTCACGTAGCTTTTTTACAAGCTCTTTGCATTCCCACATAGCTACTGCTTCACTTATTATCCTGGTTAGCTCCTCCTTGTTTTTAACTCTATCCTCATTTGTTGAAAAACGAGGATCAACTATAAGCTCATCCAGTCCCAATACTTTGCATAGATTTTTCCAAAATTCTTCATTTGAAGCTGCAATGAAAATGTAGTCATCTTTTGTTTTAAAGACTTGGTAGGGTGCGTATGCAATATAACCTGAGCCCATTCGTTTTGGGATGTTACCTGTCAAACAGTAGTACACTATCCAATAATTCATCCAGTTAATTGCAGCATCTAAGATTGAAACATCAACCATTTGACCTTTTCCTGTTTTCTCCCGCATCCAGAGTGCAACCATAACCGCAAACGCAGCAGCCACACCTGCTGTAACATCCAAAGCTGAGGTCCCTAATCTTAATGGAGGTCCATCCGACTCTCCGGTAACAGCCATAACCCCTGAAAACGCTTGAAGCACAGGGTCCCATGCTGGCAGGTTGGCGTATGGACCTTTTTGACCATAACCTGATATAGAACAGTAAATTAATCTTGGGTTAATCTCCTTTACCACCTCATAATCTAAGCCAAATTTTTTCATCGTTCCTGGTGCAAAATTTTCAACTAATACATCAGCTTTCCTTAACAATTCAACTGCTATTTTTCTGCCTTCTTCACTCCTAAGGTTAACAGCAATACTTCTCTTATTACGGTTACTAGCCAAAAAGATGGAGGGGCCCAGACCAACCCAATTTCTTGCTTCGTCACCAATTTCAGGTCTTTCAATTTTAATAACATCAGCTCCTAAATCAGCAAGTAGCATCGTACAATAAGGACCAGCAAGCTCATGAGTAAAGTCTAACACCCTTACTCCATATAGCGGCAACATTGCTATTATAC